>Ga0209666_1002070_pt1 | contig 15102 bp, 7 predicted proteins | sample SaaInlV_125m_DNA_FD_184679 | JGI IMG/M metagenome (GOLD analysis project Ga0209666, IMG submission 184679) | Marine microbial communities from expanding oxygen minimum zones in the Saanich Inlet - Saanich Inlet SI037_S3LV_10m_DNA (SPAdes)... | ecosystem: Environmental > Aquatic > Marine >...
GGCGGGTCGCCAGGGTCGCGGTCGCGGGGAGGGAAGCGGCGCGCCGCCGCCGCCGCCGCGGAAATCCAACACCGCGTACGCCGACGACGTGTGACGATGCGTTGAATGAGCCCACCCACGTGTTTCGGTGATGCCGGGGGTCACGCGTTCGGGCGCTCGGGCGGCGGACGCTATAGGAGGTGTCTATTTCGTTTCATCGTCGCGTCATTCGCGTTCGCTCGCGCTCTCGTCTCTCGGTCTCTTTCTCTTCGTGTCTCTTCTTCTCGTCTTCTTTTCTTCGGGCCGCGCGCTCGTCGTCGTCCGCAACGTCGCCGACGCCGCGGCTGATGAACTCAGCCTTCAAGAGGCTCGTCGAAGGCGGCGCGAAGAAGGAGCTCGGGGTTTGGCGGCTCAGGGTTCGACGTATCCCACCGAAGCCGCGCGTCCTCGTCCCACGGGCAGCCGTTCTCGCGCGCCCACCCGAGCAGCTCGATGTGGCCGCCCTCCGCCGCGTGATAGCACGTCTCTTCGTCCCACGGGCAGCCGTTCTCGCGCAGCCACTTCAGCGTCTCGAGGTGGCCGTACTGCGCCGCTGTTGAGCACGTCTCTTCGTCCCACTCGCAGCCCTTCTCGCGCGCAAGCTTCAGCGTCTCGAGCTGGCCGCCCTTCGCCGCGTATGCGCACGTCCACTTGTCCCACGCGCAGCCGTTCTCGAGAGCGCACTTCAGCACGGCGAGGTGCCCGCCCTCCGCCGCGTACGCGCACGTCTCTTCGTCCCACGGGCAGCCGTTCTCGAGAGCATACTTCAGGATCTCGAGCTGGTCGCCCTTCGCCGCGTACGCGCACGTCTCTTCGTCCCACGGGCATCCGTTCTCGTGCGCCCACTGCAGCGTCTCGAGTTGGCCGCCCGCCGCCGCGTTCGCGCACGTCTCCTCGTCCCACGGGCAGCCGTTCTCGCGCGCCCATGTCAGCATTTCGAGGTGGCCGCCCTTCGCCGCGTGCGAGCACGTGTCCTCGTCCAACTCGCAGCCGTTCGCGCGCGCCCACTTCAGCATCTCGAGGTGGCCGCCCTCCGCCGCGTACGCGCACGTCCACCAGTCCCACGGGCACTCGTTCTCGCGCGCCCACTTCAGCGTCTCGAAATGGCCGCCCTTCGCCGCGTACGCGCACGTCTTCTCGTCCCACGGGCATCCGTTCTCGCGCAGCCACTTCAGGATGTCGAGGTGGCCGCCCTGCGCCGCGTTCACGCACGTGTACACGCACCACGGGCAGTCGTTCTCGCGCGCCCACTTCAGGATGTCGAAGTGGCCGTGGTGCGCCGCTGTTGAGCACGTCCACACGCTCCACGGGCATCCGTTTGCGCGCGCCCACTGCAGCACCTCGAGGTGGCCGCTCCACACCGCGTACCTGCACGTCTTCTTGCTCCACGGGCATCCGTTCGCGCGCGCCCACTTCAGGATGTCGAGGTTTCCGCCCCACGCCGCGTACGCACACGTCTTCTTGTCCCACGGGTAATCGTCCTCGAGCAGCGCCTTCAACGTTTCCAGGTCTCCGTTTCTCGCCGCTGCCGCGCAGACGAGACACTCGTCACCCAGAACGCCGCGCGAGAACCTCTCCTTCAGCAAGCTGACGTATCCGAGTCGCGCGGCGTCCTCGTCCGACAGCTGCTTGATCTCGCGCCCCGTCTCTTTCACGGCGTCGCGCATGTCTTTACTCACCGCGCGAAGCCGACCGAGGTCCCCGGGCTCGGGCAGGAAATCGGGAGTGAGGAGGCGCGTGGTGGAGATCGCTTCGTGGAAAAGGCTCGAGAAGCCGACTCGCGCGGGGGCGGTCTTCACGAGAGCGTCGTCGTCGGTCGACGTGGCTGAGGCCATCGTGGACGGGGAAGTACGTGCGGTGTCGGTGTCGTGCGCGTGCGTCGTGCGCGCGTGTGTCTGAGTGCGGCCGCCTCGAGATCAGCGTCGAGAGGCGTTTAGTTTTTCTCGGACGTTACGAGACTGCGAGATGGGACTGGCGAGCTGCGCGACACGATTTCTTCCGCGCGGTTTTCCCGGCGATTTCGGACCGCGCGCGGAGACGCGCGAGTCGGCGCTGTTTCGCGCCCGCGGCGAGGGGGAGCGCGAGGGGGAGGCGCGGCGGCGGCGGGTCGCCAGGGTCGCGGTCGCGGGGAGGGAAGCGGCGCGCCGCCGCCGCCGCCGCGGAGATCCAACACCGCGAACGCCGACGACGTGTGACGATGACGGTTTTCTTCAACTTGGACGCGTCGTCGTCGGCTGAGTGTTTGCGTCGGCGCGGCGCTCATCGTCATGCGTTGTGACGCCGGTTCACGAAAGATTCCCTAATCCCCGATCCTCCCCACCACTCCCCGTCCAGAGCGAGTGCCCTAAAATAGTGCACTGTCGGTGGTGTTCGAGCGCTCGGAGCGAGTACCACGAAGACGCCGTGACCGAAAATCGCGTCGCCGACGCCGTCGCGTCGCGCGGCGGCGACCGACGCGCGGGACGCGCCCTTCTCACTCGTCTCGTCGCCGCAGTGGAAACGACTGGAACGGCGCGTAACTCGTTCACGTGTCTATCACATCGTTCGTCTCGTCTCGTCTCGCTCGTCTTGCGTCATGGCTCTCGCGCTCTAGCGTCTGTCGCGTCGACGGCTCAGGGTTCGACGTATCCCTTCGAAGCCGCGATTCGGCGCGTGTCGTTGTTCCACGGCGCGCCGTTCTCTCGCGCCCATCGCAGCACCTCGAGGTGGCCGCCCTGCGTCGCGTACGCGCACGTCCCCCCGTCCCACGGGCAGCCGTTCGCGCGCGCCCACTTCAGCGTCTCGAGGTGGCCGCCCTTCGCCGCGTACCTGCACGTCGCCTCGTTCCACGGGCAGCCGTTCTCGCGCAGCCACTGCAGCACGTCGAGGTGGCCGTTCAACGCCGCGTACGCGCAAGTCCACTCGTCCCACGGGCAGCGGTTCTCGCGCGCCCATTTCAGCATCTCGAGGTCGCCGCGCTCCGCCGCGTACGCGCACGTCCGCTCGTTCCACGGGCAGCCGCTCGCGCGCGCCCATTTCAAGATTTCGAGGTCACCGCGCCCCGCCGCGTGCGCGCAAGTCCACTCGTCCCACGGGCAGCGGTTCTCGCGCGCCCATTTCAGCATCTCGAGGTCGCCGCGGTGCGCCGCGTATGCGCACGTCCGATAGTCCCACGGGCATCCCTTCTCGCGCGCCCATTTCAGCGTCTCGAGGTGGCCGCGCTGCGCCGCGTACGCGCACGTCCACTTGCCAAACGGGTCGTCGTGTCTGTAAAACAGTGTTTCCCACTTCAGCACGGCGAGGTGACCGCCCGCAGCCGCGTACGTGCACGTCCTCGCGTCCCACGGGCAGTCGTCCGCGCGCAGAGCCTTCAACATTTCCAGGTCTCCGTTTCTCGCCGCTGCCGCACACAGGAGATACTCGTCATCCAGAAGACCACGCGAGTGCCTGTCCTTCAGCAAACTCAGGTTTCCGAGTTCCGCGGCTTCCTCGTCCGACAGCTGCTCGATCTCGCGCCCCGTCGCGTCCACGGCGTCGCGCAAGCCTTTGCACACCGCGCGGAGCCGACCGACGTCCCGGGGCTCGGGCAGGAAGTCGGATCTGAGAATCTCCGTGGAGATGAGGTCGCGGGGAAGGTTCAAGAGGCCGCCCGAACTGGTCACGCCAGTGTCGGTCGAGGTGTCCGAGGAGACGGAGGTCATCGTCGTGGAGGAGGACGGTGAGGTGCCGTCGGCGTCGTCGCGCGTACTCGCGCCTGCTGTGCGCGCGTGGTTGTGGCAGGTCGGGACGCGCGCGTGGTTTGAGATCGTCGTTTTCTCGGACGTTACGACCGCGCTTTTTCGATGCATCTTTCGCGATACCGAAACACGTGGGTGGGCTCATGCAACGCATCGTCACACGTCGTCGGCGTACGCGGTGTTGGATCTCCGCGGCGGCGGCGGCGGCGGCGCGCCGCTTCCCTCCCCGCGACCGCGACCCTGGCGATCCGCCGCCGCCGCGCTCCCCCCTCGCGCGCCCCATCGCCGCGGGCGCGAAACAGCGCCGACTCGCGCGTCTCCCGCGCGCGGTCCGAAATCGCCGGGGAAACCGCGCGGAAGAAACAAAAGTTTCGCGCGACCCCAAACCCACTGTGGGCAAACAGACATGAGGCGCCTTTTCCTTAGTAAATGCACATACGTCACACTTTCGATTGGAAATGGAAAAAAAAAATTGACTCTGCCAGTGGGTATTCAGTGTGGATATAGTGTGTGCAAAAATATCGTATGAGTAATTAGTCTGCAAAATTGACTCTGCCAGGGATCGAACCTGGAATCTCGGGTTCCGTAGACCCGCGCCTTATCCATTGGGCCACAGAGCCTTCCTGTCGTCTCGAGATCGACGCGTTTTTGTTGTGGGAGCCGAGTGCGAGGTATATGTATCCCGAATTTTTGGGATTCGATCGCAGCGGTGCATAGTGAAAGTGGTGGTTTGTTACCATCCATGATGAGGGGCATGTTGCTTTTTAGTCTGACGAAAATGTTTTTTGAGAAAAACGGTGAACACGATGATGATGATGATGTAGTCGGCCGCATCACGAGAAGAGACTCCCTAAACCCCGATCCTCCCCCCAACTCCTCGTCAGAGCGACGGCCCTAAAATAGTGCACTGTCGCGACAGTGTCCGAGCGCTCGGTGCGCGCGACGCGACGCCGTGAACGAACATCGCGTCGCTGTCGCGCTTGCGTCGTTCTGACGAAAATGTAGCTACTTTTTTCACGCCGAGAAGAATGCACGCACGCACGCCCTCATCTATCGCCTTTATTACTCTCATCAAACGCGAGAAGAAGACGAACGCACGGACACGAGGACCCTCACGAACCCTAAACAGCGAACCCTACCCCCAAACCCTAAATCCGAGCGGTGTCGTGGCTTCCTTTTTGGGGTGTGCGCGAGGAGGCGACGTCGGAAAAGAAGCTGATGAGAGAGCCGGAAAATTTTTGGTTGGCGTTTCGGTCGAAGAAACACAAGTCGTGTTTCTCTATAAAAAACCTCATTTCATTTCATTCATCGACACTGCTCTCGCGCGGCGAGGACCCTGCAGGGTCCTCGACACTCTCACACGAAAAAGCCGTCATGTTCGCCGCCACGAGGACCCTCACAACGGAGGGTAGTAGGTCTGTTCCCTCGCCCCACCGCGTGACGCCTTCTTCCTCGGCGGTTTGTCGCGCTCCCGTTTTCTTCCGCTGCGCCGCTCGCGACGACGCGGCATCCCACAACAACAAAACCGGAATGAAGGGTCGAACCCGGACCCCGCACGCTTCGCTGATTCTCATCGGCGGCCGGGGCTGCGGGAAGAGCGCGTTGTGCAAGCGCCTGGTGGCGTCCGACCCGCGGTTCGACCTGCGCGTCCTCGACGACATGATCGTCGAGGAGGCTGGGATGAGCATCCCAAAGATCGTCAAGGAAAAAGGATGGCGTTGGTTCCGCGAAGCCGAGTTTTCCGCGTGCGAGCGCGTCGCGCGTCGCGCGCGCGAGCGCAGGCGCGTCGGGGACTCGGAAGGGAACCCCCACCGGTGGACGCTCATCGACGCGGGGGGGGGTGTCGTCGTGGACCTGGACGACGACGGGAACGAGGTGTTTTCCGAACGCAAGGTGGACGCGCTGCGCGGCGCGGTGACGGAGACGGGCGCGCGCGAAAACGTGTTAGTGTACTTGCGACGCGACGTCGGGTATTTGGTGAACCGCACGTCGGGGGATAAGAACCGGCCTCCGCTCTCCGACACGGTCTCGTTCGCGAAGCTGATGGAGCGCCGAAACGTGTGGTACTTCCGCGCGGCGGATTACGTCGTCGACGCCACGGGGGGCGCCGTGGAGTCGGAGGTGAAGACGAAACGAGAGATCAAGGAGGAGGTGCTGGAGTACTTCTACGCCGAGACGGGGGCGTGGCCGCCGGACGACGAACGCGGCGCATCGTATGCATAATACGCGCGATGATATAATATACGCACTCACAGTCGCGCTCTTGGCGGCGTGCTCGCCGGCAGCACCTTGTACGGGTTGAGGATGCCTCTCGGGTCCAGCATCGCCTTCACGCCGCGCATGATCTCGATCGCGTTTTCCGGTTTGGAGTACGACAGCTCGTTCGGTTTCATCGCCCCGACGCCGTGTTCCGCCGAGACCGACCCTCTGGCGTTTGCGGTGAATTCGTACACGAAGGGCTCGATCAGCTTAAGCAGAGCGGGGTGGTACCCCGTCGGTGAGCTGACGTTCAGGTGCAAATTACCGTCACCGAGGTGCCCGTACCCCATCACGGAGACGGAGCTGAAATCGAAACGTTTTTTTTCAGAATTCGTCTCTTCGACGTCGCCTTCCGTGACTCGTCTCGCGACGCGCGCTCGAAGCGCGTCCACCAAGTCGTACATCGACTCCGTCGGCAGACTGAGGTCGTACTTGTACGTCGCGCCCGCGTGTTTCAGCGCCAAAGACACGCGTTCGCGCAAGTTCCAGAGCGCGAACGCTTGCTTTTCGTTTTTGCCGACTAAAGAAGCGGTCACGAGACCGCGTCGCGATAATAAAGCCGCGAACGTCTCCAACCGGCGTCGCGCTTTTTTTCGCGCCGCGGAAGCTTCCTCACCCCCGGTCTCCGCCACCTCGCAGACGACGTAGAAGGGCGACTTGTGTAGCGGCAGCGGGTCAGAGGTGCCTTTCAACTCGCGAAGCACAACCTCCAAACTCGCGCGGTCGAGAAACTCAAACGCGCTTAACGACCCTCCCAAGATTTGTTTCGCCAAACGCATCGCGGCGACTGCGTTTTTGAAACTCGAGCAGCCCGCGAACAACACCCCAACCGCGTTCGGTTTGGGTGGCGCGACGAGCGCGACTTTCGTGATGATCCCCAACGTACCCTCCGCGCCGATGAACAGCTGTTTCAGGTCGTACCCGGTGTTGTCCTTGCGCAGCGTTTTTAGTAAATCCAACACGCGGCCGTCCGCTAACACAATTTCCAGACCAAGCACAGTGCCCCGCAGCGAGCCGTACCGCACTAAACGCAACCCGCCCGCGTTGGTGCTGACGTTGCCGCCGATCTGACATTTTCCCTTTGCGCCCAGATCGAGGGGAATGGTGAGCCCGTGTGCGTTCACAGCACTCTCCAGATCCTCGAGCACCACGCCCGCTTCGGCGACCACTACTCCGGCGCTCGCGTCGACGGAAACCACCGCGTTGAGCGAACGTACGTTGACAATCACCTCGTCATGAACGGGGACGCCCCCGCCTACTAAACCCGTGTTCCCTCCCTGGGGCACCACGGCTAACCGTCGTTCGTTGCAGTGTTTCAGCACGGCAGATACCTCCGCGGTGGTGCTCGGCAGGAGCAGAACCGTCGACCGGCCGCGGTACTTCTTCATCCAGTCCTCGTTCGCGGTCGCCAGCGAACCCGCGTCTACGCGGACTTTGCGAACGGAGGAGGACGAGGAAGACGTCTTGGCGGTGTCGCGCGATCCGGCGTCGTCGCGCGCGCGAGTGCCCTCCAGGACCTCGCGGAAAAACGCCACGTCCTCGTCCGTGAGCGTCGCGAAGTCCCCGCGGGGGGGGAGGGCCGTGCCGCCCATGACGACGCGCGACGCGGACTGCGGACGACCACCTCGTGGAGGATGACGGACTGATGATTGATTGGTTTTGGAGAGAGTCTCGGTGCGCGACGCGCTGAGCCCAGAGTGGCGATTTTCGAGCCAGGCGCACTCTCTCGACTCTCCGCCGGTGTCTCTCGCCGCCGGCGTCTCGACCGTCGGCACTCGCTCCCGCGCGGAGGCGGCGCCCGCGGTCGTCATGCGCACGCGCACGCGCGGTCCGGTGACCCCCCCCGCCCCCGCCGCGGCGGCCGCGAAGGCGAGCGCCGCGCGTAAACCGCGCGCGGCGGGGTCGACGGCGAAGCCCGCCGCCGCCGCCCCCTCGCGCGCCCGCAAATCCTCCGCGGACGCGGGATCCCCCCCGAGCGTCTCCGCTGGCCGGCCGACCTCCTCGTCGCGCGCGCGGGCGTCGCGCCCCGCGGGCGGTCGCGGTGCGGGCGCGAAGGCGTCGTCGTACTACCGCGTCGTCGGCGGCGTGCGGTACGACCGCAAGGTGCTGGAGGATTGCGAGGCGTCCGTGAACGACGACGGCGTCATCGACCTAAACGACGCGCGAAGGGTCGTCGCCGACGTGCTCGACGGCCCGCGGCGTGAGCAAGGCCGAGGCGTGAAAAGTGCGGTGACCGATTGCGAGCTGGCGACGCTGCGGTACGCGCAAAGCCGGTTCGAGTGGACCGAAGAAGCCAAAGCGTGGGTGTTCGGTCCGCGAGGCGTCGTCGCTTCGGTCGACGCGGGGAACGACGCGCCGCTGGACGAAACACGAAACGCGAAACGCGAAGACGACGCGGGAGTCGGAGTCGTCGAAAACGCGGAGGACGACGAGGATGATGACGTGGAGGACGACGAGGAGGATGACGTGGAGGACGACGAGGATGATGACATGGAGGACTCCTCTGACTCCGACACGTCCTCTGACACCTCCTCCTCCGACTCCGACTCCGACTCGAGCCCCTTACAAAAACAAACCTGGTCGACGCTGGACGCGCCGACGGCGCTCGCCTTCGCGCGGTGCGCGGAGTTGGCCGCCGCGAAAGCCGCCGCCGCGGAGGCGGAGGCCACCGGGACGCTGTTCCAAATGTCGGGCGGTGTTTCGGAGCGCAAAGAAAAAGAAAACGACGGAATTGATTCGCGCGAATCGTTCCTGCGGCGCGAGCGCCGCGCCGCCGCCGCGTTCGCGGCGCGCGACGCCGCCGCCGCGGCGGGTGACTTTTTTGACTCTCAACGGTTCGGCGTTCGGTCCTCGTCGCTGGGCGACGCGCGCGACTCGCTGTTCGGCGGCCACGCGATCGGCGGAAACCTCGAGGAGGTGATCCCCGCCTTCTCCGCGAGCCGCGGCGAACGCGTCGACGCGTTGCCGTCTCGGCGCGCCGCCGAGGCGCGGAAAAAGCCGAAGCAGATTTTGCTCGAGCGCGACGCGAGGCGACGAGGCAAGGACGGCGCGAAAAAGGCGTTGCGACAAAAAAGCGACGCGATGGTTTCCGCGCGCGCGTTGGCGGAGGAGGGCGCGGGTCTGTTCGTCAAGCCGCTGGACACGTCCAAGCTGCGCCGCGACGCGAAGCGGCTCGGCGGCGGCGACGGCGGCAACGCCGCCAAGAGCTGGTTCTCGATGCCCGCGGTGGAGTACACGCCCGAGCTGCGGCGGGACATGCGGTTGTTGAAACTGAGAGGCGCGTACGACCCCAAGCGTTTCTACAAGACGGACGACACGACGAAGCTCCCGAAGAACTTCCAGATCGGCACGGTGGTGGAGGGCGCGCAGGACTTCTACTCCGCGCGCCTGACCAAGAAGGAGCGGAAACGCACGTTGACCGAGGAGGTGTTCGCCGACGCCGAGATCAAGGCGGTGCGCAAGAAGCGCTTCGCCAAGATCCAAGCCGCCAAGGCGCACACCATGGGGCGCAAGGAGAAGCGCAAGCTGGGCGGCAGAACGCGGGGCGCGGGGGGTAAGTCGCCGGGTAACGCGCAAAAGAGCACCAAGCGAATCAAGAGGTGATGCATGTAGGATGATGTAGATCGTTCGGTAATACGTATCGTACGTAGTATCAGTACTTCTCCTCGTTCGGCGCGGCGTCGTAGAACCCTCCCACCTCGAACCCGGGGCCGCCGCCGAGCGCGCCTCCTCCCCCCCACCGACCGCCCGCCGCCGCGAACGCCTTCGCCGCCTCGCGCGCCGCCTCCTCGGCGGCGGCGATGGCTTCGTCGTCCACACGCGCATCCTCCAAACTACGCGCGTAACCCCCGGTCATGCCGTAGCTCACGCGGTACAGCAGCGAACCAGCGGGCGCGCCGTCGTCCACGATGACGTCGCGGAACGCCGCGCCGCCGCGGTTCACGAAACCGGGGCCGGCGCCGGGAACCGCGCGCGCGAAATCCTCCGCGTATATATCCGACTCCGCCTTTCCTTCCGCGTGAGACGAAAAAGTCGTCGCCTGAACTCGCGAGTCAGACTCCGCGACGGTCGCGTCGGAGATGGCGTTTGACCACGACCCGGTTCGCGGGTCGTGGTCCGGGTGGTCCGGGTCGTCCATCGCGTTTTTCTCGTCGCGGCGCTCCGCCGCCGCCGCCGCGGTGGACTGGTGGTGGTGCGACGCCGAGACGTGGTGGTGGTCCGTGAACAGCGCCGACGCCGCCGCCAGCGCGCCCGCCGCGCCGCCGCCGCCCGCGGCGTGCGCCGAGATGCCCAGCAGCGCGCCGCTCAGCGAGAGCGACGAGCCGCCGCTCGAGGTCTCACCCGAGGCGTACGAACCGGCAGAGGACGAAGCGTCGCCGGAAGACGAAGACGACGCGTCAGACGCGTCAAAGTCTCGCTCGCTCGCGCGACGCTTCTTCGCCGCCGCGCTCCAGGGCACGTTCGCGTCCATGTGCCTGGCGTAGGGCCTTCCCGGTCGGCACCGGTCGTACGACCGCCGCAGCGACGCGAACGTCCGTTCCCAGGTGAGTCCTGTCGTTGACGAGCGCGCCGCCATGCCGAGCGCGTCTCTCTTCTGTGGGTTTTTCAGCACGTCGACGAGCGCCTCTAACCACCCCGAGACGTCGCCGGGCAAAGGGTCCGCGTCCTTCACTAACACGCCCGTCACGCCGTCCTTGACGATCGCGCGGTTCACCCCGACGTCGTCCGTCACCACCGGCAGCCCGCTCGCCATCGCCTCTATTAAGTTGTTCGGGAACACTTCCGTGCGGCTGGGGAAGAAGAACACGTCGCCGTTGGCGTAAATCTCAGCCAGGCGGTCGCCCCCGGCGTGCCCCAAGATGCGCACGCGCGGGAAAGTCTTCGGATCGAGCTGCCTTCTGGTCCAGGGCAAATCGGGGCCGTCCCCGGCCACCACCACGCGGAAAGGGGGCAAGCCGGTGATTTCCCCACTCGCCTCCTTCTGAAACAGCTCGCGAACCGTCTTGACGAACGCGCCGAGCCCCTTCTCGCGGACGATGCGCGCGACCCACAAGATGACAACCTCGCCGTCGCGAGACGCGCCCGCGCCGTCCGTGGGTCTCAGAGCGGCTCCGTCCTCCTTCGGGCCGCTTTTCCTCCCTCCTCTCGCGTCGCTCGTCGTCAAACGACTCGAAACACCTTCCTCCTCCCCCACCCCGAAGACGTCGCGCCGGAACGCGACGCTCCGCCGCGCCGGCGAGTACATCGTCCGGTTGATGCCGCGCGGGAAAAACCCCATGCGCTCGCGCGGGACGCCCATCTCGCTCAGGTGCTCGGCGGCGGCGTACGACGGCGTCGCCACGACGTCGCAGCTGCTGTAAAACCCGGAGAGCATCTGTCGTAAGGGCGTCGCCAAAACCCCGACGCGGTAGTACTGCAAGTACGTGTCGTACGCGGTGTGGTACGAACACACCGAACACACGTCGTTCTCCGCCGCCCAACGCACCGCGCTGTGCCCGAGCATGTCCGGCGCGGCGACGTGCACGACGTGCGGCGCGAACGTCTCCATCTGGTGCCTCTGCCTCTGCTGCAGCGGCGCAGCCATCTTGTACTCGCCGCGGCCGGGCATGGGGATGTGCGGCACGTCCGTCACGTGGTACCGCTCGTGCGTCGCCGCCTCGCGGAAGTCGCTCTCGACCAAGTCGGGGGACATGACAAACACCCGAGAGTCCGCGCGAGACCGCAGGTGGTGCGCCAGACGCTTCATCGTGCGGCTCACGCCGTCGACGTGCTCCCAGACAGACGCGAAGATGATCACGCGGCGCTCGGCGCCGTACCCCAATGCGCCCGCGCCGCCGTTGCCGACGACGTCGTCGTCGTTCAAGATGGGAATCGACTTTTTTAATTTGTCTTCGTCAACGAAAACGCGCGCGGCGTTTGATTCGTGCGATTCGTCGTCGTCCGTCAGTCGGCTCGACGCGATTTCGAACGACGACGACGAATCCGACGAATCCGACGCGCGTCGCGCGTTATTCACGGAAGAAGAAGAAGAAGAAGAAGAAGCGCCGACCGGGAATACTCTCGACGACCGCGACGGATCGACGAACGTCTCGCGGACGCACGTCATCTCGGGACACGCGTCGCGATTCAAGACGTTCGCGTTTCGCTCGAGGCGCTCCGCGAGAGCGGCGATCGACGCCTCCTGGTCGAGCAGGTGGCACGAAGAGTACTTGCGCGCGCGCTCGCGCAGTCTGTCGACCACGCCGTCCGTCCACTGGTAGTGCATCACCTTCAGAGGCACGGGGTAGGCAGACTCGTGGTCCTCCATCAGCCGCGCCGCGCTCACCACGTCGTCCAGCCCGAAATCCTGCAAAGTCCGAACGTCCAAAATCGGGTACTGCGCGCGATGCGCTAACACCCGCCTTCCTCCGCCCACGACGCCGACTAAAGTGCTGTAGTGGTGTAACCCTCTGAGCGCGTAAAAACTGTTCACGCCTCCGTGGCCGTTTTGTTTGCTGTCGAAATCCCTTTCCCACGACGATCGAAACCCGACGTGGTGCGGATCGTGGCACGAGCCCAAAGAGCAACGCAGCGGGAACGCGTCGGAGACGCTCTGTGCGTTTGCTTTTTTGTCGCCGCCGTTTCGTTTAGGAACCCCGACGTTCGTCTCCCCGCCCTCGGCGACGCGGTCCACCCACGCGCCGTGCACGAGCGAGTACCCCATGGCGTCCACCTCCCCTAGGAACGCGGGAAGCGTCGACGTGGGAGGCACGGCGATGTGCTCGTCGAGGTCCACGAGCACGACCCAGTCCGCGTCGTCGGCGACGGCGGCGAGCCGGTGTTCGAAATGGTGCGCGGCGGTGCTGAACAAGATGGCTTCGCCCTCGTACGTGTCGAAGAAGATTTCTCGTTTCGTCAAGATGTCCGCGAGGGTTTTCGAAACGGCTCTGGCGGACGCCGCGTCGTTCGAGCGATCGTCCGGCGACGGCGCGTGCACGACCACCAGGACGTACTGACGCGGCGTTCGCAAATCGTCGACGTAATGATCGAGCCACCGTTCTAACATACCCGCCGGATCGCCTTTGTACGACGCCGACACCCCCGTGAGGAGGAACACGCGCGCGTCCGTGGCGTTGAGGAACGGCTCGCGGTCGGAGGGGGGGTCGAACGCGCGCGCGGGACCCGCGAAGGACCCGCGCGGGACCGGTCGGTCGTCGAAGCGCCGCGCGAAAGACGCGTCGTTCGAAGCCGACGCGATCGTCGCATCTTCCATCGACGCTCCTCCGCCGCTCCCCGAGCCCCCGCGCGTCTCCGCGGCCGACCCGCCAGCGCGCGCGTCGCCGGCGCCGCCGGCGCGCGCTCCCCCCGCGCCGGAGCCGCCCCGCGGCTCGTACCGCAGCGGCGCCGCCGAGCACAGCAGCCGCCGCGCGCTGGACGTTTCGATCTCCCCCTCCCGGAGCACCGCGGGCAGGTCCGGCGCGTGGTGGTGCCTCGGCCGCACGCGGTACTTACCGAAGTACGCGGCGAGCGCCAGGGCGTAGAGCAGCACGATCATCGCCAGCATGCGCGGCACCACGCGCACGGCCTTGCGGTAGCGCCGTCCGACCGCCGCCTTCTGCGGCGTGGACATCGAGGCGTACAGCTCGGGGTTGATCGGCCGGCTCCCGATGGAGTTGCGTCGCGACGGACGCCCGCTCGGAGGGGGACTCCGGTCGCGACCCATGGCGACGCCGCGCGTTCGCCCGCGCCCCGCGCGACGCGACCGACCCCCGGCCGCCCGTCACCCGCGCGCCCGCCCCGAACGCGGGAGCCGAGACGCGCGCGCGTGACCCGCGCGGCGCGGAACGGCGCGCGAACGCGCGTCTCGCCCGTTGGTGCCCCCGCCAGTCTGTCGCGTTTCGTCGTCCACCGGTTCAGCGACCGGTCGCCGACCGCGCACGCGAGGCGCAACGGTTTCCGCGAACGGGGGGCGCACAACGCGCGCGTAGAAAAAGGATTTCTCGGAGCGCGCGTCCAGTCCGAGAAATCCGACAAAAGACCCTCTCGAAGCCGAAATAATAAATGTTTCACTTGGGCATCGCCTTCGTGAACGATGAACGTGTGAAATCCCTACTGTTCGTCGGTGCCCACTGCGCAGTGCGGGAGGCGCGGATGTTCTGGTTCGTGCGGCGCGCGCTGCGGGCGCTCCGCGCGCCGCTGCGGCGGCCGCTGGAGCCTCTGTTATGGCTCGCGGCGGCGCTGTCGGCGAAGGACGCGTGGGTACGTGCACCGCCCGCCCCGGAACCGCGCGCGTCCGCCTCGAACGCGTCCGCCCGCGTCCGCGTGTCCGGCGCGGTCGTGGTCCTCCAACGATCGCCCTCGCGCTCGCGCTCACCTCCCCGACGCTCCCGCGCGCGCCCGTCCCCCCGCGAACCCGACGACCCAACACTCCAAACGCAAACCGCAGGCGCTCCCGTCGACCGCGCGCGCGCGTCGCCCGGGCGAGGGCCTCCCCGCGGGCGACGCCGGATCACAGTCGACGGGACGAGCGGGCCGAACCAACCGAACCGTTCGATCATCAGACTCGAGACGCGCCGACGGCGGCGCGCGCGACGCGAGATGGCGCGGCGGCGCGCCCCTTTTGATCATCCTGGCGCAGGCCAAGCTGGATGGGACGCGGTGGCAGGTTGTGCCCGCGTACCTGTGCACGGTGACGTGCACGGGTCTCAACGCGCTCGGGAGGGTCAAGGGCGTGCGTCTGCCGAAGATTGTGTGCCGCTTCGTCGCGCTCGCGGGCGCCGCCGGCGCCGCCGTCTCGACGCTAGCGGGGGTGTTCGCGCCGGTGTTCCCGATGCCCAAGCCCACTGGTCCGTACCGCGTCGGCAAGACCACGCGGCTGTGGATCGACCGCAACAGAAGGTCGTGGCTCCTCAAGACCAAGCGCAAGCTCGGCGCGCAAGCTCTGCCGGAGCACAGGATGATGATGGTGAACATATGGTACCCGGCGGCGCGCGAGGACGACGGGAGCGGAAAAGACGCGCAACCTCCGTGGCCGGCGGACGAGGAGGCGGAGGCTCGCTTCGCCGAAAGAGCGGCGGGTTTCGCGGCGGTAGAGGAAACCGCCGCGAATTCCACGCCGCGGCGCGTGAAC
>Ga0209666_1002077_pt1 | contig 15060 bp, 13 predicted proteins | sample SaaInlV_125m_DNA_FD_184679 | JGI IMG/M metagenome (GOLD analysis project Ga0209666, IMG submission 184679) | Marine microbial communities from expanding oxygen minimum zones in the Saanich Inlet - Saanich Inlet SI037_S3LV_10m_DNA (SPAdes)... | ecosystem: Environmental > Aquatic > Marine >...
CGGCTCGATTCATCGCCCGCCTCGTCGCCGCACGTCACACGTGGACGTCTGGCGGGCTTGGCTGGAGGTCGCACCCGCACACGTCGCCTCGAGAACGGACGATGCTGTCGTCGTCATCGTGTTCGACCAATGCGCGCGTGTCGCCGTCGCTCGCGCGACGCTCGATGAATAAAACGCGCACGCGAGCCGCGCGAGCCGCGCGAACCGTCGTCAGCGCCCTCCCATCGCTTCCGTTGAACACGAAGGAGCAGATAGAGCAAGCCGCTGGGGCGATCGAAGCGGCGTTGAGGGACGGGAAAACGACGCAAGCGATCGAGTTGAACCTTCCTTTGATCGGTGCTACCGATCTTGATGATTGGCCGGGCGGGATCCGTCAACAATACGGCGCTCTAGCGCCCATGGTGAGCGAGGTGCTGCGACTAATCAACGCCGGCGCCGAGGGGACGTGCCAACAACGCGTCATCGACGACGCCGATGCAGTGGCGGCTCTGACGCTTGGTTCCGACGTCGTTGTCTCGTTTCCGACGGCCGAGGTCTTGGATGATTTGCGGGCGATCGAAAACAAAAACGATTTCCGTCTAAAGATCATCGCTAACCCGCAATGGAACACCAAGGGCGCCATCATTGGCGACTTCGGCTTTGGGCCGTGGAAGCGACGGGCAGAAGAGTTTGTGGGGAAGTTTGAGCAGACGTATTACTTGAAGGAGCAGCGCATTCAAGGAGAGATCGTGCGTACGTTAAAAGTATACCCGAACAAGTGGCAAGTGTTTGCGTTAGCGCCGAATGAGAACAACAAAATTGTCGCCGAGGCTCTCGGAGAGTTCGACGAAAGACCTCTGTACGACCAACTCAAGAAATTATTGGAATCGCGAGAGGGCTCGATCGCGGCCATGAACTGGGTGGAGAGAGCCAAACGCGAGGCTACGTTCAACGCCAAGAGCTTACAAGCGCCCCCGAACCAGGAATAGAATTATTTGAGTAGTATAGTTGTCAAGAATTGTGCCCCGCAGAACAGAAAAACCGCCCGAGAGTGGACGAGATCCGATACGTCTCCTCACTTTGACGCGCGCGTGAAATCAGTTTGCGCACGCAGACGACGGTCTGGGACGTAACGATATCTTTGCGCACACGGCCGCGAGTGTCGTCGAGCTCAACCCGCTTGCACGCGCGAAAGAAAGCACGATGAGTCGCGCTCAGAGTGGACAACCTTCGGTCTTGCAGGAACTCCTCCTCATCGGTTGTAGCGCCTTGCTGTCTATGATCGTGTTGAACTTCGGACTCAAGAGGTTAGATCCGAACCGTCAGACGAGTAAGGCGGCAATCGAGAGGAAAAAGGAGCTGGCGAGCCGTTTAGGACGACCTAATTTAGACACGAACGTGTACGAGGATGTGATTGCGGCCGACGTCGCCAACCCAGACCACATTGACGTGCGATTTGATTCCATCGGTGGGTTGGAAGATACGAAACAGTCATTATATGAATTGGTCATTTTGCCTCTCATGCGCCCCGAGCTTTTCGCGCGAGGTAAACTCTTGCAGCCGGCGAAAGGGGTCTTGCTCTATGGGCCTCCGGGCACAGGGAAAACTTTGTTGGCAAAAGCGTTAGCGAAGGAATCGCGTGCCTGCTTTATCAATGTTCGGTCGTCAACCTTGCAAAGCAAGTGGTTCGGTGACGCTCAGAAGCTCGTATCTGCAGTTTTCACGCTGGCCTGGAAGCTTCAGCCTTCAATCATTTTCATTGATGAGATTGACTCGTTCTTAGGTACTAGAAAGTCTGGAGAGCACGAAGCGACTTCGACGATGAAGACCGAATTCATGACGCTTTGGGATGGGTTCAACACGGATGACAACGCGCAGGTGATGGTGCTCGGGGCGACGAACAGGCCTTGGGATGTGGACGAAGCAATCTTGCGACGTCTTCCGAGAGCGTTTGAGGTTGGTCTCCCTAACACGGAGCAGCGTGCGCAGGTGCTGGCTGTGACACTCAAGGGAGAAAATCTGGAAGCTGGTTTCATATCACCGAGTCAAGACTGCCCGCTGTGGAAGATCGCAGCACAGACGGAGGGCTTTAGTGGGAGTGACTTGCGCGACTTGTGCAAACAAGCGGCATACGGCCCCGTGAGAGATTTCCTTCAAGCAGAAAGGAAGCAAGCGCAATTCGGAGAATTCGGACAGGATACGTCTGTTGGGCCACGCGCAATTGCGTATTCAGATTTTAAAGAAGTCTTGGACACCAGTCCGCCGTCGACGGAAGCTGCGTCACTCTACCAGCAGACGGATTTCCGCAGACGAGCGGCGCGAGACGTTCGCAATGGAGATCGCGTGAACAACGAAATGCAGGAGATGCTCGCGCAGTTGATGAAAGCTATGGCATCGCAGAATAACGACGAGTCCGACGCGTTAGATTAATTCTTTTGGATGTGAATAAAAATCAATTAGTCATGACAACAACACGCACGTGCTGGTCAAACCCACTACATACCGCAAGTCCCGTCTTTTCTGCGTGCCAATCCCAGCTATTGATCGGCTGCGACGCGAGACTCGTCGAACTAATACGTTTTGCACTTCCTGCTACTCCTTGAGGTTTGCCAGCGGGGCACAATCTTTGTCTCTTCACCGGGTACTCATACCTGTACAACGCCACTGAACCATCACCGAGGAGCGTGGCGAACACCTCCCGATCCTGAGGAAGATGTCGAACACCCCAGATTGTCGTTTTGACCGATGAATTCTGTGTCACTGAAGCAAACCCATCGTCCGGGTGTTGCGTTCGCGCATCAAACACCACGAATTGACTTTCGAGGCATGTCGCAACAAATTTGTTCATTGTAATATCTTTTCGATCAAATTCGACGCTGCATACCCCATTTGCGATGTTTGTCTCGTATCTCACGGTGCCCACTCGAAGATCAAACATCTTCACGTCTCCATTCTCATAACCAGCTAACACGCAGCGCTCATTCTCGTCGAAAGAGTTTCCAAATGCGACGCACCAACATTCGCACGTTGATGCGGAGACTGATTTAAATATCGCCACTGCACTGTCTTGCCTCGTATCCCAGACTTTCACTGTCCCATCTCGACCACCTGTAACAATTTCTAGCGCACCAATTCCATGTGTTCCCCCCCCAATGCCGTCAATGGCGTTGACTGCGCCGCGGTGCGCTTTGAAGCTCGACCGCGGTTCCGACGCATGTTCGAGGTCCCACGTTTCGAGCTCACCACTCAGACTTCCTGTAGCGATGAATCGCTCTGGAAGCGTGTGACTGCCAAATGTACAGCATTTGAGACCACTGTCTCGTTCAGTCTCACACACTGAGGTGACGCCGCTATCGCTCAACTTGAAGACGCCTAGTCTTCCTGTTGACTTTGCAGTTTCTCCGAGGACAACAAAGCGCGCGCTGTGCGGAATCCACCGGCTATCGTGCGGCGTGAAGTCGACTGAAGTGGTCGAGTACTCCAGTATTTCGTACTTCATCGAGTTTAACACGGCGCGAGAGGCAACTATTGATGATTTAGTCAATACTGCGCGCTAGTAAGTGAAGCGTCGGAGTATGTGCGGGACGAGACGCGTATCACGAGCGAAATACTTTATAGCGTCTACGTGAATATTAGAAATGAAGTGTACACGAGTATTGCGCTGTAGTATCTTCGCGCGCCGTTGCATACGCTCGTCTCAGATCCTACGCCGTTGCGCCAACTTGACAACCTGCGCGTGTTGCGCGCGTTGTACTTGGCGTGGGGCAAGTGGCTCGATTACTTGCCACCGAGCGTCGGGAAGGCGGAGGTGTCTTCAATTTTGATGTTGGCTCCACGTCCACCACCGCCACGGCCACCGCGAGAGCTTTCTCCACGGCCACCTCGGCCGGAGTCGCGGCCACCGCGACCGCCACGGCCAGAGTCGCGACCACCGCGACCGCCGCGACCGCCGCGACGATCGTCGCGGTCATCACGGTCATCCGCCGGTTGCGTCGAAGCAATGCGGAAGCCAACGTCAACCTTTTGCTTGGAAGTGGTGTTCTTCGTGCGGTCACGCTTACTCTTCACGCCGACGCCGCCAAAGTCCAAGTCGGCGTCGTCGGCGTCGCCAGACATGAGCTTGAGGCCTTCGAGAGCAGAGCCATCGAGTACCTTAGCTTCAGGCCTCTTCCATTGAGCGGCCAGGGCCGCTCGCTTTTCAGCCTTGAGCGCTTCGGCTTGCGCGAACGTGAGCTCGCTGGAGTTATCCACGACCTCAGGTTCGGTTTCGCTTTCATCGACGGTGTTGGCGCCGAGCTCGGCGAGTTCGTCGCCGGCTTTGCCCCAGTTGCCCTTACCGGCACCGCCACGGTGGCCATCGTGGCCTCGACCCGAGGCGTCACGACGATCAAAGTCGCGTCGAGAGCGTTGGCGGCCTTCGCCGCCTTCGCCGCGTCCGCCGCGACGAGCCGAGCGGGAGTGACCTTTATGATCGCCTCGTCCGCCCTTGGCGTGGAACCCCTTGCTGCCTTCGGCACCGATAACTTCGCCCTCGAATTCACGAGTCGCCTTCGCAGGCTTAGCTTTGCTGCCACCGTTGCTTCGCGCGGGCGCAGCGACTGCGTGAGAGATAAAAAATCAAAGCGTCAGTCATCGTCAGCCCTCGATTGGGGTTTACCCTCATCCGCGCATTGCTTTTCCCGTCGCGTCGCGCGCGTCCGCGGGTTCGCGCGCGCGCATCGTCGTCCCAACCGCGTGAACGCTCGGTTAAATTCCCATTCGCCGCCGTGCGATCGTCTCCGCCCCACCCCGGCGCTCGCGTCGCGCGCGGCGCGCGCACCTTTCGTCGCCGGCTTACTCGCGGGCGCGCTCGCCGCTTTCGCGCTCGGCGCGGGCGCGCGCGGGGCGTCTTCGTCGAGCGCCATGAACGGGTTCGCCGACATCGCCATGGCGAGTGCGCGGCACCGAGATGCGCCAAGGATTACTCCTCGAGCGCCGCCTCGTGCCGATGTCGACCAAGCTGACGCGAGCGCGTCGCTGTCACGCCGCGACCAATCCGCGTGCGAGCCCGCGACGGGCGAAGCGGTTAGCGCGCGAGGATGACGACCATCGATCGCTCGAGCCGGTCGCGCGACGAGGCGGGGGGCAATTGCGCATTCAACGTCTTCGATCGCCCATGTAGATAACACACTAGATTGATAAATCGCACGCGCACAACCCTAAATCGCGGGGCGATCGTCGGCGCGCGCGCGCGAACCGCGAACCGCCGATCGCGCGCGTCGAGCGAAGACGGCATAAGCGTGCGCTCGACGACGCGCTCGACGAGACGTGACGAGGGGGAAAAGAAGACGGCACAGGTTTTCGCACGCTATTGATGGAGATCACGCCCGACTACGGCGCGGAGGAGGCGAAGAGCGCGAAGCCGGTGCGATTGGGGTGGGCGGACGCGTCGCGTTTGACGAGGAAGTTGGCGGTGCACACGGGGAAGGCGGCGTGGACGTTCGGGACGTCGTTCTTAGTGCTCATCGTGCCACTCATCGTGCAGTTGCACAGGGAAGAACAGCTGATCGAGTTGGAAAAGGAGCAGCTCGGGGTGCTCAATCAACCCACGGGGCTTCAGGCGGAGTAGGCGGCGCGCGGCGAGGGTACGCGAGCGAGACGCGAAAGGTTTCGAGCGGTTTACAGAGGTGAAGACAGAACGTAGAAGGCGGAAATTTTAGAGCAGAGCACACGGCCTATAGTAGCTATCGGATATCATGAGCGGCGTGGGGCGAATTTTTTCACTGTACCGGTCGATCTTGCGAGCGCATCGCAACTTGCCGGGTCCGATGAAGGAACTCGGCGGTACTTACGCGCGAGAGGAGTTTAGGACGCATCTTCGTTCGGAGAAGATACAAGAAAAGCAATGGCGCACGTTTGTGGAGTCTTGGCAGAGTTATGTAGAGTCACTTCGAGGAGACGCCGGCAAAGTTGTCTCTGGCGACTTGACGGAAGACGTCATCGAGCAACTTACTCCCGAACAAAGACAGCAGCTCGAGCGATTAAAAGACGAGGCGATGCGACTTAAACTTGAGCTGGATGCGCCAGAATTTAACCAGTAGGGGTAGTGAGGTGATAGTGTCGGTGTTGAAGCTGTTTGAAGCGACTCTTTGGCACGTTAACGTCGACTTGAAGCCTCGGAAATACAAACGTTAGTAGAGTTTAGTGTTTTTATATCACATGGAACGTCACAATATCACGCGTCATGGCTCTGATGTCGTCTCAAACTACTACTGCGACGAGTGACGATGGGAAGACGGCGAAAGACGAGGTGATTCGTAGTGCGGATGCGCTCGCTACGATTCGAGCTAAGTTCGAGCCGAAGCCCAAGGTGCCGCTGTCGAAGGAACTCGACGCATTCACACACGCGCTCCACGCCATCCGTGAAGAGTTAAACTCGCTACGATTGGATATTAAAACTCTAGAAGCTTCTGTTTTGGGGATCAATGCGGGAAAGCGAGCACTGGAGTCTCATCATCCCTTTACAAACATCGTAACGGACAAGGCATCGCCTCGAAGACCGTCACGTCTCCGACAGACTGCAAACATTGCACGACACGTGAGTGCGCTTCTAGAGGGCGCGACGTTGAGTGGCGACGAATGATTTGTAGTACTAAATTTTCTTTCATCATCACACCGAGCTCGTCTCTCTCTTTCAAGACTAAAAGTACACTACGACTGAGCAAGCAAGCGCCTACGTGAATTATATGTCGATCGACGCTAGCGTCGAACCTTCGTCTGTGATGAGTTTTCTTCTCGGCTCGACATCCTTAGACATGAGCGTAGAAAACATATGATTTGCCGCGGACGCGTCGTCTACGGTTAAACGCTTCAAAACGCGAGTCTTCGGGTTTAAAGTCGTCGACCAGAGTTGCTCTGGCATCATTTCTCCGAGACCTTTAAAGCGCTGGATGTGCTTCGCCCCACCCTCGGGTAAAGACACGAGAACTTCTTGAAGATCATCTTCATCATAGCAGTACGTTTCTTTCTTACCCACCACGACTTTATACAGAGGTGGGACGGCGGCGTACACGTATCCTTTCTCAAACAAATCTCGCTGATAGCGGTACAAGAACGTAAGCAGCAACGTTCGGATGTGCGCACCGTCGACGTCGGCATCGGTGAGGATGATGATCTTGGAGTACCGAAGAGCGGTCGTGTCCAGATCTTCTCCCATACCTCCCAAGCCCAGGGCTGAAATCATATTAGTGATTTCGGTATTCTTGTACAGCGCGGCGGCGTCAAGTTTGCGCTCAACGTTCATAATCTTCCCTCGTAGAGGCAAGACGGCCTGGAAGCCGCGATCCCGACCTTGCTTACAGCTTCCACCAGCTGAGTCACCTTCGACTAAGAAGATTTCGGTTTGATCAGCGTCGGACGAAGAACAATCGGACAGCTTCCCCGGTAGGCGGTTGGACGTCAGCACCGTCTTTCGGCGAACCATCTCTCGCGCACGCTTCGCGGCTTCGGCAGCCTTGAAGGCTGACTGAGCCTTTGCGAAAATAGACTTCAAAACACTCGGATTAAACTCCATATGACCGGCCACGGCATCGTTGGCGATATTTTCAACGATCCTGCGAACCTCACTGTTACCCAAACGTGTTTTCGTCTGACCTTCAAATTCAGGCTCGGGCACCCAAACTGCGATGACACCGGATAAACCTTCGCGAATGTGATCACCACCGAGATTAGGATCGGAGTCTTTCAAAAGTTTCGCTTTGCGACTCACGACATTGAGCGTTTTCGTGAGGGAATACTTCAAGCCGTCGAGGTGCGTACCGCCATCGGTCGTTCGGATACTATTCGCGTAACCCAAAAGCGTGTCAGAGTACGAATCTGCAGTCCAGCAAAGAGCTCCTTCGACGCGAACGCCGTCCATGGTACCACTGAACGTGATCGGTTCATGCAAACGCGTCGCATCCGATGTAAGGTCTAACACGTAATCCTTCAAACCCTCTGCGAAGAGGAGCTTTTCGTCTTCGTACTCCTTCGTCTTCTTGTCAAACGTCCGCAAATGTAACTCAGTTCCGCTGTTCAAGAAGGCCAATTCCTTCATTCTCGTTCGAATGATGGTCGGATCAAACTTCACTTTGTCAAAGATCTGATCGTCGGGCTTGAAACGAATCATCGTCCCTTTCTTTTGCCCGGAGCCGTCTTGCTTCTTCTCTTGCATCGGTCCGAGAGCGATTCCCCTGGAGAACGACTGCATGTACTCGTTACCATTACGCCAAACCGTGACCTCGACGAGTTCGGAGAGTGCGTTCACGACGGAAATACCCACCCCGTGAAGACCGCCGGATACGTGGTAACCACTACTGTCGCCGCCAAACTTACCACCGGCGTGCAAAATCGTCAGCACCGTCTCCAACGAGCTCTTCCCCGTGACCGGGTGCACGTCCGTGGGAATCCCACGCCCGTCGTCCACGACGCTGACGAATCCATTTTCTTCCACGACCACTCGGACGTGACTCGCGTGCCCGGCTTGGACTTCGTCCACGGAGTTATCCAACACCTCCCACACCAAGTGGTGCAAACCTTTCGTAGACGTGCTCCCGATGTACATTCCCGGCCGCTTGCGAACGGGCTCTAACCCCTGTAACACCTGAATCGATCCCGCGTCGTAGTCCCCGCTTTCGCGTCCCGACGCCGCCGTCGACGCGCTCGCCGCTCGCGCTCTCGCGTCCCGACGCATCCCCGCGACCGCGTTCGCGCTCGCGCTCGCCGCCGTCTCGCGCCATCCTCGCCCGTTCGCGCGCGTCCCATCGATCGTCGCCGTCCGCGCGCCTCCTCCCGCGCCCACCGCGCCCCGCATCACCGCGCGCGCCCGTCCCAGTCCCCGCATCACCGCGCGCGCGCGTCCCATGTCTCGCGCGCCCCGCGCCCGCGCGTTCGCCCGCGTCGTCCTCGTCGCCCGCGCGCGCGTCGTCGTCGACGATCTCGTCGCGCTCGACGTCGCCGGCGTCGCGCGCATCGACGGCCGACGTGTGCGGCGCGCGCGTCCGCGCCGGCGTCGACCGTCGCGCGCGTCGTTCAAACGACCCGCCTACCTTCTGCTTCCGGGTATTCGCGGGTCTGTGTGTGGCGCGTATCGAGCGGCGGGCCGCGCGCGCGATGATTGGGACGATTGCGACGCGACGACGACGACGACGGCCACACGGAGACGCGATCGATGCGGACGAGCGCGACGAGCGCGGCGCGCGCGCGCGCGAGCGCGGCGGTCGACGCGTCGCCGGGCGCGAACGGCGTGCTGCTGGGCGCGGACGACGACGACGCGTCGCCGGGCGCGGGACGACGCGCGCGAGCGACGGGAAGCGAGGGAGGAGGAACGGCGACGGCGACGATCGGAACGGTGTGCCGCGCGATCGCGGTGCTGCTGTGCGTGGTCGCGGTGATCGGGGGGGTGGTGTACGCGTCGACGCGATTGGAAATCGACCTGTACGAAGACGTCGTGCCGCACGTGAAGAATCCAGTCAAGTTTTTCTTGTTGAACGTCGCGGTGGCGTCGTTTGGGGTGATTCCGGGGGCGGCGAGCGCGTCGTGCGTGACGGCGGGGATATTATTCGGGACGCTGGGGGGGATGGCGCTGTGCGTGACGAGCGCGAGCGTCGGCGCCGTCGTGAGCTTTACGCTGTCGAGATACGTCGCGCGACCGTGGGTGGAGAAGGCGTTCGTGCGCGATGGGGGGAGGCTTAAGGCGTTGGACGACGCGGTATCGAAAGATGGATCACAGATCATCATATTAGTCAGACTTTCGCCGTTTGCACCGTTTACCGTGGCGAGTTACATGCTAGGATTGACGTCGGTGCCGTTCGTTTCGTTTTGCGCGGCGACCGCCGTCGGGTTGCTTCCGTCGAGCTTCGTGTACGTGTACATGGGAGATACCGGAAGAAGAGCGAGTGGATCGGATGGTGCGACGTTGATGGAGATCGTTTTCTATGTCCTCGGTCTGCTGGTGACTCTGTTCGTTAGTTATAGGATTGCCGTCATCGCGCAAGAGGCGATGCGATCAAAAGTTGGAACGCATTGGGATCCGTCGACGGGCTCAGACGACGACGACGACGCGGAGTTGGATGTGTTTGGATCGAGGATAGAGGAAGGGGAGGATGAAGAAGTCGGTCTGGCCATGAGCGCGAACGAAGGACCCACGAGGCGTTCGACTCGCTCTGTAGTTTAGTTTGCTGTAGTGACCGAATGAAAGAAATTTGGCGATTCTCGACGCCGTCTCGTAAACGCCCCCCCAGTAACTAAATGTCGAAACTCTAAGTCTAAACTCTAAGTACTACGCCGTTCGTTTAGTATCGCACAAGCTTAAATGCGAGCGTTTTTCGCGCTCCGACTCTTGTGAGTTGCGTGGGATACACGTCGGGAGAACGTCTCGCCAGTGCTGATGTCCGGTGTGCTTAAGCCACGCGCCTCCTCTCGACGTGAGCTGCTGCAGGCAACCCCTTCCGTCACAAAGCGACATCTTGTCCACATCCTTGGGCAAACATCCTGCACTGCCGGTAATGGTAGAGCACAGCGCCATATTCGCTCGACTCAAGACGCTTTGACAGCTCGCTAAACACATGCGATGCATCTTCGGCTCGTTCTCTTGCGGGTCGAGATACACGTTTGAGAGCTTGTTCAAGTCGTGCAAGCCGTCCCATCCCTTAGGTCTTCTCTGGAATGCGTCCCAGAAACACCAATGCCAGCATTCTATAGGATTCGAGTCTGGATTACACGAGTCCCACCGAGGACACTTGGTGCCGAGATAAGGGATGTTGTCCTTTTGGGCCCACTCTGTTGCGAGAACGTGCCACATCGCCGGTTGGTCTCGCTTGAAACCAAACTTGACGGGATTTGAATTCTCGTCCATTCCCTTTTCGTGCACCGCGTTCAGCACTCGCTCGAAAAAGTCTACCGTCCAGTCGACCGATCGAGCGCACATCAATCCCGAGTTCAACCACACTTGTCCGGTGTCGCCGAAGAACAAGTTTTTGTCCCCAGGCCAGTTCTTCGAGTAATAGCTGAGCGGATCCCAACTCGCGAACCAGGCGTCGAGGTCGACGTGACACGTCATGTCGTGATCTTTCTTCAACGCTTGCACTCCCATCGCCATGTGTTTGGCGAATTTCCCAGATCTACCCGCTAATGTGTCGTGAGAAACCAGCGCGAGAATCGAAGCGTATCCATGATGTTTCGCGAACGCTTGATGATTTACGAGCGTTCGATGGTACGCTGATAGCATCGTTAACGTCGTCGCCGAGCTCATGATGGCGACCGCCCCCCCAGATTCGCGCTCGTCTTTGATTTCCCACTTTCCACTCTCGATCGAACCTCCGTTGACGGGCCTCTGCACGCCGTGAAAGTACGTGCACTTGAACTGCTCAAACTCCAAGTCGTGCGCGTCGAGCTCCAAGTGATGCCGCAACTCATCTCCATCGTCGTGCAACACCAACACCGGTTCCTCGAGCTCGACGTAGAAATAGCACTTCTTCTGTCGGCCCGCGCGATTGTATTCATCCTTGAGTATATCACTGATCTTCAACTCGGTCGTAAACTTTGGCCTGTCGGGAATCTTCCCTTGCACCGTGTACCCCTCCTTGGTCTCCTCGATCGCGCCGTCTTTCGCGTCGATTCGCACCTGCGTCTCGAATCGCTGCTCGTACATTCGACCGAACGAGAACCCATCCCTGCTAAACATCAACCGCGCCCAGCTCTCGCTCGCGTTCCGCACCGTCTGGTCGCCCGGATAAAACGTCTTCAAGAAGACGACGACCGCGACGACCGCGACGAGCGCGCATCGGCGAAGCGCCCTTCGCCTGCGCTGTCGCGCCGCTTTCGCCGCCAGCGCGTGTCGATGCCGGCGTTCGCTCGGCGACGCCCCCATCGCGCCCGGCGACGCGTGCAACGCACCCCGCGGCGTCGACGGCCGCGACCGGGACATGCGCGCGCGACTGCGGGCCGCGTCGCGCGAAAAAATGCGACCGATCGACCGACCGACCGATCGATCGATCGATCGATCGATCGATCGACCGCGTCGCGCCGCGGACGTCGCGCGTCGACGCGCGGCGCGAATTTTCGAGCGAAAACGCGCGAATCGCGAATTCCACGCGTGTTTTACGCGCGGAATCGCGATGTGGGATCGATCGGACAATCGGACAAGCCGACCGACGGTTTTTCCCGCGCGAATCTGGAGGCGCGCGAAAAGCGCGATACGCTTTTCCGCGCCGTCGTCATCTTGCGCGTCAAAAACGATCGCGCTTCGACGCGACGCGGTTTTCGTGAGAGGATCGCGCGGGAGCGTTCGCGCGCGCGTCGGTGAGCGTTCGCGCGCGCGAGTGGACGCGGGCGATGCGCGCGCACAGACCGGCGACGTCGCTCTTGGTGCGGAGGTTACAGTTGAAACGCGGCGTCGGGAAATCGTCGTCGTCCTCGTCCGTGTCGTCGCACGAGAGGGAGTCCGAGGCGACGGTGGGGGGAGGTAAAAGTACCACGCCCGCGGTGACGCCGACTTTGAAGATTTTAGCGTTCGAGGACTCGTACGATATTCGAGACATGTTGCGGGACGGCGACGTCGAGGTGGAGGGCACCACAGTCTTCTCGCAGAGATGGACGAGCGAGAATTGCTTGGAGGTGATCAAGGAGTTCGATCCCGATGTGTTGTTGCTCGATTATTACATGCCACCGTTCACGGGGCTGGCGGTGCTGAAAATGGTGAACGAAGAGGTGAAGGCTGGGAGATTGAGACGCCCGAGAAGAATTGTGGGCATGTCGAGCGAATCTTCGTGCAACGCGTCGATGCTTCGCGAAGGCGCGGACGACGCGTGCGTTAAGTGGGATATCTCGTCGTGGAATGGATGGGAAAATAGATAATCTACATCTTTTCTTTGTTGTGATACAGTAATACTAGCGTGTACATGTTCTATTCATAGATCTCGGCTTCTAAGCGCTCGACAAGCTCCGGTTTGTTCAATTTTGAATACCTGGTCATTCCCCGTTGACGCGCGAGCTCTAATAGCTCTGTTCGCGTCATCGTTCGTAATCGGAATCGGCCGTCCCACTCTTCGAGCTCTCCTGAAAGTAACTCGTTCTGGCGCCGCACCGCTTCTTCCGTACGGAGCGTCTCTTGTTCGATTTCCGCTTGCAACTTTCCTTCGGCTATGCTTTCGCTGAGTTGTCTCGCAACGACCCCGGCTTTGCCGAGCGCTCGTCCGAGTTTGACCGCGCCTTCGACTGAATTTTGCGGAGCTTGAGTGATCGAGCCAGTGGTTTCGTCGCGGGTCCACTCCTCCATAGTCGTCGCCGGTCGGGGATTCAGCAACGCACGAACGATGTCGTTTTCCTTCTCAGTGCGCTTCGGCGGCGACGCGATCTCGAGAGCATCGTCCGAGCTCGGGGCTAGAAGTGCGTTTGTCCTTTCTAGCTGCACATGTCCTGCACACAACACCGTTATGGCCCACGTGAAACTGTCGGATAAGTTGAATCCGTGCGCCGCGTACGCGAGTAGGTACGCCGCCGCGAGCGCAAACGCCTCCGGCTTTGCTATCGCCCCCGGACGTTGATCGTCGTCCCATTCCCCGACCGAGATCACAGGTAGCACCCACGCGAGCCAAGCTAACAGCGGTACGCACCCGACCACGCTCGCGACCGTCCATCGGATGCCCGCGTCGTCGACCTCCGCCTCGTCGTCGTCCTCCGTCGCCAACCAGCCCGAATCTCTCCTCGACGTGTACCTCGACCCTGACCTCGCGAGCGCGAACACTAGCGCACCACCAATGACGCTGTCGACGACGTATGTCAGCGCGGACGCCCCATCGGCGGCGCGCGTGCGTACGAGCGACGCGCGTCGGTGTTGGCTGACGAGGGCGCGCGCTCGCGGACGCGATGTCGACGACGACGGTTCGCACGCGCGTCGCTCGCGCGCGCGCGCGGACGGACGACACGAGAACGCGGCGACGCCGACGTCGATGGACGCCATGCACGCGATCTCGATGAACGGACGAAGAGTGCGGAGTCAGACAAGATTGACAGCGTTTAAAAATTTCGAGACGCGTCGCTGGCGCTACAAGAATACGTTGATAGCAAGAAGAGATAAGTGAACTAGGCTAAAGCTGTGCGGGGACGCCGTCCTCGTCGTCTTCGTCTTGGCCGCACACGCAACCAAAATTTTTGACGGCGTACTTTGGCGGTTTCATGGGCAAGTCTTCAAACGAGACGTCTTCGCCGATGTAATAATTCCAAAAGTAAGACGGAGCGCGAGACGGAAGACAGCACGAGCAGCACCACGGCTCTTGAGGCGTGTTCCAGCGCTCGTGCGCCTCTTTTTCGCTGAATGTGTGCCTCGACGCCGCCGGCCGCATCTGATTTCTTCGCGCTAGGTGATGTCCCAGGAGCACAAAGATCATCGACGCCACGACCCACGACGACGCTTTCGACATCGCGAAACGCCAAGTCACCCCTCCCAGCGCTCTCACGCTCTCCGACGTGACGAACGCTACGAAACCGATACAGAGCACCAAGATTCCGAGCAGGAACTGCAGCACCATCCCGATCCGCCCGCACGTCTCGAAACAGTTGACCACGCAACGCGGGCACGACTGAATGCAGATGCATTCGGCGAACATTCTCAACAACGCGTCGTACACCCCCTGAATGAACCCTCCCACGATCACGCTCACCACCGTTTTATCCGGTTCGTCCGCGATCAAACCAAACGCGCACGTCAACCCGAATCCCATGATGAGCGAGCAAAACAAACAAACCGCGCGCTCCGTTCGCGAAAACGGGTGCTTCGGGTGCGCCATGAACAGCGCCACGAGCAGGTGATTGTTCTTCACGTGCAACCACGCGTCTCTGGCGTAGCTCTGGGAGAAGATCACCGACCCGACGGCGATGCGTTCGACGAACACCGGATACGCGCCGCGATCGACGAACCCATCCGCTCGCGCGAAGCGCGCCGCCAGCGCGGGCGCCGGCGCGTTCATCACGACCCGCTGCGCGCGCGTCGCCTCCTCGCGCACCCTGACGGCGGCGTCCCGCGCCGTCGCGATCGCCGCGGCTTTCGTCGCTTCGTACCTCGCG
>Ga0209666_1002078_pt1 | contig 15054 bp, 12 predicted proteins | sample SaaInlV_125m_DNA_FD_184679 | JGI IMG/M metagenome (GOLD analysis project Ga0209666, IMG submission 184679) | Marine microbial communities from expanding oxygen minimum zones in the Saanich Inlet - Saanich Inlet SI037_S3LV_10m_DNA (SPAdes)... | ecosystem: Environmental > Aquatic > Marine >...
TGGTCACTTTCGGGAAATCCCCTGTCGCCGCTGCCGGTTGTTCTTTGCGATCACGCGCGTCAGCGCCGACTTGCGTTTGGCAGCAGCGCTCGGGCGCTTGGTTTTCGACGCGGCACCGAGAGTCTCGCCGTCGTTGCCCAAGGCGTCCGCTTGTTGGCTTTTGCTGCTGCTCGTCGCGCCCACGTCCGCTCCGATGATGGGCCGAGCCTTGTTCATCAGGTGCGAAAAGATCTTGGGCGTCGAGAGGACTTGGTGCGCGTGCACGAGCCACGAGCGGTAGTGGCCGGGACAGTAGTGGACCGTGCGAAGAGGGGGAGGAACGACGGCGTTGCGCCCGCCCGTGTCCGCGGGCGCCCGTATGCAGCGCCACTTCATTCCCGTGCCGTTCTCGGGCTCGAGCTTGCCACAGTAACGGCAGGATGGCGGTGGGGGCTTGGGCAGGGCAGCGCGCATCGTTTCGGCCGCCTCCTTGCCCGCGAGCATCGAGTAGTCGCACCGCAAGCAGCATATCTCTCCGCGGAAGCGCGAGGTTGGCGAGACGCGCGCCAGCGCGCCGCACATGCCGCACAGGGCGTACCAGCTGCCAAAGACGCGGATGGTCCGACCGAGGATGGGAATGCATATCAGCGGCACGTCGCCGCAGCTCGTGGCCTGCTGGCTCTGCTCAAAGCACGACTTGAGATCGCGCCGAAACTTGGCCACCTCCGACGACGAGTCGCGCTGCGGAGTCGCGCCCGGAGCGCCCTTGCGCTTTGCGCCCTTGCACATGGTCGACACGATGGTCGCGGGCCGCAGGTCGCGCGGCAGGAGGGGCGACGCGACCGGCTCGAACTGTTCGAGCTCGAGCTTCTCCGCGGACGCCTCCAGGGCCACCGCCGTGCGCAGGGCCGCGGAGGAGCGCTTGGCACACCGCATGTGCCCGTTGCACACGCCGTTGTCGATCGTCAGCATGCTCGCGGACAGCCCGAGCTCGTTGAAGGGGTGCTCCTTGCCGGTGTTGTCCTGCACCGAGTTGACCACGCGTCGGCACTCCGAGCAGCAGTAGAGCACGGTGGCGTGCTTGGGCAGGCGCGTCTGCACCGCCACGCAGGGGTCCTCGCCCGGCGCGAGGTCGAGCAGCATGCGCTGGCAGACCGCGCGCGCCTGGCGCTCCTTGGTGGCGGCGCCCAGGTCGTACGACAGCATGGTCGACCGCAGCACGGCGATGCGCGAAAAGGCCATCAGGAGCGCGGCGTCCTGCGCCGCCAGGTTCATCACGTCGACCTGCGCCTCCTGCACCGCGCGACTCGAGGCGGTGCACGGCAGCCCGGGCGTCGCCGCAGCGTTGGGCAGGATTCCCAACAGCGCGCAGGCCTGGCCCACGGTGAGCAGGGAGGCGTCGGCATTCGCGATGGCGAGGCGCTCGGCCCGCTGGAACTGCTCCGTCGACAGCAACGCGCACATGCGATGCGGCGCCGACAAGTTGTGCAGGGCCGCGTACTGCGCCGAGTCGAGCCGCGAGGCCCGGTGGCCGTGGTGGTTGCCGTGCAGCCAAAACGGGATGAAGACCGACCGGTAAAAGGACGAGAGGAGGCCGCTCACCACCGTCACCACCGGGCGCGTCGCCATGCCGGACGGGCCCGAGCGGCCGCCGAGCCAGGCGGCCGAGTAGCTCAGCGCCTCGGACTCGTGCCGGGCTTGCCGGCCCACGCGCGCCTCGGGCTTCTTGCGCGACCGGGGCTCGCTCACCAGGTGCCGCTGTATCGCCACCGCCGCCGAGACGCGCGTCGCGATCATGCTCGCGCCCGCATCCGCCATGCGGTGCATCGCGGCCGCAAGCGATGGGTGCGGCAGCCCGACCGGCGGGACGCGCAGCTGCCCGGTGGGCTGGCGCGCGTAGCGCATGGCCTCGAGCGTGGCACGGTCGGCCACGAACACGGTGGCCAGGTGCAGGCGGATGGCCTCCTTGATCGCGCCCGGCGCCTTTTGCACGATCTCCTTGAAGTCCTGCTGCGTCTGGAGTTGCAGCGCGCGGAGCAAGACGAAGCGGTCGCGCCACGCGCGCCGCGCTGCGGGGTGCACCGCCGGGTTGAGCCCGCTGAGCGAGACGGCGAGGCATTGCATGCAAACGCGCACCGCGCCCTCCGACTCCTTGATCGCCGCAAAGAGCGTGGTCTCCCACCCCCGAGACCCCGCGTTGGTCACGCGCGTCAGGATGGAGAGCAGCGGCTGGGAGGCCTTGGAGCAGCAGCGCGGCGAGCCGGTGCGCTCGACCAGCGCCCCGAGGTGCAGCAGGTGACTCGCGTTGATCACGGTGTAGAGCTCCGGCGGCGGCACCATGAAGTCGCGCACGACCGTCTCTGTCGCCTCGCGACCCTCCAGCAGGTCCTGGATGGAGGCCAAGTACTCGGCGTGGGCGGAGGTCCACACCGACACGCAGTAGGAGTCGTGGTACAGCGTCGAGAGCGTCGCCTTGTCGTCTGCAGCGACGAGCACCTCCTCGACGGCCACCATCGACCGCGCGAGGCTGGCCGCGAGGGTCTCGAGCATCTCCCCAAAGCACAGCCGCACGATGGCGGCCGTTTGCGTCGGCGTGCTGGCGTTGCCCCTTGGCAAGTCGGGTTCGGCCCCGCGCTCCCCGCGCTCCGCGTCCTCGTGGCCCACGAGGGCGCGCGTGGTGCTCCTCAGTCGGCCGACGAGCGCAGGCACGTCGGCGCAGTGCGCGCACCGCGTGACCGCGAACGCGTAGTCCAGGGACCAGACCCAGCTTGGCATCTCGAACGTCCCCACGCGCGCCTCGAGGTGCGCGAGCAGTCGCGCGATCGCGCCAGCCATTCCGGCGTCTTCAAAATCAGTGTGCAGGTGCTGCATCTCCGGCTCGAAGACGCTGCGGCTGCGCTTCATCATGTCGGACAGGGAGGGTGCAATGGGGTCGGGCTGCTCTAACTGCGCGTCGCTGGGCTCGCCGACAGAGGGGGACGCGGTGACGCCTCTGCCGGCGGGCAAAAATGCGAGGACGGAGTTTCCTCTTCGGCGCCCACGTTGCGCTGCAGCAGGCGCGGCAGGCCGTTGGCGTCCTTGACGTACACGTAGTGCACCGTGTCAAACTTGACGCACGGGCGCCAAAGCAGCGACGCCATCGAGCCGCGCGCGGCGGCGGTGTCGGCCCACTGCTCGTCCACAAACAGCATCGCCTCCTGCCGGTACCCGTCCGAGTCGTTGGCGACGCTCGAGTGCGTGGGAACGTTCTCGCCGCACTCGACGCCCAGCGAGTTGCCGTAGGCCTGCAGCGGGATCTTGGCGTCCGGCTTGAACGTGGGGTCGGCGCGCGCGCACCGGTACATGTAGGTGGTCACGTAGCGGCTGCAGACGAGGCACTTGCCGTTGGTGTGCGGCAGCTTGCCCGACTCCTTGAACTCGGCGGCCTGGCTGGGGAGCAGGAACTCGGTGCCAATGAAGGCCATGTCCGTGTCGGCGCCGTACCGCCAGCGCGCCATCCACACGCAGATGCACCGGTCGCCGAGGCAGCAAGCGCGCTCGCCGATCGACGTGTTGGGCGGCCTGCGCACGCGCGAGCGAGCGGCGGGAATGAGATTCGCAACAACGCGCACTGTGCAGACTTGCCAAGCGTGGCCCTCCTCCTCCCCCCCCCCCCCCCCCCCCCGGCACGCTTGAGCCCGGGCGCGGCGGGTTCAAGCGGGGCAGTTCGCGCCTGAGGTACTGGTCGTCGTGCGGCTTGCTCACCACCTCGACCTCCCGCGTCGGGATCGAGGTGGTCTTGACCAGGTCGGCCACCAGCTGGAGCGTCTGGTAGCTCGTGCTCTCGAGGCTGAGCACGGGGTGCAGCTTCAGGTACTGCGAGAGCGCGTGCTCCTGCGAGCCGAAGCTCTCGTCCGCGTCGATGCCGGCGCGCGATTGCAGGAGTGGCATCTGGCCATCGCTGTCGCGTGGGAGGGCGCCCGGCGGCTTGTCGGGCGGCTTGCTCGCCTTGTCCACCTTGTCCGCCTTGGCCTCGACGCCCTCGACGCCCTCGACGCCCTCGACGCCCTCGACGCCCTCGACGCCCTCAATCTGGCCTTTGGCGTCCCTTGGTTCGTCCGAGGAGCCCGCGCCGCTCGCATGCGCCGACGGCGCGAGCTTGGCGGCGGGGTTGCGGTGCGCAGGCCCGTCTTTGGGACGGGGGGCTATCCAGTCAGGCTGGACCCGCCTCTGGCCACCGCTCGCGGCTGCGGGGTTGACGGGGCGCTTGCCCAGCTTCTTTGAGTTTATGGGCACCATGTCGGAGGCGGCGGCCGCCGCCGCCGCGCTCGCGCGGCGCGAGGTGTGCTCGGGCTGCGGCATCTCAGGCGCGCGCGCTTTATAAGTGACACGCTGCGTAATTAGCTAGCGAAGTGTTTACGTAAAAACGCGCAGACATTGTCGCCACGCATATTTGTCGGAGGGTGCCACGGCGGGGGCTCGTCTAGCACGGGCATCCAACCCACGCGCCCGCAGAAGAGCTGCGAGACCGACGCGCAGATCGTGGTGTTGCGCACGTAGCTGAAGCGCGCGAGCGCGGCGGTGGCGCCCAAGTCCGCAATGGCCTCCACCTGCGTCGAGCTCGGGTAGCGGTCCATGAGCGAGTTGGCGTAGAGCGTGTTCCACTGGTTCGTGTACGCCGTGACGTGCATGAACTCGTGCGCCATCACGAAGCCGATGCGGGTGGCCAGCGACTCGTCGGCGTGCCGCTCGTCGGCAAAGGGCGGCACGAGCAGTCCCGGCAGCAGCATGGCGCACGCCGACGTCGACGTCAAAAGCAAGTACGCGTTGCGCGACACGCCGGTGTAGAGGGCGGGGTGCTCGCACACGTTGGCGCTCGTCGCCAGCAGCAGCATCCGGTCGAGGAAGACGGCGCGCGCCTGCTTCACGATGATCGTCAGCGCCGAGTCGTCGGACGCGAGGTCCGGCCGCCGGAACTCCCGGTCGACGCCCGCCCACGAGCCGCGCGGCGCGCCGGCGATGCGCAGCTTGGTGGACCGGATCTTGCTCGCGGCGTTGGAGCGATCGACAAACCGCTCGAAGATCGTGCCGATCAGGTCCTCGGTCACGGTCTGCGCGGCGGCCTCGCGCACCGCGTCCGAGAGCCCGCGCAGGCGCTCGTACAGCGTCGGCGTGACCAGCGCGTTGAACGCGATGCGGTCAAACTCGTCGGGGAAGATGCGCTTGGCGGCGGCCAAGCACACCTCGCGCGCGCCGTCGCGGTTGGCCGACGAGAGCGCCGACAGCGACGAGAGGCGGACGACCGACGCGTTCGCGACCGTGCGCGTGTCGACGTCGTCGTGGTCCTCGTGCGGCGCGACCAGCCGGCCGAGCGCGGCGGCGGTGCGAGCGCCCGCGAGGCCCGTCTGCGTCCGCCGCGTGAAGAGGGGGACGAGGTTGCCCTCCTCCAGGGAGACCACGGACCGGGCCGCCAGCGAGCAGACCGCGGCCACGCCTCGGAGGTAGGCGTGCGCCTTGGCGGACCCGTGCGATTTGTACGCGGCGACGAAGCGGCTCAGCGGGTCGTTCTGAACCTCGCGCGCCACGAGGAACGACGCGCTCACGTACCCGGCGAGCCACGTGCCCGTGTACGAGCCGCGGACCACCGCGTTCGCCTGATCCGGGTCGATGGCCTCCAGCTCCGTGGACGCGCGCTCCCGCATGGCCACGCCAAAGTCGCGCGCTTCGGTGCGCGCCGCGCGCACCTCGCCCACCACGTACATGGCGTTCTTGAGGTCCTGGTCGCCGAGCGCCACCCCCTCGAGCACTTTGGCCGCAAACCGGTCGTCCTCCATGCCGATGCCGACGAGGGCGGGCGCGTCGCAGTAGTGCGACGCGAGGAACCCCACGCTCTCGAGCGCCACGCCCAGGGAGTCGGTGCGCAGCGAGGGCGCGAGCAGGTCGTACGCCTGCTTGGCCGACGCGCCCGCCGAGTTGGACGCCACCATCGTGCGGCAGCTCGAGCGGAACTTGCCCAGGTCGGTCGTGGCCATGCGCGAGGCGCCCTTGGCGCGAACCACGTTGTCGACGTCCTCCTCCGTGGCATCCGCGTCGAACCATGCCCACTTCTGGTCGCCGTACGCGATCGATCCCGCGCCGATCCACTTACCGCAGTAGCGGCCGTGGTCGGTGTCGGCGGAAGGGTCGCCGATCTCCTCGTTGAGCGCGTCCGGCCACGACCGCTCGCGCACGCACGTGATTTTGCCCGTCATCGAGTCGACCTGCTGCCGCAGCCCCGGCGCGCACACGCCGCGGTTCATGAGCATCATCGTTTCTTGCTGCACCGACGCATTGAGCAGCTTGTACCCGGCCGGCGACACCGTCGTGCGGAAGGAGCAGGAGGGGTCGAAGGCCCACCCGCTGTTGAGCGAGTAGCACGTGCCCCGACGCAAACACTCGTGCTGCTCCGCGCACACGGTCGTGTGCGCGACCAAACTGAAGAATAGCCCAACCCCCACACTCACGAGCAACGTAAACTCTGCGTCGCGCATGGCGCACACGCTCCCCCACTCAGTACACTCGGTCCATTTGGTTATTTTTAGCGCGCTTCGGCGTGCCACGGCTGCGACGTCTTCACGCGCACGCCGTCCTCGGCGTGCGCCTTGGCCAGCGTCTCCAGCGCCTCGGTCGTCCGCTCGGCCAGCTCTGGCCACGAGTTGTCAAACAGGCAGTTTTGGTTTCGCATGTACTCCAGCTGCGCCTCGACGTGCTTGGAGAAGATCGTGTTGCTGTCGGGGCGCATCGCGGTGCTGTAGGGCGGCGGCGCCTTGCTCGCACAGACGATCGCCCTCCGAACGATCTCGGTCGCAAACTCGTCCGCGTTGGCGTGAACTTGCCGCCCTTGGACGGTGTCGGCGTAGCCGGGCATGGTCGGAACGCGACGGCTGGGTCGAGTGCTAAAGTTGCAAAGGGCCAGACAATATTTTACAGTTTACCCAACTGTGCCAACAGGTCCCCGTCTAGACTACTCGCGCCGGACACGTGCGAGAAGCTCGACGCATTGGACGAGAGCGTCACCCACGACGAGCTCGCCTCCGACTCGCCGTCGCCCCGCGGGTCGGCGCGCTTCTTCCGCGTGAGCAGCTTGCCCTCGCCGATCTGGCTCAGCGGCACCGTCTCCACAACGTGCGCCTCGACGCCGCTGTCCTTGCCCACCGAGGTGAAGAGCGACTGCGTCTCGATGGCGCGCAGGACGTTGGACTGCGTGAAGGCGTTCACGAGCGTGTTCGCCGGGTAAGCAGCGATGCGCGCCCAGCCCACCTGCCGCAGGATGCGCTCGTTCGGGGGCGCGTCCTGGTACACGTACAGCGCGATCCGGGCGGCCTCGGCGGCCCGACGGAGCGCGCGGCGTTCCGCCTCCAAGGCGGCCCACGCGTCGCCCGTGGAGAAGCCCACGACGCTGCACCAGTGGTGCAGCTGCTCGGCCACGCACTGCAGCGTCTTGACCAGGCTGTTGTCGTAGACGAGGTGGCAGGCGTGCGCGGGCACGGTGGCCATCACGCCAAAGCACGCCAGGATCGCGGCCGTCGCGCCGAGGCACGTGTACGGGTTGCCGTACTTGGAGTCGATCTTGGACAGGCGCTCCGTGATGGTCGGGCGCTGCGCGTGCGCCACGCGGCACGAGGCGAGCCCGCGCGACAGGAAGACCGCGTCCGACCCGCGCACGCTCTTGAGCGCCTCGGCGATCGGCAGCAGCTGCGTGCGGATCGATCGCAGCACGTACGCCTTCTCGCCCGGCACGCCGCGACCCTCGAGGTACGCGCACACCGAGCCGAGCGTCGTGCCAAACGCGCTGCCGCACACCGCAACACAGTCGCGGACCTTTGCATAATCTCTGGATCGCTTACCGCTATTAGAGGTGGGCAGCGCGAGCACCAGGTGTCGCACGTAGACCGCCGAGGAGCGCTGGTACTCGAAGAACGCGCCGAGCGCCTGCACGCGGTCGTGCCCGGCGGCCTGGACCTCCGCCTTGCTCAGCTCCTCCGAGTTTTCGAGGTCGACGATGAGCGGCGCGCCCACGACGTTCGCGGGCACGCAGGTGACGGGCGGCGTCGGCGGCACGACGTTCGGCATGCTCAGCTCCATCGGCTCCGACCTGAGCGTGAGCGTCTCCTTCAACATTGCGCACGAGCTGCTCGACGCCGCCGAGGACGAGCAGCTCTCCGCAGACGAGCTCGTCTCCCTTGTACTCGGATTCGCGATCATATTCTCGGCCCTGCAGTCGCGGCTAAACAAGGCCCTTGCCGACCGGCGCGCTTCCGCCATCGCCTCGGCGCGCCGAAGAGCGCACGAGGAGGTGGCGGCGGTCAAGCAAAAGCTCGGACCGGAGATCGGGACGCTCTTCGACGAGGGCTTCATGCAGGCCGCCGAGCAGGCGGCCGTCAACGAGCTCGCTACCAAGCGGTCCGGCCTCGACTTCTTGGCGCTCGTCGTGGACATCCTTCAGCGGATCCTCGTCGCGATCAGCGTGCAGCTGCTCGCCGCGTCCGTGCGCGCGCAGCAGGAGAGCCGGCTCGTGCGCACGGTCTCGCTGATAGGACTCGCCGTTTTCTTTGTGTTTGTGGAGTCGCTCACGACGAGACACGTGTAATTCTTGCTTACAAGTTGCAAGTTTGTGGCCAACAATGTGCAGTGTAACACGGCTAGCGAACAGGCCCCCACCACTGCCGCAGCACACACTCACTGGCAGTCCAAACTGGACGCGTGGTGCGCGTACACGCACTTGCGCTCCACGACGTAGGGCTCGGACGCCACCTGACTCACCAGGTAGGTGAGCGAACTCGGGGAAAGGATCGTCAGCTTCTGCGCATCGCTGTGCTCGCCCTCGACGGCCAGCACGTGCGCCCAGTACTTCTCGACCCCCATCTTCTCCTCGATCTCAACCAGCTGCGCGGCCATCGCGTCGGGAACCTCCCCGTTGACGTTGTCCTCGGCGGAGGCGAACGTGCACCCGATGGTGAACCCGACGTTGAGCGCGACCTTGACCCGGTCGCCGACGAGGATTTCGACGTCGAGATGGCCGTACAGGTCGCGCTCCAGGCGCGGCCAGCCGCGCTCGGCTGGCACCAGCTGGAACTGGGACGCGATGTCCGCATCGGAGCAGTCCCAGTGCAGGTCCGTGAGGTCGGGAACGTTGCCGTCTTCGTCGACGTTCCTGCGCCGGTCGACGTTGGCGAGCATGGCCTTCGTCACGAGCTCGCCCTTCTCGTGCTCGGTGATGGGGGTGCGGCGGCTGGTGGAGTCCTCGGCATCTTCGAGCTTGAAGAGCCTGCCATCGCGCAGCTGGACCACGCCCACATACTGCGTGCGCCCGTTCCAGTTGAGGCTGAGGTAATGCTCCTTGCTGCTCTTGCGACAAGCCACCGGCTGCGGCTCCGACTTCCGCTTCGTGGGGGGGGTGCGCTTGAACGACATGTGTTCTGAGCGGCGACGCGCCGACGATGCACAAGTTGCAAGACGCGTAGTAAACAATCGAATTGTGTGCCCCTTTACACGCGCACACGCGCGCGCACACACAAAAGCATGCACATGCGGCCTACAAATCGAGTTAGCACTCGGCGCAATAACTGGGCGGCCACGAGGCGAACACCGACGCGACGGAGAATATCACCGTCACGGGCACCAGCACGCGTAATCTCAGGCCCAGCAGCACGCTCGCCAGGCGCGACGCCTCCTGCACGCCCCACGGCGAGCCGGTGTCGATCGCGTCGCCGAGTGCGCCGACCACGAGCATCACGCACTGCACCATGAGCAGGGCCGCGAACCACACGTTCCGCGCGTGCCACATGTGGCTGAGCACCGTGTGCGTCGATATTATCCCGACGACCGCCACCACAAGAAAGAAGATGCCGTAGACGAACGTCTCTATGAATCGCACTGGTCGGTAGCCCGTGACCGACGTGAAGCAATCCCAGCTGCCCTGCGAGTTGTCTCGGATGTAAAAGTAGGCCGCGGCCAAGAATGTAAAGTCCAGCGCCCACAGCATCATGCACACGTTCACGGTGACGTTCCCCGGCGCCATCTCGCGATTGTCGGTGAACAGGTCGTACCGAAAGACGAGCGGCCACGAGAGGAAGAATTGCGAGAGGACGCACAGGTACACGCCCGTCAAAAAGTACGCGAGTCGAAACCCGGGCGCCACGGTGCGGATCGTTGCCACCAGGCAGTTCTCGTAGCCCCAGTCGAGCGACACGCACCCATTGAGGCACTGCCACGTTCGTATCGCCATCACCTCCACCAGAAAGGGCTCCTCATTGTTGGTGTACTTCTCCACGCGAGCCGGCGTGTTCTCGTACGCCTTGTCGTACCACGGGCTTTTGGACGCCATGGTGCCTGTGCCCCTAGCTGTAAACCGCCGAAGGGGGGTTATCGCGCGAGGGTTACGTTGGCCGCCCTCACCGCCGCTGCACCCGCAACGCGATTGGTCGCCTTGTCGCCCATGAGCGGGATTGGTGGCCAGAAGGGCGTGTAGTCGGGAGGAAGTGGCGAGGGCGGCGGCGGCGGCGGCGGCGGCGGCGGCGGCGGAGGGCGCGGCGACTGCGGCGTGATGGGCGGCGGCGGCGGCGGCGGCGGGCGCGGGGAGGGCGGCGGCGGTGGCGGCGGTGGCGGCCGTGGCGGCGGCGGCGGCAACGGCGAGGGCGGAGGCGCGGGAGGGGGCGCGGGGTGAGGAAAGGGCGACTGCGGTGGGGGTGGCAGCCGCATTCTGGGAGGCGGTCTGGGGGGCGCCCTGCGCATCACGGGCCGATGCGGCAGCGCGCGACTGCTGAGCGCCGCGCCGCGCGCTTCGCTTGGCGACGGCTCGTGGTTCCGACGCAGCACGGCGTATCCGATGCCGGTAGCCGCAAGCAACGCCACGACGACCGCAAAGCAGCACCACCCAAAGATGGGAACGCGGTCGGTCGTGGGGTGCCGACGGCCCGTGGGAACGGGCTGATAGGAACCAAGCGCGTGGAGCAGCTCGGCGCGCTCCTCCAAAGGGGGCCGGCTCGTGGAGAGGCCGAGTTCAAACCGAAACGGTGCTGGCATCTTGATTCAAACACGCGCACGCGCTTACGCACACGCTTACGCACGCACACACACGCGCGCGTGCGTGCTCATGCCTATATCCAACAGGCGTGCGGTGGCAGTTAGCGAATCGGCCCCGCCCCTTCCTTCCTCTCCCCGCCCCGGCTCCCGCGGCCGCGCATCACCCAGCCAATTCCGGGTCGAGCTTCCTCGCCGCCAGCTCGTAGAGGGCTTGGATCTGCTTGCAAAAGTCCATGGCCTCCTTGCGCTTGGTCCTGTTCGTGCCGTTGGTGCTGAAGCCGCACATGTCCACGAAAAGAAAGGACGGCGCCACCCTCCCGCCCGTTTCCGCCCGGTGCCACTTGAGCAGCGACGCCACGTTGGCGCCGTAGTGAGGAGTGTCCGTGGTCAGGGAGCGGTGCAGGATGCGCGCGAGCGTGTACTTTGAGTTGGCGTCCATGTCGTTTGCAAACTTGTCGTGAGCAAAGTGAAGGAGCCTGTCCAGCCCGTTGCCCTCCACGTACTGCGCCAGCAACGGGTCGTCGCTGTCGAGCAGGCGGGTCTTCGGTTGGTGGCCGGGGTCCATCTCGCCAATCTCGCCGATCTTCAGGTCCCGAAAGCACTCGGCGCGGACCGCTTGCATGCGGGCATGCGGATCCTCGAGCGCGACCGACGGGTTGGTCTCCATCTGCGGCGCAGCGTCGTCGTCGTCGGGCACGCCCTTGGCGGCAACGGCGGCGACGGCGGCGGCGGCGGGGGGGGCGGGGGGGCACGGCGGGGCGCCGAGCGGAAGGAGCGAGGCGACGTAGGAGGCAGTGCTCGCGCTGGACTGGAGGATCTGGAGGTGCGCGGAATGCTGGCAGTTGAGTTGGATCTCCTTCCTGCTCACGGCGCCTTCAAACTCGTCGCAGGCGGCGGCCGCCGCCTTCATGAGCCTGGACGCCTCGCGCAGGTTGCTCATGGCGAAGCCGGTGTGGTCCTCGGACGCGCTCGCTCGCGCCCCCAAAGGCGGCACGAGCGCGCCGGGGACCGATGGGCGCGCCGGTGGCACGAGTGCGAGCGGCTGCTCGCTGTCCTCCTCCAGCACCTCCTCCATCGCCTCCACCTCCTCCATCGCGGGCAAGGCTTCGGGAGGCGAAACGGCCCCCGACGCGACCGGCACGTCGCGGGGGCGGTTCATCCAATCCCACTTGACCCACTTCGCCTCGTTGGTTCCAACGAGGCTCACGCAGCAGTACTGGGGGAAGCCGGTGATCGGCCCGTTCACCACCGCCTCGACCAGCGTCGAGTGGTAGTCGTCCTTGTAAAAGAGCTCGTCGCCCGGCTCCCAACGCCTCTCGTACTGCTCGTCCAGCGCCGCCAGCACCCCCTCCTCGTTCGCCGCGGTGCTCGCCGGTGGTGGCGCGCACGGCTTGCTAATAAATCGCCACCGGTTGCTCGCCATCCACGCGCCGTCCGCATCGCGCAGACTGCAGGCCCTCTGCCACTGCTCGTCCCACTCCTGTGCCGCCTTCGCAAAGCCGAGCTCTCGCAGCCGCCACGTGGGCGCACAGCCCGGCACCGCGGTCTCCTCGATCACGGGCGCCGCCTGCGGCACCCTGTTGCAAATTCGTTTCCGCGCCTCGCGCACGTCATCGTCGCTCTCGTCGTCGCTGGAGGGGATGGCAAAGGTCGGCGGCACGGGCTCGGGGGCCTTCGCGGCCTGCTTGCCCTTGCCGCTCTGCACGCGCCTCGTGCGGGCCATTTGTAACAAGTTTTGTCGGGTGGCTGTTCTGAGCGGCGACGACGCGGCGCCTGTTCTGAGCGGCGACGAGGGGCTGCGGTAACGGAAACGGAAACGGGGGGGGGCGACGGCTCGCCCCGTTCGATCCGAGTCCCTGCTCATTCTAATCGGGGGCCGACCCCGCCTTGGCGGGAACCCGCTCGCCTTTTGTAGCCCGCTCTTAAGGCACACACACGCACACACGCACACACACACACACCAGAGTTCACTCGACGTGCACCCGCGGAACGCGTCACTTCCAATAGGCGCCCAGCGACGACTGATCGAGCAGCATCGACACATGCGGGACGCCGAGGGTCACGTGCCCAATGCCCGCTGCGTTCTCGCGCTCCACGTTGTCAAACCAGCCCACGTTCAGCTCGCACGCGTTGTCGCGAATGTAATCGTACAAGATCTCGGTCGCCTCCTCCTCAAACATCTCCAGGATCTCTATGTCGTCGTCGTCGTCGCTTATCGGGGTGCCCTCCGCCGCTTGGTTGGCAATCATTTCCTCGAGCTCGTCGCGCACGTTCAGTTGGAAGGCGTCGAAGAGCTTCAACCGCGTCGCCTTCACGATGCGCTCGACGCGGCAGCCGTCGCAGACCGCGCTCCACATGCTCGTCGCGTGCCCGGTGCACCCAATGCTCAGCTTGTACCCCCCGTTGCCATCGACTTCCATGGTACACCCGGGAGTCGCGTGCATCGACTCCAGGTACGCTCCAAGCAGCACGTAAAACCAACGCGGCAGCACCGTCGCCGGCGCCAACACCGTTCTGAAGGAAACGCGGGACCCGTCGTCCTCGTTGCCAAGGTGGTCAACGTATTGGCGAATGCACACGATGGAGATCGTGCTGTGGGGCCCGAAGGGGCCCTTGTCCTCCCGTGAAAGGAGCACCGCGTCGGTCAGCTGCTGCCACGTCGCGGGGTGCCCCTTGAGCAGATCGAGCCAGCTGGGAGGCAGGCCCTCGTGCTCCGCGAGCACGCCCTTCAGAAGCGCGTCGTGGCACAGCTCGGCCAGCAGTCGCGGTTTCGCGTCGAGGCGAGCCGGCTTCTTCGAGATCCCCCTGGAGGCGGCGGCGGGGGAAGCGAGCATGTTCTGAGCGGCGACTTTGCGCAAGAACCGGGCCGGGTCCTCGCCGACCGACAAACGCGCGCTCGCAACGTTTGTGGCGCCTCGCCGCTCAGAACCGCTGCCCATGACCTCCGCCAAGAAGCGGCGCGGGCGCGCCTCGAAGCAGGAGCGCGCCGAGCGCCGGGGGGCGCATCCCGAGCGGTTCGCCCCGTCGCGTCGGCCCGACCACCTGCACCCGCGGTACGAGCTCGGGTTTGTGCCGATCCGGCTCACCAGGGAGCTGCGGCAGCTCGAGGGGGTTGACATCATGCTGGAGGGCGTCAGGGACGGCTGCCTGCAATCGTGGGAGCTGGGGCGCAAGGGCACGCACATCAGCAGCCGCTTCGTGACCGACGAGGGCCTGGAGGACACCCTCACCTCGCCCAACCCCGACGACGACGACTACGACTCGCTCGTCCAGGCGCACATCCTGCGCCTCGCCAAGATCATGGGACGGGCGTAGTGTTGCGTGTTTAGAACGACGCTGTTTTGTGTGTACACGAACGCTACGCGACTACTCGCAACAGCTGCATGCTCTCCCCGGGCGCCTGCTTTCGTTTTCGCTCGCACTCGCGCTGCCACGTTGCGTGGGCGAGCGGGTCCTTGTTCTTATCGGGCGGTGGGCCGCAGTCTCTCGCGGCGGCCGCGGCCGGCGTGCTGTAGCACAGGCCGAGCGCGAGCGCGAAGAACCCAAAGGTCGCTATGAACCCGCCGATGACGTACCCGACGATGACGGGCACGGGGGTCGTGTCGGCATTGGTGGAGCTGGTGGGTTCCGCCACGGGCGAGGGCGGCGTCGCGGGCGGCGAGGGCGGCGTCGCGGGCGGCGAGGGCGGCGAGGTCGGGGGCGGCGAGGGTGGCGAGGGCGGCGGCGGCGGCGACGCGGGCGGCGGCGAGGGGCACTTCTCGTGGTAGTACGGGCAGCCCAGGCACGCGGCGGCGCCCCGACCGCCTGCGCCCTCCCAGTGGTTCATGCCCTGGTTGCCGCAGCCCTCCACGGGGTTGGCGTCGTGCATGTAGTAGAGCTGCTCGTGCGCGTCCACGGTGTTGTTTCCCCCCACGAATCCGATGTCGTTGACGTACCACGCGGCGTAGCACATCTGCCGCACGGCCGTGGAGATTTCCTGCGCCGCCCCGTGGCCCTTCCAGGCAAACCACGGGCTGTTCAAGATGGATGCGG
>Ga0209666_1002081_pt1 | contig 15048 bp, 7 predicted proteins | sample SaaInlV_125m_DNA_FD_184679 | JGI IMG/M metagenome (GOLD analysis project Ga0209666, IMG submission 184679) | Marine microbial communities from expanding oxygen minimum zones in the Saanich Inlet - Saanich Inlet SI037_S3LV_10m_DNA (SPAdes)... | ecosystem: Environmental > Aquatic > Marine >...
CGATGCGCGGTGGAAGCGTGGGATCCGCGCCGGCGCAGACGCAGACCGTCCTCGAGACAACCGTCGCGCGCGGGTGTTTCCGCGCGCTCCTCGAGCGGGAGGGGATTCGTTCTTCCGCGGACGGCGTCGACGACGACTCGACCTTCGAGCGTTCGCCCGACGACGCGCACGAGCCCCACGTCTCGTCGCGCTCGACGCTCCGCGTGAAAGGCATGGACGGGCAGAAGATGTACATCGTGAAGCTCGCTGCCGACGACACCGTCGGGAAGCTGCGGCGGTATTTGGAGAGCGCCGTCGCCGGCGACGGCGACGCGCCCTCCGGGGGGTTCGAGATACGCAACGCGTACCCCCCGAGGACGTTCACGGACGATACCGTGACCTTGCGAGACGCGGGTCTCGTGCCGAACGCGACGCTGTTGCTCAGACCGGCATAGGACGCGCATAGAGGTCATAGACGCGCCGCGCTTCGTTGTTAGTTTCGCCGCCATCGCGAGTTTCGCGCGCGCGAACGAGAATTTCACTGAAAGGAAAAAATTCTGAACCCCGCTCCACTCCGACATGCACGCAGCACGCCAGGTGCTGCGTTCTTCCGTCCTCGCCGTCACCCGCCCCGGTGCCCCCCGCGCTCCGCCGCGCAACTCCGCGCAGGTTCCTCGCGTTCGTTCCAGGACCGTCGCCATGGCCGCCCCCGGGGACGAGCAGACCGCCGCTCTTGAGGCGCACCTGAAAGGCATGGCCGACTCGGGCGAGCCCACGCTGTTCGACAAGATCGTCTCCGGGGACATCCCCGCGGACGTGATTCACGAGGACGCGCTGTGCATGGCGTTCCGCGACATCGCGCCGCAGGCGAAGACGCACTTCCTGGTGATCCCGAAGATCCGCGCCGGCCTGACCCAGCTCAGCAAGGCGAACGAGGACCACAAGCAGCTGCTGGGGCATCTCCTGTACACCGCGCAGGCGGTCGCGAAACAGGAAAAGCTGGACAAGGGATTCCGCGTGGTTGTTAACGACGGAGTCGAGGGATGCCAGAGCGTGTACCACCTGCATTTGCACGTCGTGGGAGGCCAGCAGCTGAGCTGGCCGCCGGGATGTTAAGGCGGAGACAGACGCGAAGGAAGTGTAACGTACGATCTGTGTAACGATCTGTGTTCGAGACGGCCATTTGACGACTACGTGTACGACGACTATTCCGCCTCGCTTTTATTCGTCGGCCTCCCGAGAACCTTCTCCAGGTCAAACGCGTCGTCGAACTGCGCGATGTCGTTCGCCCTCGCTTCCAGCGCCGTCTCCGCGTCACGCACCAGCGCCTCCGCGGCGTGCACGATCGCGGGAACGCGAATCAACACGTCCTCGTCGGCTTCGTGGTAAAGACGCGCGTTGGTCAAAATCTGCCGAACATCCGCCATCCAAACCTCCACGCTCTCGTACCCTCCCGCGCGCTTCGCGGCGCGCGCGATGGTGCCGAGGTCCATTTTCCTTGACACAAACTTGTGGTAATCCGGGAGCGCCTTCTTCGTCACCGGCACCGCGAACGCGGCGTACGCGGGAACGCTCGCCAGACCCTCCGCGATCTGGCACAGCACGTCATCACGCGAGCTCGTCGCGCGGAAACGCGACGTCGTCGGCTTCGTTAAGGGCGTCTCCTCCTTGGGCGCGAACCGGGACGGGCCCGCGCCTGCGCCCGACGCGCCCCCGAGCTTGAACGAGAGCGCGACTTTCAGTTTCTTAGGCGCGCCACCCTCGGCGCTCTCCGCCTTCTCCGCCTTCTCCGCCATCGCCGCGAGGTCCTGCTGCGACAGGCCCGCCTCGGCGCGGAGCTGCTCCGCCTTCTTCTTGCGACGCCGAAGGAGCTCCATCTTGCGCTTGCGGAGCCGAAGAAGATCCGCCTTCTGGTCCGCCGTGCCCTGGAAGTTGGGCGCCTTGATGGTTCGGTTCAGCGACGCGTCGCCGCCGGCGCCCATCCCTCCCGCGCCGCCGCCGCCGACGGACCCGCCGGAGACGTACGCGGGCGGGTCCACGCCGTGCGGGTACAGGATCTTCATCACCGCGTCGCGGCTCGCGGCGACATCCACGGACCCGTCGGGTTTGAACTTGCGGTGCTTCATCCAGGCCTCGCCGACATCCGCCGCGACGTCGTCCTCGATCTTCTCGACGCGGCCGTCGGGGTACGACTTGGTCACCACGCGCTTCAACACGAGCTTCTTGCCCGGAGGCACAGTCGAGGGTCCCACCTTCGTTGGCGCGGCGCGAGAGGCGTCCTCGTGTGCCCCTTCCTTGCCAGCGTCCATCATGGCGCGCATCTCCTCCAGCTCGCGGCGCTCCTCGTCCTCGTCCGGTGCCTTGCCCTTGGTGTCCTCGTCCATGGCGCCCTCCAGCTCATCCGCCAGCGAGTCCGGCTCGGATTCGGACTCGGAATCGTCGTCGTCGCTGCCGTCGTCGTCGTCGTCGCTGTCGTCGTCGTCGTCCGAGGACCCCGCGTCTTGGCGCTGGAACGCGCGCAGGCCGCGCTGCCTCTTGTCCTGCAGAAGCCGGCGCACGCGGTTGAAAATCTTGTTCGCGGCTTCGCGCTGCTCCGTCATCTGCTGCTGGATGCCCACTCGCAGCGACCGCGCGAAGCGCGACAAACCGCTGTGCTCGGCGTTGTTATCCGCCGTCGCCGCGCCCGAGAGCTCCCGGATCAAACCGATGCGTTTCCAGCGGTGCAGGGATTTGATCTGGCTCATCGCGACCCCGAACCCGGTGAGGATGCGCTCCGTCTGAGGCATGGTGAGCTTGCGCAAGTCAGCGTCCGTGCCCGTCACCGTGCCGGGCTTGATCTTGGGCTGCGCCGCCGCGCCCTCCGGGTCCTTGGGGGGCTGCCGGCGCACGTAGTGGTAAAACTTACCGGTTTTCTCGCGCAGGCGCCGCGACGCGTCCAGGTGGAGCACGGCTCTTCCGCCGACGGCGGCCAAGAACTCCGTGGTCTGCGCCCACGGCTGCAGAGCGAGCAGGAGCTCGAGGTCCGTGAGGCCCTCTCTTTGCGCCGGGGTGGCGCCGCGCAACGTCGCCTGGAACGCCTGGAGCGCCTGCGTCTGCGAGGTACCGGCGAGCCGCCGTATCCGCGCCGCGCCGCGCTCGTCCCGCCCCGCCTGCAGCCTCGCCAGCGCGGCGCGCATGGACTCGTACGCCACGACATCCTCCGGGGGACACATGCGGTGGAGCATGAGATCGTCCTCGAATCGGTAACTCGGGTTGAGCTCGAACTCGTCGGCGTCGTCGTCGTAATAGTCGTCGTTGGCTTTTCGCCGCTGGCCGGGAGCGCGCACGGGAAGAAGAATCTTCCGGCGAATGCGTCTCCGGATGTCCTTGTCCGCGATGGCCCCGTTGAACTGCCGCTCGATGTCCGACACCTTGACGCGCATGTCCTCCTCGGGAACCTTCTCCGCGCGCTGCTTGACGAGCGAAAAGATCACCGCCGCGTTTATGGCGCGCTCCTCGAAGTCCCGGCACCGGTCGGTGTTGGGCTGGAACACCTCGACGTGCGGCTCCTGCTGCCCGAGCACGAAGTACTCCGTCACCTCGCGCATCGAGAAGCCTCCGTGCGGCGAGCGGATCAGCAGAAACAGACCCTCGTCGCTGGCGATCCTCCGCTGGAACATGGGCGCGCGGAACGTCGTCGTCTCCAGCGACTCCTGCGGCTGTCCCGGCGCGAGCTCGCCCAGGAACGGAGAGGACGCCTCCGGACGCAGATCCACGACGACGCGTTTTCCACCCTGCGTCAGACTCCGCCCGGAGGTATCGCCCTGCGTCCGCCGGCGGTAGTAGGTGACTCGCTTCGCGCCCATGCCCGGCTTGGCGATCAGCGGCGGGTTCGCCTCGGCGTACTGCACCAGCAAGATGCGCCCGTTGGTCGCCGAGAGGTCCGAAGGCTTGGTCATCGCGTTCGCAGTCGCCTCCGCCGGGTCCGCCGCCGCCACAGCCGCCGCCGCCGCCGCAATCTCCTCGGCGGTTTTCGTCTCCGCCTCCGCGCCAGTCTCCTCGCCCATCGCGCGCGCCAGCGCCGCCTGCGCGGCGGCCACGGCCGCGGGCCTCTGCTCGGAGACGCTCGACTCATCGAGCATGAAGCACTCCGGCGCCACGACGTACACCAGAGGTTCGGGGACGCGACGCCGAATCCCGCACTGCTCCAGCGTGGCGCGCGGGTCCAACCCGGGCGCGCGCGGCGGCTTGGCGCCCTCCTTTTTCGCAGCCTCCCGCGCCGCGACGTGCTTCTTGTGCGCGTCCCCTTCCGGGAAGTGCGCCTCGAGCGCGCCCTGCAGGTCCGGCCACTTCTTGCGCACGCGTCGGAGCAGCCCGTCGACGGTGTCGAACGGGTGGACGCCGATCTTGAGCGCGCTGGACTCGACAGTGAGCGACTTGACGGCGACGAAAAACTTGTCGTCGCCCGCGCTCTTCTTCCCGCCCAGGTTCAGCGCCAGGCCAACCTTGTTCCGGTGCACGTACGGCGCCGGCGCGAACAGAGGCGCGGGCTTGGGGTGGTGCTTGACGTGCGACAAAGGCGCGAACGAGGGGGGACCGGCCACGACGCCGGTGTTGTAGATGCCCTCCATGCGCCCGGGGCGGCCGACAAGGCCCTTGTCCTTCTTGGCGTCGCGCTCAGACGCGCCGCGCGCGCCGCCGGGACCAGCCTCGTCCTCGTCGCCGTCCAGCGAGATGTGCAGGAACGCGTCCAGGTCCTCCACGCCGGGAAGCACGCGCCCGGGCGCGACGGTCGCGAGCGCGCCCGCCCAGGGCGCCGAGCCGGGCAGGTCCGCGTCCCGAGCGACACCCGGCGCCGCGGCGCGGGCTCCCCCCGCGTCGGTCTCGACGCGCGCCTCGTCGTCGGGAGTCTCCTCCGCCGCCTTCTCCGGCGCGTGCCACCGCAGGACCATCCTGGGGTCGTTCGGGTCGATGCGCACGGGGGGGGGTGCGTACGACGCGCCGCGTCGCCGCTTTTGTTCGTCCGCCGGCGCCCACGAGACGTCGTCCAGCCACTCACCCGTGGTGAGCTTTTGGTTCCGGCGCAAAAGGAGCGTCTTTCCGGCGCCCGGCTGGCTCGCGATGAACGAGACGTCGCCCGGCACGTCAGGTCCGAACGCGCCCGCCCCGACGCCGCGCGCCAACGCAGATTCGCGCGTCAGCGTGGACGCGTCATCCACGTCCGTCTCCGCGTTCGCGTTTTTTTGTGTGTTTCTCGTGCCGATTTCGTCAATCGCCGCTTCTTCGCCCCAGAGCCGCGTGAATTGCGCGTGCCGGGTGAACGGCACGGACGCCTGGTCCAGGGGCGTCTCCGGGAGGTCACCCCACCAGCCGCGCGCGCGCGCGGTCACGACCACGTGTGCTTTCGAACGGTCCGTACTGCGCGCGCTGCCCGCGGTGTGATTCGTCGTCGACGCTTTCGATGGGTTCGTGACATTTCGCGACGGCTCGCGGTCGTTCGAGGGCGCTCCTCCGCCGGGCCTCCCGGTTCCGCCGCCGCCGCCGCCTCCGCCTCCGGGCGCGCCAGTCGCCGCGGCGACGGGCTTGCACCCGAACCGCACGATCATCTTCTTCGGTTTCGGCTTCACCGTTTCGGCTGGATCGGTGGCGGGCGGAGCGACTGACGCGGGAATCGCCTCCTCCGGCTTCGGCTTTCGCGGCTTTGGCGGCGCGTCCTCCTCCGAGTCCGAGTCCGATCCCCACGCGATGCCGTCTTCCCAATCCACGTGCTCCGCCGGGACGTGCGAGCGCGGCGGCACGAAGTGCCCGTCGCCGGAAGCCTTCGTCGAGACGTCGTCGTCGAACGATGAGACGTCTCGACCGGTGAGACGTCGATTTGACGTCTCCGGTCCGTCGGAGTCCGCGTCCGAGTCCGCGTCGGAGGACTCGTCGGCGTCCGAATCGTCCGAGCCCCATTCGTCATTCGTCGCGCCGCGGCGCGGTCGAAAACGGTCGTCGGGCGCTTCGTCCTCGTCCGAGTCGTCCTCCACCTCGTCGTCCTCCTCGAAGACGTCATCGTGCGTGGAGAAGGCGGTCTTGCGCTTTCTGTGCGTCTTCGCGGGCGGCGCCGCGCGCTTCGCCTTGGCTCCGTGGGACAGATCGGTGAATCGCAGGATCTTCCCTCGCTCCTCCAAAGTGCGCGGCTTCGCGACGTGCTTCGCGGTGGCCACCGCGGCGGCGAGCGTCGCCACCGCGGGCACCGCCGCGACGGAAGCGGACGGCACCGCCACCGCGGGCACGGAGACCATCACCGCGGGCGGAGCGGGGGGGATCGCGACCGCCGCCGCGGTCGCCTTCATCGCGTCCACCGTGGGCACGACCACGCCCGGCGCTTGGGGCGCCCCGGACGCGCCGGCGACGCCCACCGTCGGAGTCTCCTCGACGGCGTCGTAGTCGTCCTCGTCATCCTCAAACTCGGCGAACATCGCGCCGCGCCCGACTCCCGAACCCCGAGGGAGGCACCCGACCGCTGGGGCCCACCCGCGCGGGCGCGTCTGCCCGGCCGGATGGAAGCGCGAGATCCCTAAACGCGAAATGTTGGTTTCTCCCGCGTCGTTCGGTCGGCGACTCGGCGTCGCGACTCATCAGCCTGCACCCCGCCGGACGCGCTGACGCACGAAAAAAACCCGAAACCGAGATAACGAGCTTTCACGTCACTCCCACCCGCGCGGTCCCATGCTCAGCCTCACGTCTTCCCCCGTGCGCCTTGTCCTCGGCGCGCGAAATGGTGCTCCCGCGCGCGCGCTCCGTCGCGCGCGCCGCGCCGCGCCTTCCCTCGCGGCGCGGGGCCCCGCCCCCCCCCGCGCGTTCGCGGAGACCTTCGAGGTTGAGCTGACGCGTCCGATGGGCCTGGTGCTGAACAGCGGGTTGGACGAGACGGGCGCGTACGTGGCGGAGGTGGTGAAGGGCGGGAACGCCGAGGCCGAAGGCACGCTGCGCGTCGGCGACGTGCTTTTGTCCTGCGGCGCGAAGGAGTTAAACTTCGACATTCCCGGGTCGAAGTTCGACGACGTCATGGACGCGCTCGGGTCGGATTCGGAATCGAACACCATGCGCCTTCGCGCGCGTCGGTACGCCGCGGCGGATGGGCCCAACAAAACCAAACCGGAAGGGTACGTGTGGTTAGAGGCGAACGCGCAGAAGGAAGGTGTCGTGGTGTTGCCGAGCGGGTTGCAGTACAAGGTGTTAAGTCAAGGCACGGGGACGCGATCGCCCAAGACGGACACGCCGTGCGCGTGTCACTACTCGGGCACTCTCCTGAACGGCACCGAGTTTGACTCTTCGTACCGACGCGGGAAGCCGTCGACGTTCGCGCCGCGGCAGGTCATAAAAGGGTGGACCGAGGCGATGCAGCTGATGAAGGAAGGGGACAAGTGGGAGCTGTACGTGCCGGCGGAGCTGGGGTACGGGGGGAGGGGCTCACCCAGTGGGTCCATAAAGCCGGGGGACGCGCTCGTGTTCACCATCGAGATCGTATCCATTCAGGGGTGAGAGAAGCTTTTTTTTTTTTGATCAGATTGCACCGACACCCGAGGCTCGACGCGCGCACACGTCGCCCGACGTCGCTGAAAGCGCTCGTCTCGCAGCGCTGAAGAAAGGCTTCTCCGAAAACCCCACGGGCCCCATTCGTCGCCCGCCGACCACACACGTCCGACTCGTCCCGGGTCCGACCCGATCGATGAGCCTCACGGTCGCTGCTCGCCACGGCGCCGCTGCCCTCCCCGTGTTCTCCTCGTGCGCCCGCGCGAACGTCCGCGGCCTCACCTCCAAGTACGCTCGGCACCCGGCGAGAGCCCGCCACGTGCGCGGCGTGACCGTGCAGACCCGCGCGGAGATGGAGTACGACTACGACATCTTCACCATCGGTGCGTGTCCCGCAGAGCGTTTCAGCACGAGCTCGGCGTCGGTATCCGTGCGAACCCGCGAAGCACGCTCGAAGCGACCTCGACACGCGCGCGCGCGACGCCGCGACGCGCCTCCTCCGACGATTCGAGAAGATCACCGGAAACGCGCTTTTTCTCGGATAAGAACGAACCCGCAGTGTGCCGCTGAAAAGCGCTTTTTTTCCTTCGGCGAACTCGCCCGCCGCCGCGCGGACGAATCGTGCGCTGCTGACCGCATTTGGTTCCCATCCGTGATCGTTACACTCCGTGCTCCCGGACCTTTTTTTGTCGCAGGCGGCGGTTCCGGCGGCGTGCGCGCGTCGCGCATGTCCTCCGCGGCGGGCGCGAAGGTTGGCCTGGTTGAGCTCCCGTACAACGCCATCTCTTCGGCGACGCAGGGCGGCTTGGGCGGGACGTGCGTGATCCGCGGCTGCGTCCCGAAGAAGCTTCTGGTTTTCGGCGCGCAGTTCGAGGCGGAGTTTCGGGACGCGCAGGGCTTCGGCTGGGACCACGGCGGGTCTATGCCCTCTTTCTCCTGGGAGAAGCTCATCTCCGCCAAGACGGATGAAATCGAACGCCTGAACGGCATCTACGGGCGCATCCTGGACAACAACGGCGTGGAGAAGTTTGAGGGCGCGGGGAAGGTGACCGGTCCGCACTCGGTGGAGGTGACCGCCGTGGACGGCACTAAGACCACGTACACGGCGAAGAACATCCTTCTGGCGCCGGGCGGCCGCGCGTGGTACCCTGACATCCCCGGCGCGGACTACGGCATCACCTCCGACGAGGCGCTCGCGCTGAAAACGCAGCCCAAACGAGTTTTGGTCGTCGGCGGCGGGTACATCGCCGTCGAGTTTGCCGGGATCTTCCAGGGGTTCGGAACCGAGACCACCATCGCGTACCGCGCCGATCTGCCCTTAAGAGGGTTCGACGAGGAGGTGCGCCAGACGGTGGCGAACAACCTGGAGAGCCGCGGTATGCGCGTGATGTCAGGCGTGAACCCCACGAAGATTGTCAAGAACGACGACGGCTCCCTAGTCGTCTCATTCGACGGCGACAACGAGGACCTCGTCGTGGACGAGGTGATGTGGGCCACCGGTCGCGTGCCCAACACGGACCGCCCCGACCTCGGTTTAAAGGAGGTGGGCGTGGAGCTTGACAAAAAGGGCGCGGTCGTGGTGGACGATTTTTCGCAAACCACCGTTCCGTCCATCTGGGCGGTGGGAGACGTCACGAACCGCATGAACCTCACGCCCGTGGCGCTCATGGAGGGCATGGCGTTTAAAGACACCGTGGTGCTCGGGAAGCCCACCAAGCCGGATTACGAGAACATCGCGTCGGCGGTTTTCTCGCAGCCGCCCGTCGCCACCGTGGGCATGACCGAGGAGCAGGCCATCTCCGCTGGTTTGACCTGCGACGTGTACACGAGCACGTTCACGCCCATGAAGATCTCGCTCGCGGGGCGCGTGGAGAAGGCGTTCATGAAGCTCATCGTGGACGTCGACACGGACAAGGTGGTCGGGTGCCACATGGTGGGGCCGGACTCGGCGGAGATCATGCAGGGCATCGGCATCGCGCTCAAGTGCGGCGCGACCAAGGCGCAGTTCGACTCCACCGTGGGCATCCACCCCTCCTCCGCCGAGGAGTTCGTCACCATGCGCGACCCCACGCGCCGCGTCGGCGCCAAGGCGCCCGTGGAGGCCAAGATGTGAGAAGACGTGTGACGCGAGAAGAAGCGTTTGGGGACGAATTTTTTCTCGGACCCAACAGGAAGAGATTTTTTCACATCAAAATCACGCGCCGTATCCGTCGCTTTGGATGCGTTTTAATAGTCTACAGACGTTTCGCGAATCCGCGAATCCGCGAAGCCGCGAAGCCGTCACGCGCTTTTGTCGCCCTTCTCCAGGTCGTACCGCGCCTCGCTGTCCCTGAGCCCGTCGTGTCTGAACTTGCCGCTCGCCACCGCCGCCGCGAACGGCCCCCACGGCGAGACGCGCTGTTTGTTTTCGTCTCGGCCTACAGTCGCCTTTTCGACGTCGATCTTCACGCGGAAGCGCATCTCCACGGAACAGCGTGCGCGGTGGAAGGGTTGCCTCCCCTTCGTGTCTATGGTGCGCAGCGTCTTCTTGGCGTCGTCGTCGTCGGACCAACTCGCGGCGCCGTGCCAAAGGTCGAACGAGTCGAACACCAAAACCGGCGCGGCAACGAAGACGTGTTTCTCGCTCGGCGTCAGCTCGGGGAACTCAAACGGGGAACTTGATTTCGAATCATCCGCGCCTTCTGTCTCGGAGACGGGAGTCTCGCGTTTTGTGGATTCGTCTTGTCCGCCAGGCTCCCCGTTCCACAGCGGGCGGAACAAACGGTTGATTCCTGGGATCCACGTCTTCGGGTCGATCGGATCGATCCCGCGGACCGCGAACTCCTTCTCCGCCTCGGCGTCGTCCATGGCGAGCGTTCGCTTCTCAAACGCCCACTCGCGGCGCCCGCCTTCGCGCGGCAGGCACACAACCAGCGGTGAACCCCACACCTGGCCCGTGGGGTCGATCGCCGAGCGCGCCACCCAGACGTTGATGAAGCGGTACGCGTACTTGCCTCTGTCGGGCATGGAAAGCTCCGTCCAGCCGTCCTTCGGCCGCTGCGGCGTTTTCGGATTCGTCCACGAGTCGGGGTCGCGGTGCATGCGCGTCGCGAAATGAGTCTTCGAGCTCACGACGTGTCCCTCCGGACGACGAATCACCCAGTCGATGTTCTGGTCCTCTGACGCGCGCATTTTTCGCGAATTCGAAGACGTGTTACCTGTGTTCTCATCAGCAGCGGAAGCGGAAGCCAGCCAGCCCGTACCGGGCAAGATCTCGACGGCGTCCGCGGGCCACGACGCGTCCGCGCAGACGGTGGCTCGAATCAACGCGGCGCCGGCTTCGAAGAGCTCCGGCCATAAACTCGCGGACCCGCTTCCAAACGGCTCGCATTTCTGCCACCCCTCGTTCATCGCCTGCTTCAGAGCCACTAGGTTGGGCTCGTCAGCCTCGGGCAGGGCGATGAAGCTCGTCGCGCCGGCGGCGCGAATCGCGTCGCGCGCGGCGTCGTTGACCAAGACCACCCGATCGCTCGGGCTGCCGAAATAAGGCACCTCCGCGCGGCGCGCGCCGCACCGCAGGGAGGGCGCATCCACGGGGCCGAGGATGGTCGCGTCGCGCGTTTCGGATTCCCGGCCGGATGATTCGCGGTTCCTCGAGGCGTCTTCCCTGGGGGGGGTCGCCACCGCGCGCGGCGCGACGGGACGACGCGCGGCGATGGTCGATATTTTCGCGCCCCATCTGACTCGGATCCCGCGGGAAAAAGACGACGCCGATCCCGGGCCCGTTCGAATCCGGGCGCGGGTGGCCGAGGCTGGCGCAGCCGCGAGCGACATCGCGACGGAGACGCGCGAGCGAGAAGGGCGTCTGCGTGTCGATGCCGTCGGCGAACGCGCGAGGCAGAGTAGCGGTGGAGAGTCTCGTGGGACGCGAGGGCGCAATCGGGACCGATTGAACAATTATTGAGGCGTTTTTTTCCCTGGTGTGACTGGTGGAGACCGATTTGGTCATCAGTCATTGGGAAACTCAGGCCGCGCTCGCGCCTCGTCGTCGCTTCGTGGTTACGAAGGGTGCCGTTTCGACGACAGTTTTTATTCCTTTTGATCGCGCGACACAAACATGCGCGCCGCCGTGCTCCGCACCCCCGCCCTCCGCGCGTGCTTCCCGTCCGCGCGCCCCGGTTCGTCTCGCTCGATCCGCACGTCCCGCACGATGGCGCACGCGCGCAAGCCCGGCGTGTGCTCGGACGACGAGTTCGACGCCTTCCTGGCGGCGAACAAGCGGGAGGACATCGTGGTGGTGGACGCGAGGAACCCCGACTTCAGCGTCGAGGCGGACGACGAGAAGTTCGGGGGGCCGGACGGGAGCGCCCCGATCGCGGATTGCGGCACGGAGAAGCGACCCAACGCCGTGAACGCGGCTTTCGACCGCGTCGCCAAGGCGCTGCCGATCGAGCTCGTGGAGGCCAAGACGAAGGGTGACTTGGCGACGCCCATCGTGACGCACTGCGGCGGCGGCGGCCGCGGACAGAAAGCCAAGGAGTTCCTGGAGGCCAAGGGGTACACCAACGTCGTGAACGGCGGCGGACCCGCGGTGAAGGAGCTCTGGGACAAGTTCGGGTCCCTGTGACCCCGTGATGTCGAGGGGAGGTGTGCGGTTGTGATGCGGAAGGAAACGCGCGAAACGCGCGCGACTCTTTTTTTATGTATTCGCTCGTACTACGCGTCCGTCCCCGAACGAGCCTTTGGCTTCTTCCACGCGAAACGCCCCGCCACGAGATCCAGCGCGGTCGGTGTCTCGCGTTCATTGTCGTTCCCGCGCCCGCGGAGTAAGAACCCCGCCGAGCCGAACGTCGAGTACTCGAGTGTTCCTTCGTCGCCCCAGGGAGACGAATACAAGTACTCGCCGCCGCCGTTCCGCGTGGCGGCCACGCTTACGCCCTCGGGTCCGGGCGGGCCGGGAGGGCCCGTGGGGCCGTGCGGCGCGCGCGGCAGCGGGGGCGGCGGCGGGGACGGCGCGGGCGGTCTCGGCGGGGAGGGAGGCAGAGGCGCGCTCGGCGGCGACGGCGGCGACGGCTGCGACGCGACGTTTGACGGCGACAAAACGGGGACGCACCGTCGAGGGGTCCCCGTTCCGTCCGAAGATTCCGTTTGCGCGGAGGAATACATCACGAAGCCGCACGTTTCCGGCGTCGCGGCGAGCGCGTTCCGCAGGCGGGCGGCTTCTTCTTCGTTCTGAGACGGCGCCGAGCCTCCCGCGAACGCGTCCGCGCAGAAACACAAAGCGCCGTTCAGCAGCCCCAGGATCTCGCAACACGCGTCCGCGTCGATCCGATTCGACGGCTCGTCGGACGCAGCGGAGGTCTCGCGTTTGACCCGACGCAACGCGATGTCGCACCGGTTCTCCAGGAGCGCGTCGCGCGATTCGCGGAGACACACTCTGCGGACGATGGTCGCGTCGTCGCTCGGTTCCGAAGCGGACGAGTCATTCGCCGCCGTATTCGGCGGGCGCGGCGGCTTCGTGGGCGTCGGCGGCGCTGGCGGCGCCGCGGGGTACGGCGGGAACGGAGGCCAGGTCAATTGAGAGACGTCGATTGCGTCTTCTTCCGCTGAGTCGTCGACGTCGACGAAGACTCCGTCGACGACGTCTCGTCGCGGAAACGGCGCGCACGCTCTTCCGCCGCGCACGACGAGGCCGCACGTTTCCTGTGCCGCCGCGTTTTCGAACATCTGGCGGAAGTTGGCCGGGAACGCGCGCAGCGCGACGAGCGCGTTCGGCTCGCAAAAACACGGGCCCTCCGTTCGCGCGTCGAGTCGTTCGAGTCGGTCGCAGCAGGACTCCGCGAGTCGATTCGCGTCGAGAGAAAAAGCGTCCGACTCGAGCGTCCTCGCTCGAAGCGCGCCCGCGCATCCGTCCTGCACCAGCCGAAGCAGCGTCGCGGCGTCGCACGCCGCCGGCGGCGGGGAAGTGGCCAGGGCCGCGGGACGGGGTGAAGGTGCCTCCGGGTTCGATACCGCGCGCGCCGGATCCGGCGCGGGCGCGAGCACGAGCGGCTGCGCGAACGGCGCGCGGGGAGGAGGCGGGTTTCGCGTCATTTCCTCCGCGAGCGACGCGCACAGCTCCCCGACTCGCGGGTTCACGCCGCACGACGTCTGCGCCGCGGCGAGCGGAGTGACGAGCGCGCGCTGCGCTTCACCGGAGAGACGCGCGATGGACTCGCCGCAGAAACATCGCGCGTCGTTCAGCGCCGCCAGCTCCGCGCAGCACGACGCGTCGCGCCCGGGCGCGGCTTCCCTCGGCTCGCACAGCCGGGGAAGACGCTCGAGTCGTTCCGCGGCGCACGGCGCATCGGCAGACTGCGCGCTCGCGGACACCACTAGCGCGGCGACGAGCGCGACGCGAAGCGCCGACGATCTCGGCGCGTGTCGCGTCATCCTCCCCGCGCGTCTTCCGCGCGTCTCGGGCTGAGCGCGCCGTGGACCGCGCGAGCGACAAGAAGAAACACGGGAAGGCGCGACAGAAACGCACGAAACGAGGCTGCACGAGGTCTGGGAATCGAAACGCGGTTGGCATTTGTGCCAAATGGCAGTGCTCTCGATTTGTTTTTTTCGCGGCTCAGCTTTCGGCGTTTCGCGAGAACCTGCGCCGTTTTTCTGAACTTTTCCCTAATTTTTCATGATCGGCGACGTTGACTCAAGATTAGACCGTGAACGCTTTCGCTCGCAGGGGAAACATTATCCACCGACTGTCGCCGGTGCGCTGCAGGGCAACCCTCGAATCAATCGCAATCCCCATTGCCATTCCCTCGCCGCGCGCGGGACCTGCACCGTTCCGTCGTATCCCTAGACGAACCGCGATGGCCGCCGTGCTCCGCACGAGCCACACCGCCTTCGTGGCGAAGGCTGGCGCCCGCGTCGGCGCCCGCGACGCCAGGCGCGTCGTCCCGAGACGCGCGCTCGTCACCCCGTTGCCCCGCACCTGCAGGCGCGCGTCGACGGTGGCGGGCGCGGGCCCGTCCCCGTGCGACCTGTCCGACCTGTCCAAGCTGCCCGGCGACCCGTCGCTGGTGCTCCACACCAACGTCAAGATGGGCGACAAGAAGAAGGACTTCATGAAGGCCGCCTCCAAGGCTGTGGCGGATTGCCTCGGCAAGCCCGAGAGCTTCGTCGTCGTCGCCGTGCTGGACGAGCAGGACATGATCTGGGGTGGCGACGACTCGCCGTGCGCGCTGTGCAACGTCGCCTCGCTCGGGAGCATCAACTACGAGAACAACACCGCGCTCAGCGGCGCCATCACGGCGCTCATGAGCGACTTCGACGTCCTGCCCTCGCGCATGTACACCAACTTCTGGGACATCGGCCCGCGCGAGAACTGCGGGTACAACGGTGTCACCTTCGCCGAGGGCGCCAGGCCGGTCGTCGCGGCCGAGGAGGAGGAGGAGGAAGAGGAGGAGGAAGAAGAAGAGGAGATTGTCGAGGAGGAGGAAGAGGAGGAAGAGGAGGAAGAGGAGGAAGAGGAGGAAGAGGAGGAGGAAGAGGAGCCCGAACCCGAGCCCGAGCCCGAGGAGGAGGAGGAGGAACCCGAACCCGAAC
>Ga0209666_1002083_pt1 | contig 15034 bp, 10 predicted proteins | sample SaaInlV_125m_DNA_FD_184679 | JGI IMG/M metagenome (GOLD analysis project Ga0209666, IMG submission 184679) | Marine microbial communities from expanding oxygen minimum zones in the Saanich Inlet - Saanich Inlet SI037_S3LV_10m_DNA (SPAdes)... | ecosystem: Environmental > Aquatic > Marine >...
ACCCGGCGCCCGGCGCGGGCGGGCTGCCGCTGCCGCGCACGATCGTGGAGTCGATGTCCATGCTCGCTTTTGCGCGCCAACAGGAAAGTTAGCAAAACTCAAACCACAAAACACACACACACACACACACACACCCACACCCACACACACACACACACACACACACGCGCGCGCGCGCACCACCCTTGCTTGCACAGGGGGTGACGGCGTTCTGGGGCGCCAGCCCCTCAACCGATGCGGGCGACGTGCACATGCACTGGCCGACCGAGGACGCGAGCACGCTCATCTACCGCAAGGGCGAGAGCCGGTGCGTCCTGGTCGCGTCGGGCCTCGGCCCGCGCGCGCACATGTACGCGCACCTCAAGCCGTGCGACTCCAAGCAAGCGAGTGGGCTGTTGACCGTGGCCGCCGCGGCCGCGCCGCCGCCGCCTCCGGGCACGCACACGCCGCACTTCTACGACCCCGTGCGCGCGCCGCCGCCGCCGCCCGGCATCAAGCGCGCCGCGCTTGAGGTTTACGTGCGCAAGGTCGTCAAGCCACGCGTCGTGGCCATCTGCGAGGGCGGCGTCGAGGGCCACGCGCACCAGACCATCTGCATGGCCATCGCCGAGAGCCTCGGAAAGTACCAGCCCGTCACCGGCTACGGCATGGTCGCGCCGTTTTGCGAGAAGGTCTGCTGGCACAGCTGCAACGGCGAGTCGCACGCGGGCGGGCAGGCGCGCCAAACGCCCGCGCAGCCCATTGCGCCCTTTCGCGCCCACGCGTGCACCGCCTTTCGCCGCAGGACGACGGCTTCGTGGAGTGCCCGAGCGAGGGCTGCGCGCAGGACTCGTGCCTCGATTTTCTCTTAAGGCAAAAAAACGCAATGCTCGAAGCATTGGCGGTGCAGCACTTGCGCTCACGCTCACCCCCCCCCTCATGCGCGCCCTGTCGTGCGCAGGGAGTGCCCGCCCGTGCTGCACCCGGACATCCAAAACCTCTACGACACCCACTGCGCGCTCGCGCCGCCCTCGCCACCAAGGCCGCCCGCACCGCCGCCGCCGCCCACAGGCGCGTTCGTGCCCGCCGCTCCGAGCCCGCCGCCGCCGCCGCCGCCTCCCGCGCCCTACTTCCAGCAGCGTGAGCGCGACCTGGAGACGGACTACGATCCCGACTGCGAGGTCGTCTCGTACGCCACGTGCCGCGGCATCGTGTCCGACTACGCCAAGGAGCATGGCACGGCCGACGTGCTGCGCCTCTCGTTCTCGCCGTGCGAGGGCCTCGACCTCGACGAGGGCTGCTTCCGGGTGCGAATCACAGCAGTCCAATCACCTCACGCCCCTTGTCATCCCTGACGCCCCATTGCCACACTTGCAGGGGTGCTCCTTCGGCGGCGCCAACGGCGGCATCTTCCACAACCTGCTGCCCGACATGCTCGCCGAGTTCAACGCGTCCAACCCGCGCCGGTGCAAGCTCTCGGAGCTACCCTACTGCGCGTGCGCCAACCGCCCCACCACCTTCCACACCTTTCCACCGCCGCCGCCCATCACCTACGCCGAGGACTACCACGCGTACCCGGCGTACGCCGAGGGCGAGCACGTCGTGGGCGGCGGTGCCGAGGGCACCGTCTTTGACGCCGAGCAGGGCCAGGCGTCGGCGCTGGTGAAGCGCATCTCCAACGTGCACACGATCGACCTCGCGCTGCGCTCGAGCCACCGCACGCTGTCGTGCCCGGGCGAGAACGACGGCGAGCAGGCGTGCGCGCGCAACTGCGCCAACGTGCACCTGACGGCGCTGCGCGCCTTCACGGTCACGGGCACGGTCGAGTCGCCCTCAACGCCGCCGAGCGTGCCCGACCTGTCGCCGCCGCCGTCGCCGCCGCTGCCGCCTTATTCCCCCTTCTCCGAGTGCCAGAACACGTGCCAGGGCCTGGCCGCGGGCGACACCAAGTGCCGCGACGGCGGCTTTGGCTCGTTTCTGCCCACCGTGTGCCCGTACGCGACGCAGTGCGCGCAGTGCGGCTTCCGCTTAAACACGCGCGCCATAGAGCAGGACGACTCGTGCGCGAACGCCGTCAACGGGGTCTGCGAGGACGGCGGCTTCGGCTCCGAGACCTTCTCTGACGACCCACTCTACCCGAGCGGGGACCGGACGACCAACTGCGCGCTCGGCACCGACGCGTGAGTGCTTGCCCATTGAACAATCCCAACACGCCCGCCCGCTCACGCACGCGCGCATTCTCTCATTCCGTTTGCATGTGCGCAGGACCGATTGCGCGGCCTACGGGCCGCGCACGTCGCAGGAGATCAGCTCCGAGGCTTACCAGGGCGTGACCAACGAGACCAGCCCGGCGCCGCCGCCGCCACAGCCGCAGGAGCCGCCGTTGCCGCCGCCTCCACCCTTTGACTTTGACGGCAACCTCGACACGTGCCGCGCCAAGTTCTACCCGGACACAAACAAGCCCAACGCGTGGCGCTTTGACTGCTCCGGCACCTTGTCGGAAATTGAGGCCAAGCGTGCCGGAACGTGGGTCAACCCCGCGACCGGCGTGGCGGAACGGGCGTGCTCGGAAGTTGAACCAGAGAACTCCAAGCACTTGTGCTCCGACGGCGGCTACGACGCCGTCTCCATCCTGTGGACTGGAGGCTACTTGAGCACCAACCCGGTGTCAACGGTTTTTGCGTGCGATTACGGCACGTCCACGCGGGACTGCAACCCGCGCACGCAAGACACCGACACGGACATCCACTGCACGCGCAACGGCAACGACCCGAGCGGATCGTGTCACGACTCGTGCTGGGTGGACGACGCCGGAAACGTCTACCACGCCGACGAGCAATTCGACCCAAACACCGAGGCCAATGGGGGCACCACGGTGGTGGACACGCGGTGCCACGACGGCGGGCCCAACTCCGTGTCCAACCGGTGCGGCTTTGGCACCATGTCGACGCGCTGCGGCCCGGCGCGCACCGTTGCGTACTGCACTCCCTCGACCATCGCGGCTGGCGATTGCAGCGCCTACGCAATTGGGGTTGGTACCGGCCTTGCAATGGGATACCGCCGTCGCCTTTCCTCGTCCATCAGCATCGACTTTCCGCCGCCTCCGCCGCCGCCGCCCCGCGACGCGGGCGGCGCGGGGCCGCCGCCCTCGCCTCCCTCGCCGCCGCCCTCACCCTCGCCCTTTCCGCCCTCGCCGCCGCCGCCCCCGCCTCCCCCGCCGCCGCCGCCGCGCCTCAACTTTGAGAGCTGCACCTGCAGCTGTTTTTCCGAGGATTCCAACCGAAATGAGGGCACGGCCATGTCGGGTTGGAGCGACATATCGCTCCGCGCGCGCGCCACAACTCCCATCCCCTCCGCGGTCATGTACAAGGCGCACACCGTGATGACGCGCGGCCGCAGCACGCTCGAGAAGGGCTACCTGTGGATCAAGGGCAAGGACAACGGCGTGATCCGGTACGTGGACGCGCCCGCGTACAGCGCGCACGCGGCGCACCTGGCCTCGGGCTGGCAGCAGGACCACCACAAGGCGGCGTCGATGCTGCTCGGCTCGTACGACCTGCCCGCGTACATGGGGCACAAGCCGCACTTTTGGACGAGCACCGCGTCGGGGTGGGAGGTCATGCCCGACTCGATCAGGGGCACGGAGGCCATCGCCTTCTGGCGCGACATCTGCGCGTCTCTGTGCTTCCGGCACCACGACGACGACGTGGAGATGATGCAGGTCGACCTTCGCCCCGGGCTGTACGAGGGCTACCAGACCCACGTGCGCCCGTCGCGGTGCGACTGCTACGCGTACGACGACCTGGCCAAGCTCAACGCCACGGGCGACGCCACCGCCGAGCCCGAGGTGTCGCACGAGGCGCCCAACGACCTGGCGATGGCGCGCTTCCTGTCCACCGCCACGCTCGTCAACAACTACGTGGGCGCCGTGCCCGGCATCGACGAGGGCCTGCGGTACCGCCGTTTCCTCAACACGTACGCGGTGCACCGCGACGCGTGGGACGACTTCTTCGTGGTCGAGGAGCAGTCCACCGTCTTCCACAAGCTCGCGCTCGAGCCGGGCTACCACTTTGAGGACGCCACGCTGAACGCGCCCGGCCTGGCGTACAAGACCGCGAGCAACGTGCTTGAGATCGGCGCGTGCATGCGCGAGTGCGCGATGGACTACGAGAACCGGATGGACTTTGCGACCATGGTCTTCATCGAGGACGAGACGAACACCAACTGCTGGTGCGTCGCCAAGGACCTGCTGCGGCCCGAGTACGACGACAAGATCGTGCACAACCCCAGCCAGGACGGCCAGAAGATCAAGGTGTACCGCACCAAGCTGTGCGTGGGAGTGGCCGGAGGATCGGAGCGCAGCGTCGTCTATCGCAAGGGCGTCAAGGGCGCCAACGCGGTCTGCCACGGTATGCCCGTCGGATCGGGCATGATTTTGGCCAACGGCTCCACCTTCCTGAGCCGCGACGCCGCCGACGACACGCGGCCCATTGACGTGCAGTGCAAGTCGGCGTGCGACGCCCACCCCGACTGCGCCTTGGCGCAGTCGTTTGTGAGCGCGCGCACCCCTCAAACCCCCGTGACGCGCCGCCGCCTCGCCACTCACCCGCGCCTCACCCGCGCCTCACCCGCGCCACCGTTGCTTTTGCGCAGGTCGAGACCTTTACAGTGCAGCAGCTGGCGCACGCCCTGCCCCCGCCGCCAGAGCCACCGTCGCCGCCCATGCCGCCGCCACCTCGCGTGCCACCACTTCCGCCGATGCCGCCAGGCGTGAACGACCCATTTGAACCCACCCCTTGCAATCCGTTCTGAGCCCCCTTTTGCACACTGGCAACGCAGCGCCGCCGCCCGATGGCGTCATCGGGCTGCGGGTGTGGTCGCCCCCCAGTTACAATTCGGCGCCCGAGGGCCCCGACGACGCCTCCAACGCCCTCTTCTACCTGTACTGTAAGCCAGCCCCGCTTTCAAACCTCGCATTACAGCTCTGCGTGCACCCCGCCTGCCCCAAACCGCTCTGATGGAACCACCGCAGGCGGCTTCGGGCCCGCGTGCCCCGGCGACGGCAGCGACACCGCCACCACCGGCTTCCGCGCGCCCTTCCACAAGTCGATCTCGCAGCTCTCCATACTGACCACGGCGCGCATCATGATCGACCAGGGCACGTACCGCTCAAGCGCGTGCCCTTACGAATGCAGTAATGCAGTGCGATCTCAAACCCCAAACCTGCTCCACGTGTCTAACCTTGCAGTGTTGTGGCAGCGCGCCGCATCACGCGGCACGAGGTGGTCAAGAGCAACGAGGCCAACATGCTCTCGGGGCTCGGGCTGCTCGGCGAGAACTTCTTCTACCCGGGGCATCTCGACTCCAACTTTGGCTTCTCGCGCTTTCCGGGCGCCGGGGGCTCCGGGGGCTCCGAGGGCCTGCTGCACCCGTTGCACATGAGCCACAACGTCACCATGGACGAGTGCGACCTCATCGTGGAGCGGCACCAGCTGCTCGCGCCTCACGGCGTGTGGATGGTCAAGCAGGAGCACGAGGACGGGTTCGCGTCGGCGGAGCGGCTGGGAGACTGCGGCCTCTTCCTGGGCGCGCGCTCGTCGGCGGACGCCGACGTCTGGCGCGCCTTCTACCGGTACGCGCGCATGATCCTGCGCCTCGGGCACGTGGACACGTGGCTCGACGACGACATCATGGACGCGGTAGTGCACTCGTCCGCCGAGACGGCGTGCAACTCGGCCACTTCCAAGGTTTGCCTCTGGTGGGCCGAATTCGATTTGGACGACGAGGAGTACAGCTGCCGCCCCAAGCGCGACGCGAGCAACATCGTCACGCCCTCAATCCTGCTGGCCACGCTCGCCGAGAACAGGGTGAACTACCCGCCGCCCTTGCCGCCGCCGCCCATGCCGCCCGCCTCGCCGCCCGCGTCCTCACCGCCTCCCGGCGCCATCCGCTGCGAGCTCTCGGGCGTCGCGTCCACGAGCGGCCACAAGGTGGCCGCGTGGGACTTCACCCTGGGCCGAAACGTGCCGGTGCAACAAAAGTGCTGGCGCTGGGACCCGGGCAACCAATGGCCGCCCTTTGTGGCGCACCGCGACATCTACGTGCCGCGCGACCGGTGCTCGGGCGCGCGCTCGCGCGACATCCAGTGGGATAACGGCTTTAGGCAGTCGCTGATCGGCAAGGACGCCTTTGATCCCCTCTACCAGAACAACAACGATTGCCCGTACAAGGCGCGCGTGTACCCGAACTACGACGTGCACCAGCTTCTTGCCAACAACCCGGACGACGGCGGCGTGTGCTCCGATGGCCACGACGACACGGCGAGTGCCGCCGACAATGAGAACCCGCGGTGCGAGATCGGCACCAACTTGGACAGCTGCGGCGTGCGCAAGAACCTGGTCGTCTTTGGGTACGCCTTTTTGCAACCCTTTGTGCCGTACAACCCGCCCGCCGGCACGGACAACTCGGGCGAGCTGAACCCCGCCTTCTACGAGGTCGCGGCCATGCCAGGGGGCGGCAGCACGTACTCGGGGCTTGGCGAGTTGGATGAGGGCTGGTGCGTCCGCAGGGGCACCGGTGCGCCGCTTTGGGGCAAAAAGGGCCAGGCCGACTTCACGGCCGTCATGTCCGTTGGCGAGTGCAGAGACGGCGGCCCCGGTTCCACTGGCGACGAGTGCTTCTACGGCACGGACCAGGAGTGCGGCAGGCGGCGCTTTGCGTTTGCCTTGGAGGACGCGGGGCCGGACGTGCCCGACAACTCGTGCACGGCCGGCACCACTTTGTTGATGGATGGATCCGGTCACAACTACGGGCCCAACAACGGCATCTGCGAGGATGGGCTGATGTGGTCGTGGTTTCCCCCGGGCAAGAACCCGTGCGCGCCCAACACCGACAGGAGCGACTGCGGCTACCGACCGCCCAAGCGGCCGGTGCGCCTCGGCAAGATTACCGAGGACGACACGTGCGACATCACGCCGTTCACGTTCAACCCCACCACCGACGACAACCCCGCGTACGACTACGCCTCTGCCTGCTACGACTACAGCGACGACCTGTTGCACAGCCACGATCCCAGGATGCGGTGGGGAGGCGCGGATGCTCCGGATGCGGAGTGCGGCCGCGGCACACAAACGCGCATCTGCAAGCAGGTTGCCGAGGACACAATCAAGTTGCGGTTGACGGCTGCAGCGGCAAACAGCCAGTTTTTGCTGATCAATGAAAACGACAACAAGGTTGCGGAGGTGCAGGATGGCCCTCAGGGCTCGCTCGCGTACACCAACCACCGGTACCACGACAAGGCCACGTACATCAATCGCAACCTGGTGGGAAGGGGTGGGTGCTCGTCGCCAACCAACCTGCTGCACGACTATACGGGCAACCTGGTCAAGCCGCGCATGTGGCACTCGACCCGCGGCGTCGGCAGCAAGATGATTCCGGAGTACAACCCCGCTCTTGGCGGCATCACCGCCTACACGATCTGGTATGGCGATGGGGATGTCAGCACTGACGCTTTTAAAGAGGCCGTGAATCGGTTGAGATTCAACATTGAGAACTGGAAGAATGAGATATGCAGCGATGGCGGCCCGGGGTCCGTGCGCATCCCCTTTGAGGCCGGGCCCGGCCGCGATTCGATTGTCGAGACCAGCCCGTACGAGAGCGCGACCCAAAAATACTTCTTCGACTTTGGGTGCCCGTACGGCTCGCAGCCGGGGGTGTGCCCCGACCGCGAGGGGCTCGAGGAGTACCAAGAGACGATGGACGAGATGGACCAGCCGAGCGGGCCCGCGTTCTCCAACTGCCACGACGAAGGCGTGCCCGACTTTGAGTGCTGCCACGCAACGCACGAGTTTCGCATCCACGGCGGTGGTGGCAAGGTCGGAAACACGGGCGTCGAGCAGCTGGAGTATTGCGCGCTCACCGACACCAGCTTGGCCGACGGCGACCCCTGTCCGGCGCACTTCACGAGCTACCACCACACGACCCCGCAGTGCGAGTCGTTCTGCCGCGAGGCCTTCCAGCGCGAGGGCAACGACAACACTTGCATGCCGGCCAAGCCCGAGTGCGCCAACTGGCTCAAGTCGACCGACTTTCCTTCCGAGCAGTACGTCACCGTCGACGCCGAGTGCATCTGCGGCGCGAAGCTCGAGAACCTGCAGCCCGCAAGCAAGTACGTACACACCGGTACCGTGCTGCAGGGCACGCGCGCACGTGAGCGCGCGCTGCACGAGGATGGCGGCGTCGACGGGGACATGTGGGAATGGCCCGACCCCATTTCGGTGGGCATCGACCAGTTCCACGGTGAGACACCAATCACCTCTCTCAAACACGCACACGCACGCTTGCACACTTGCACGCTGGCACGCTTGCACGCATGCGCATGCTCACCCAAACACACGCGCGCACTTTCCACCGCTGGTCCAATCGGGTGGCTCCACGTCTCTCCATTCTTCTTGGTTTGCAGGCGCGCACTTTGACGCGGGCGACGCGTGCGTCGCCGAGATCGTGAGCTTCCGCACCGACCTGCTCAACAACTCGCAGTGCGACGGCTACCTGGACATGGACGCGCCGCCCATCACCGAATGGTCGCCCCTAAACAATCAGAGCGAGACGGAATGCACCGAGGACGGGAGCACCGACGACCAGTGCTGCCTGGTGCACCGCGGCATCGCGCAGATGAGTCGCGTGTGGACGCAAAATGGCGACATGACCACCAACTCGGTGGCGGAAAGCTTTGGATCGTCCTCCTCCGTGGGCAGCGCGGTGCACACGTCGCGCGTGGCCGCCATCGGCGACTTTGACACGGATGGAATTCCGGACATCCTCATCGGCAACCGGCTGTACCTCAACCGGCAGTGGACGGCGTACGTGGGCAAGTCCCACCCTAACCCGTCGGCCGGCGCCCTCAACAATCTCGCGTGGGTGTCGGTGGACGAGTGCAAGGCCCTGTGCGTCGCCACGGTCGGCTGCAACGCCATCGACTGGCGCGTTGCGGGAGGGGGGCCGTCCGACGGCATCGGATGCCATCTGCGCACCGTGGCCGTTCCCGTTGACCCATTGGGCTTCACCGGCAACACCGAATACGAGGTGCACGTGCTCGCGCACACGGGCGCGGGATTCAACTTCCATCACGGCATCCAGATTGGCCCCAGGGACTTTGCGCAGGTGTACGCGGGCGACGTTGACGGCGTCGAGCCCGACGACGTCGTGGCCGTGTACGAGGACGGCGCGGTCGAGGTCTTCCTCACCAAGTACGACCCCAGCAGCCCCCATCTGACCGCGTCGGGTGGCGTGGGCTTCCACTCGCTCGGCGTTGTGCTCGGCGCGGGCGTCGCCGCCGTGACGACGGTCAACTTTGTGGGCACGTTGCGCGGCTTTGGAACCACGTGTCGCGGCAGGGACATTGGGTGCACCTCGTTGGAGCGCGCCGTCTTTGTGGGCACGGCCGACACGGACGACTACCTCTGGGTGAGCCCGCAGGTGACCGCGTTTGAATCGGAAGGTCGTCGGCTTGTCGGTGATATGGATTTGACGGTGCAATTCACGCCTCTCAAGGACACGAAACACCGCACGCTCTCGTCGGCGCGCTTCTTCACCGACCTGCAGCAGCGGCACCAGGCGCTGCTCATCGGCACGGGACGCGAGAGTCCCAACGCGCTCGCCTACTTGGCGTTCCCCGGCTTCCTGGAACGCTACGTGGGACAGGGAACCTCCCACGCGGAAACGGTCGCCGTGGCGGCCAAGCGTTTGGACCGGGGCGTCTCAGAGGGCGGTGAGAAGCTCATTGGCGTCAACCTCCTTTGCTTTGCCAACAGGGGCGCCAAGAACGCGTGCGTGCGCATGGACGTGGACGCCGACCTCGACCGGGAGAACAAGGCTGTGGGCGACCTGCAGAGGTCGCGCGTGGAGCACCCGTCGCCGCCGCCCACTCCGCCGCAGCCACCAGGGCCGCCGCCCTTTCCGCCCTCTCCGCCGCCACCGCAGCCACCAGGGCCGCCTCCCGCTCCGCCCTCTCCGCCGCCGTGGATGCCCTGCGGAAGCGAAAGCTACCACGTGGTCCACACCAGCACCAAGACCCGTGACAACGCCGAGGCCGCGTGCCGAAGCCACTTTACGGGCATCTGGGGAACCAGGGCCACCGGCCGGGGCGACCTCGCGCGCGTCATGAGCCAGGACGACCAGGATGCGCTCAACGCCGCCGTCCTTGCGGCTGGCACCAAGGCGGCCAAGGGCAACGTCTGCTTGTGGATTGGGGGCGGAAGGGGGCAATTCTACATCAGCCAATCCCCTGAATACAATCCAATCTCTCAGAACTGGCACTGGGGAAACTGGATGGACACCAGCTGGAACTGGCACGGGCTGCGCGGGAACTTTGGGACCCGTGTGGAAGGCACTATGGACATTTGGATGAGCTGGTGGAATTTTGCTTCCACCGAGTCGGTGGATATTGATACACCTCATCTTGGAATAGCCCGCCCTGTAAGGGGCGATCACCCGGGCTTGACGACCTGCATCACCGACGACTCCGACAATGGCAAGTGGGTGACGCAAGACCCGACCCTGACCAATTACTACGTCTGCATGCAGAGCTGCGAAGACGACGTGTACATCTCCAGCAGGCGTAGTCTGGACGAGGAGAAGGAGAAGGAGCCACCCGCGAGTCGGCGTCGGCAGGCCGAGGAGGACACGCTCTGCTCGTACACCGACCCCGTCATTGAAAAGGAGGCAACGGCCGGAATGCCCAATTGGAATAGCTTCACGACGACCTACCTGGTCAAAAGGTCGCTGCACCCTTCGGGACCAGCCAGCGGCGCCGCAAGATCGGCCTTGGAGTGCGAACAGCTGTGCGACGCTACCGCTGGCTGCAATGTCATCCTGGAGCTCCACAGCTGCTTTGCGTTGTCCGACTACCAGTGCTACATGTTTGAATCCGACGAGCCGCAGCGTGACGCGGCCGGCTTGGCGATCACGGAGAAGCTTGGCACCGACAGCCAGTACGGGTGCAGCCTCTTAGCCGACGGGTCGCATGGCACCGCCAGGAGACGCGCGTGCGCGGTCAGAGTCGGCGGCGGCCTCGGTGAGATGTTTGAGTTTGGCCACGAGGACGAGGACACCTCGGACGTGGAGATCGCCTACCTGGACTCCGACGACTACCCGGACGTCGTCACGAGCAGCGGGCGGGGCCTCGTGCGCGTGTACCGCGGCACGCTGCACTCGCGCGACGAGGGCGACTTCTCGGCGACCATGCCCGAGACCATGCTCGACTTCAAGCTCACGGTGGGCTTGCCCACACCGCCGCCCGGTCCACCGTCTCCGCCGCCGCCCGATCCGTTTCCGCCCTCGCCACCGCCGCCCTCGCCGCCGCCGCCCGTCCCGTTGGCGGTGCCACCGCCAACGCCGCCCCCGCCCTCGCCGCTGCCCAACCCACCCGTCCCGCCGTCGCCGCCACCGCCGCGGGAGTGCTGGAGCGGCCTCAAGTGCATGCAGGCGTGCTTGGCATGGAAGCAGCAGGAGATCCTGGACATTAATTCTAATAGTAGAGCCTGCAAATGGTGCGAGACGCGGACGTGCCAGCCCGACATCAACGCCGACTTGGCCGGCGCGTGCACGTGCAGCGCTGTTGACTGCTCCGCTGCGTACATGACCCCCTTTGAGAGACGCGCCGCGTTCGACCTTTGCCGAGACACGTACTGCGGCAATTGCGACGCGACGCACTACACCGGCAAGATTGTCGCGTACAGGGGGCCATCCTGGACTACGTGTGATGCCTCCCATCTGACCGGGTACACCGAGGCTGGCCTAACCGGGTCCATTGTAAATGGAGACGAGATCGAGGGTGGCGGCAGTTACATGCTGATCAGCGACAAAGACGTGCCGCTCTACCAGCGCAAGCCTAGCCAGCTGATACCCTACAACCAGGAACCTTTGACATCGTTTCCGGGAGGAACCCCCTCATACGGTTGCTTCGGCAGCGCATCGTTTGAGCAGTCCTCGCAGCCGGAGCTCTGCCAGGGCCAGAGTAAGTTCCTGTGCGCCGTGAACCAGAATACCGGTGCGTGGATGTTCAACAACAACCCGGACATGGATGGCCCTCTTGGCGAATTGGAGGACGAAGGCGTCATGATAATGATGCACGCGCATATTACACCCGACGGCCAAGAGTGCACTACCGGCTGCAACAAAGACCCTTGCCGCTTCACAACGTGCCAGGCCAACGAGATGTGCGCCACCGCCGCCGACTGTTTTGGGGCAACTTGCACCTGCAATTGCTGCGATTATCGCCGCGCGCTGGGAGAATACGCAAACGTGTCCATGGCCATTTACGCCGACGACGTCGCCACCACGCCAGAGCCGGAAGGCCGGCGCGCGCAAGCCGACGACGACGACGACGTCGCCACCACGCCAGAGCCGGAAGGCCGGCGCGCGCAAGCCGACGACGACGACGTGCCCTGGTCGCGCTTCCCGGGCGACGCGCGCGACTCGCGCCTGCTGCCCAATGTGCAGCAGATCCTCATTGCCAACTTTGACAACGACCCGGCAGGAAAGCCGGACATGTTCCTGCACGCGCCCGCGCTCTCGCCCGGCTCGTGCGCGCAGCAGTGCCACTCGCTGGGCCGCTTTGGTGCGCGCCAACCTCATTTGCATACACCCCTTAGCCCCTGAACCACCCCACTCAGAGCGGCTTGCTCTCACGCTGCGCGTCTTTTGCACAGGCTACGACAGCTTCAAGGTGCACCGCTCCGGCTACCAGGCGCACTACCCGCAGGAGGACGTGAACGAGCACAGCTACTGCTACTGCGGGCCGCACTACAACCAGATGGTCGCGCCGCACCCGCCGCCGTCGCCGCCCAAGCCGCCACCCTCCCCCTTTGAGCCGCCGTCCATCCCGCCCGTGCAATCGCCCAGCATGCCGCCTCCGTCGCCGCCGTTTCCGATCTACCGCGCGGCGGGCATGTAAGCAAAGCGTCCCTTAAACACCGTGCACCCGCTTTGCGTGCACGCAACCACTGACCCGCACACACCTCCACGCAGGTGCATCCTGCACGCCGGCTACGACCTGCCGCCCACGAGCCCCGCGCCGCCGCCGCGGCCGCCGCAGCCGCCCTCGCTGCCCTCACCACCCTCGCCCCCGCCGCTGCCGCCCTGGTCGCCGCCCTCACCGCCCTCGCCGCCGCCGCCCTCTCCGCCGCCGCTGCGCCCGCCGCCGCCGCCGCTGCCGCCGCCCTCGCCCTCGCCGCCGCCGCCGCCTCCCTCGCCGCCCAAGCCACCACCGCCTCCCAACTGGCCTCCGCCCCTGCCCGGCGCGCCGCCGCTTGCCACCGACAAGCAGTCGCGCATCATCATGTTTGACCTCACCGACGCGATCCTCGCGGACGTGCGCGGGCCCACGGGCACCGCGTGGATCCCCGAGGCCGCCAAGGTGCTTCGCTCGGGCTTCTACAAGTTTTTCGACGAGCCGTGCGCCCCCTCTGCATTCCAACCGACGCGCCAACGCGCGCGCGCGCGCGCGCCCCTTGCCTCGCGGTAGCACGCGCCCGCACCGAACCGCCCCTGCAGGTACATCCAGGCCGTGCACCTGACCGAGAAGAGCTGCCCGGAGATGGCCGACGACGGCCTGAGCAGCTTCGAGACCAACCAGTCGCGCTCGCAAGTGAACTTTGAGGCGAATGAAGCGAATCAAACCGCGCGCGGCGAGGCGCTGCACTGCGCGCTCAGTTCCACACGGCACCGCCCTTGCGTGTGCGCAGGTGGACGAGACGAAGCCCGACTGCGCGCTCGTCCAGCCCGCCAAGGGCCACACGATGCTCCAACTCGACGGCACGTGCGCCACCGAGGTGGTGGCGGGAGAGCTCGTGGAGGGCTTCGAGTTTGAGCCGCGCTGCCTCGTGATCGTGCTCGCGCTGGAGAGCGAGAAGGCGCTCTTCGAAGCCATGATCTCGGCGGGGCGCATTATGACCGACCCGTTTGTGCGCCAACGCGCGCCACTTAAACCTTGGCCCCGCCCTCGGCCACCCCCCCACACACACACGCGCGCGCGCGCGCGCGCGCGTCCCCCCTCCACCCCCCCCTCTTTTGCGTGCAGGAAATCAGCGTAAACTACACGATCGCCACGGGCTCCGACCCCGACGTCAAGACCGCGAGCACCAACTGTCACAACAGTCACGTGCTGCTGCGCAACTACGAGCTGGACACGACCGGCCAGGCCAAGCGCGACGAGCTTGCGCAGGTGCGCGTCGACATCACCATGTACGAGAACCTCATCGCCTTCACCAAGCACCTCATCAACTCGCAAGCGATCACGGGGCCGGCCGACAGCTGGGGCCGCGTCCAGCTACTTCCGGCCAGGCCGTCGCCGCCGCCGCCGCCGCCGCCCGTGCCCGAGTTGATCGGCGCGTATGCGCCTCGCCACCCGCCCGCGCCGCCCGAGATCGTGAGCGGCCGCGCGCTCGTCACGCGGTACGAGGGCTTGCTCCTCGACCGCGAGGCGCGCGAGGACGAGCTCGTGATTGAGCTGAGCGACTGCCTCGTCGGTGACCGCGCCGCGGGGACCGTGTGCGGCCTCAACTCCAACGAGGCGCAAAACACCTTCCAACCCATTCTTAGATGCGCACACACCCCCTCCCTGCACACTTTACGTCCTGGGTGGCAATGGACTTCAACATCCTGCGCAGGCGCCGCACCCGTGGATGGCGCTCAACGGCGTCAAGTGCCGCGGCTACGACACGCTCTCGTCGCGCGAGGGCGACTACTGCGGATGTGCGCAGCTTGCCACCCAACCCGCCACCACCCAACCCCTCGCCGACCCGCGGCGTGTCCGCTTGCAGACTGGGAGAGCGACACGAACCCTATGGCGGCCAAGAACAAGAAGGAGCGCCAGGAATTGCTCTCGGTCGGCCCCTTTTGCATGACCGAGACCGGCGTATTCGACGACGAGGGCCGGCCAAGGCACACGGTCGCCTACTGCTCGCCCAACTCGACGCGCACGCAACGCAGCGGCGTCACCGACGTCAAGTACATGATCCGCCCCGACCGGGAATACTGGCTCGTTTGCTTCCAC
>Ga0209666_1002093_pt1 | contig 14995 bp, 13 predicted proteins | sample SaaInlV_125m_DNA_FD_184679 | JGI IMG/M metagenome (GOLD analysis project Ga0209666, IMG submission 184679) | Marine microbial communities from expanding oxygen minimum zones in the Saanich Inlet - Saanich Inlet SI037_S3LV_10m_DNA (SPAdes)... | ecosystem: Environmental > Aquatic > Marine >...
TTCTGCGCAGTGCGGACTATCAGATTGATGCCGAGCTAGCCTGCGATGCTCTGCAGTTGCAACAATATTTGTCTGAGCGAAACTGGGATCTGCTAATAGCACCTATGGACTTTGAGGCTCTTTCTATTCAGAGTATTTTCCAAGGTATTCGTCGCGTTGAGCGCGATATTCCAGTAATTCTTATCAACCAAAGCTATGACCCGAGTAAGCTAATCGAAGGGCTGCGCCTAGGCACAGAGGATGTGGTCGTGGCCGATCAAGACCAACATCTACTAAGGGTCGTAGCGCGCGCTCTAAATGGCGTTTATCAGCGTCGTCAGTGCCGCGAATGGGCACGCAAGCTTTCGCTGGCTGAAAAACGCAGCGAGCACCTGATGGATATATCGCGCTTTCCTATTGCCGTGGTTCAAGAGGGTACCTATGTCTATGCCAATGATGCCTGTGCCAACTTCTTAGGTTTTGAATCGTCCGAGGATATGCTCTGCCTTCCCGTAATAGACAATATTGCCACCAGTGATCGAGACCGACTAAAGGCTTATATGGTACCCCTCAATGCGCATCAGGAGATCACGCCCTTTGAGGCAGTAATTAAGTTACTGAGCAGTAATAACACTGTAAGCACAGCTTTTTTAGAAATTCACCAAATTCAATACCACAGTGAACCCTCTCTGCAGTTTACGATCAATAAAGACAAACTGTTTAATGCCAATATAGAGCAGACCGAAGAGGCCTTAGCCACCCTGTACAGCGCCATTCAGCCGCAACATGTCTACAAAATAATTAGTCATGGCATTAATAACTCTGTCAAGACAGGCCAGGACAGCGCCCTACTCAACATACAGATGGATTGCTTTGAGGCTCTAAAAGAAGATCTGGGTATTGCCAAAACCGAAAAAATTATCCACTCGCTGGTCAGTTATATTGGCGATCAATTTACTCACAATTTTGATTGCGGGCGCCTCAACGAAAATGCGTTTATTGTTGTGCTCTCGGAAATCTCTGAACAGCAAGCGTTAAAAATTGCTGAAGACATAGCTGCACAAATTAGCCATGAAGTCTTTGATGTGGAGGAGCAGAGCTTTTCCCTAACAATCTCCATCGGCGCCACTCTTCTCAATGAAAATGTACCCTCAGTGGAACGAGCTCTAGAGCGCAGCCAGCAGGTTCTGGAGCAGCTTAGACAAAATAAAAACCAGGGTAATGGCGCAGGTTTCTTTGTACCAGATATTCATTCTGACGAAATATCTCAGCAGGAAGCAGTAATTATTACTGCCAAGAAATTGCTCAGGGATCAGCTTTTTTCAATCCGCTACCAACCTATTGTGGCCCTTATCAGCGGCGGCAGCAGCAAGGAGTACTATGAGGTTATTCTCGGCGTTAACCAGCAGGTTGAGGACAGTGATATTCCTCAGGACTTTATCAATAACCTATTTAAATCTGAGATAGCCGCCGAGGTGGATCGCTGGGTAATAAACAGCGCATTGGCTTCGCTTTCTAGCAAACTGAAATCCAATCCAGATACCCAGCTATTTATTAATATTAGCCCTCAGTCATTCTCTGATAGTCAATTTCTGCCCTGGCTAACAGGAATCCTCGAACAGTCTGAACTGTCGGCCAGCGCCCTAATTTTTCAAATGCGAGAAGCCGACGCCGTACGCCACCTCAATCAAGCAGCGGCTATAGCAGATGAGATGAAAAAGCTTAATGGTCAAATTGCTCTATGTAACTTTGGCATAGCGATTAATCCTTTAAAAACTCTGGAGCGAGTCAAGCTGGATTTTGTAAAAATAGACCGCTTGATTGTCGAAGAATTGCAGCAGAGCAGCGAGGGTAAATCGCGGTTTCAGGATCTCATGGGCAGCATGACCGGCACTGGCGTCGATGTGATTGTGCCCTTCGTAGAGAGAGCCAGTGTTTTACCTATACTTTGGCAGCAGGGTGTGCAATATATTCAGGGCCACTATGTTAAAGAGCCCACCTTTGAAATGGATCACGACTTCTCTGAAAATTCCTAGGCTACGTAATACTCAACTACTGTGTGAGCGCCTGGATATCCTTATCGCTGTAACCTAGCAGATACAGGATACCGTCCAGTCCCAAATGAGAAATAGCCTGCTTGGCGGAGGCCTTGACCACAGGCTTCGCTCTAAAAGCTATCCCCAGACCAGCAATACTCAGCATAGGCAGATCGTTGGCACCATCCCCCACAGCAATCACCTGCTCTAGCACTAGGCCTTCTCTCTGTGCGAGTTCGCGCAGTAAGTCAGCTTTTCGTTGACCATCAATAATCTCTCCTGCGACCTTTCCAGTCACCAAACCATCCTTAATATCCAATTCATTGGCGTAGACATAGTCAACACCCAGTATGTTTTGGAGATAGCGCCCAAAAAAGGTGAAGCCACCGGACACAATTGCTGTCTTAAAGCCAAGTTGCTTGAGAGTTTTTAGCAGGCGCTCTGCTCCCTCATTGAGTTGCAGTCGCTCAGCCACCGATTGCAGCACTTCACTACTTAAACCTTCCAGCAGGGCCAAACGCTGGGTAAAACTCTCTTTAAAATCAAGTTCACCCTGCATAGCAGCTTCTGTAATAGCAGCCACCTGTTCGCCTACACCAGCCTCAATAGCCAATTCATCAATAACCTCAGCGTCGATCAATGTCGAATCCATATCAAAAACTACCAACTGTCGGTTTCGTCGGTAGATATTGTCTTCTTGGTACGCGATATCTATATCCTGCTGGCTAGCTAGCTCCAGTAGTGAATTTCTGAACTCTGTGGGACAGTCCGGAGCACCGCGCACAGAAAATTCAACGCAGGCTCGCCCCAATTTATCGCTATCATCCAATTGAACCCGCCCCGAAAGGCGCACTATTTTATCTATATTGAGTTCATAGTTGGCGCAGACAGTGGCCACCAGCGCCAAGTGAATCGCATCAATTTTACGGGCTAGCAAGGTAACAATGTGCCGAGGTTTACCCTGTTGCTCTACCCAATTTTGGTAGCGTTCGTCACTAATTGGTAAGAATTTAGTCTTCATTTGCAGCAGACTCAGAGAAGATTCTACTTCCTCGGTGACTGCCGCAGTATCAGCAGTCACAGGTATTGCAGCCAGAATCGCCAGATTGAGCTGGTCATGTATCACCGCCTGGCCAATGTCTAAAACGGTGGCAGCATAGTGTGACAGCACCTCTGTCACGGCGCTGGTTACGCCAGGTTTATCTTCGCCAGATACATTGATAAGTAGGATATCTTTCACTGATTTCAGCCATGATGATTTTTAGAGTTGCCATTATATAAAAGCTACAGGAATAGGATAGAATAGCGACGAAATAAATATTCTTCAGGGACTCTAGGATGCATCGTCAATATTCGATGGCTGTAAAGCTACCCGCCGCGGTATTGTCCCTGTGCTTACTACTGCTGTTTGTCAGCTGGGTAGTGCTAACTCACCAAACCAACCAACTAGCCAGTAAAGCGATCAACGATAAAAGCCTAGGCGCATTGAATCAGCTGGACCAACTTATCCGCGCACCGCTGTTTAATAACGACCGTATCAGTGTGCAAGTAGCTCTGACCAAAGTCGCAGATGACCCTGCAATTTTCAGTGCCAGCCTCTTTGATGTGGACAACCAGTTAATCACTCAAAGTCGGCAGACAGGACAACTCGGGGCCAACCTAGAGCGCTTCAGTCGGGATATTGAGGTAGAGGATACCCTAGTCGGCACTCTGGTTATCGCGCTTAATAGTCAACCCATCTATGCCCAGTATCGTCAGGTACTGATTAATTGGATGGTAATCTGGCTGCTGTTTACCGCAGGCTGCACCTACGCTAGCTATAGATTTTCCGAACAGCTTAGTCGCAGGTTACGACTACTAAGCAATCGTCTGCCGGGCGGTGGCGATAAGATTATCGATGAACTGACAGATCTGGAAGTCAGGGTCCAGCCACTGCTGTCCAACTCCGGTCAGATTGACGAAGCCAGTAATACTGGCTATTACTATTCGCTGGTCACTGCGAGTATCAAAAATCGTCAACGCCTCAATACCCAGCTCAACAGAGAGAGCCTGGAACTGCTATTTGAAAAGATTGACTACTGTACTGCACGCACCCTAGAGCTCTACGGTGGCAAACGGATCGAGGGTACAGATGGCACCCTGTGTTTTTATATCCGCTCTACCCAGAGTTCCAAACAGCACTTACTCATTTGCCTAATGGCGGTTTATAGCTTGCAACAACTGCTAGAGAAATTGTCGGCAAACTTAGGCGTTGATCTAGAAATCAACTGGACTCTTTGCAGTGGCAATCTAAGTCAGTTGCCGCTATTTAGATACGACGAGGGAATGGCAGCACTTAAACATCAATGTGCAGAGCTCGCGGCACGAATTCAGGAGGGTATTATCGTACTGCACTCCACTGAATACGACATTGAAGCCCTTTCATCTATAGCTAGGTTTCTGGTCTTTGATGACCACTGTTTTATTTTGCAGGGGTTCCCGGAGGGGCGACAATCACTGCTTGAAAAACAGGTTTTACACCTTGCCAACGTCTGCCTATAAAAGCTGACTGTATAGCTCTCTCGGCTAAGTTTAGGCTGCCGTGTGTAGATCCAATCTACTTGGGATCTTGCAGTGTTAGGTGAGACGTATCTATCTCTACAGACTCAACACATACTCTTTCCTCTGCTGGTAGCAAATAGCTACCTGTAGGCTGAGCATCAAGTTGACTGGATATAGGGCTGTCTAACTGAGGAGCCTCTTCAGCATCTATCCGATTTGCTAGCACATCAGCTCCCGCTGGCGCCAAGGTAACCACTGTTTCAGCGAGCTGAATGACGGCTTCAGCGCCAGCTGATTCTACAAGTGTCTGTATCTTAACCGCCGTAGCATAATCGATGATGCGCTTGAGGTAGCAGGCCTCTGCCCCAAAGAGGCGCTCTAATCTGTCCGGAGCGAGCTTAAAAACCTCGGCAATGCGCCTTCGAACCGCGGCCCTGTCGAGTCCCCGCTGAATCTGCCCGCAAAAAAGTACATTGAAGTTTTTTTGTCTAGCGCGCTCATCATCGGTAACCATGTGATCATCCATAGCTATAGTAAACTCCTAATCGCAGCTGCCTGCCTAAGTAATGGATCAGATCGTTGGGAAATTCAAATTTACTGAAAAACAGTCAGTCTAGGCCAGATTATTTAGAAGCACGGTCACCCAGATAAGAGCTGGCGACAGGCTAACCCGATTCGGTCAATGGCCGTATCAACAGTATTAAGCAAAGCGCCAACAATACGGGGGCTAAATAACCCCATTTTACTGAGGTTATCCATGGTTACTTTTGAGGCCCAATGTCTGAGTCAACAGATTGCAAACTCTGATCCATTTCCAGTGCGGGAACCTTCTCACTGGGACGACCAACGATTTTAGCTGGCACTCCAGCCACGGTAACATGGGGCGGCACAGTCTCAAGCACCAGGCTTCCAGCGCCCACTTTAACGCCCTCACCTATGCTGATATTACCGAGAATCTTAGCGCCGGCGGATATCATTACACCATCGCCAATTTTTGGGTGACGGTTGCCACCTTTGCAGCCACTGCCGCCGAGGGTGACAGAGTGCAAGATGGACACGTTGTTACCAATTACAGAGGTCTCACCAATGACTAGCCCTGTGGCGTGGTCAATCATGATGCCCGAGCCCATCCTAGCACCGGGATGTATGTCCACAGCAAAGGTCTCAGAAATTTGATTTTGAAAAAACAGCGCTAGTGCAATTCGCTTTTGTTGCCACAGCCAATGGGATACCCGCTGCAGCTGCAAGGCCTGAAAACCTTTGTAATAGAGGATAGGAGTGAGATAGCGGTCGCAGGCTGCATCTCTTTCAAAATAAGCTTTAATATCTTCACGGATAGCCTGACCAATGCTGGCATCGGCTTGCAGAGCCTGTGTAATTACCGCGGCAATTTTGTCTTTGGCTATAGCACCGCCGTCCAGCTGTGCTGCTAAATTAAAACTTAGCGCGGCATCGAGATCGGGCTGATCCAATATAGACCGACTAAAAAAGTCGGCCAGCAAAGGTTCTTCATCGCTGGCCAGCTGTGCCTCTTGCATCACCATCTGCCACAGCTGGTCATCAGTCATCGTCATTTGATTCCTCAAGCCACATTCAGGTAGCGTCGAATAATTTCGTCCAGATGCTCCAACACTACATCAACCAACAATATATCACTCTGCCGCAGACATTGAGCAAGCGCATCAGCAGTCAAACTGAGAGCGTAGTTTTCTGCGATAGGCCGATAACTTATATGCCAACGCTCTGGCGCTATGCCGCCAGTATCGTTCGCATAGGGGCGATAAAAATTCCGTCGCGCTAACTGAGCATCCAGCCAATCATGCATGGGCGCGAATATACCCGACCCCTCAACTTCTTCCGTGACTAACTGGATTTGATAGCCCTCGGGCATCGCGGCAGCATCATAGATATCCATATCAGTGCCCCAGTGATGGCGAGATGCGCCAGGCAGAGCAGACCAACGCAGCACAGCTTGGACCTGCTGCCATGGGCTCAAGGCTGCAAGGTCTAGCTCCATCCCCTTATCATCCACCACTGGTCGCAACCCAGAAAGCTTACTGTTCCAGATATGTCTCTGACGCTCAAAACTGCGAAAACCACTGCATAGTTGAAGATCAAATCCCGCGTCAGCGGCGCACTGCTGCAACTCACGCAAAGGGCCGACAACCTCTTGGTGAACCAACATGGTTGGCCTGTCATCTGCCGCAGCGTTCAAATCAACAAGGTGACGTTGCGTAGTGCCAGTTATGATATCCAGTTCGTTTTTCATCTGCTACTGCTGTTACAACAGGTTTAAAGGATTACTTATACCGCGGCACTGGTCAATAAGCAAAAAATCAGTTGTTGGGTCTTGAGTGAACTGCCAGTACACTCGCAGCAATATATTTGCGAGCGGTTCTATTTTAAATTTCGCGGATGGCTCTAGTTGAATTTTTCGCGAATGGCCGCATCTATAAACTATTGCAAACTTCGGGGCTTTTTATGTACAGAATATTCCTATTTTTAGCCACTAATCTGGCAATCATTGTGGTGGCCAGCATCACCTTGCGTCTCTTAGGTGTTGAAAGCATTCTTGCCAATAATGGGATGGATCTCAATTTATCTGCCCTGCTGATATTTTGTGCCGTGTTCGGCTTTTTAGGCTCGTTTACCTCATTACTGCTTTCCAAATTTATGGCAAAGCGTTTTAGTGGCACTCGGGTAATAAGTCAGCCGCAGAACGCGCAAGAACGCTGGTTGGTCCAAACTGTTACTACACTGGCCAAGAAGGCTAATATAGGCATGCCCGAAGTGGGGATTTTCCCTGCTCAACAATCCAATGCCTTTGCCACAGGCTGGAATCGCAACAATGCTCTAGTAGCTGTCAGTCAAGGGCTTCTCGATCGGTTCACCGAAGACGAAGCTCGCGCAGTGTTAGCTCACGAAATTGGCCATGTTGCCAATGGCGATATGATTACGCTTACTCTGATTCAGGGTGTGGTCAATACCTTTGTTATGTTCGCGGCACGGGTGGTTGGCTATTTTGTAGACCGCGTAGTGTTAAAAAATAATCGTGGTTTGGGGCTGGGGTACTGGATAGCAACGATTTTTGCGGAAATTGTTCTGGGTATCTTGGCGTCCACCATCGTCATGTGGTTTTCTCGGCAAAGGGAATTTCGCGCTGACTCGGCAGGAGCAAAACTGGCAGGACGAGGTGCCATGGTTTCTGCACTTGAAAGATTACGTGACGAAACTCAGGCGCAGGTCGCCAATGAGATGCCGGACACCATGACCGCATTTGGCATTTCTAGTGGTTGGAAACGCAAGCGAAGCAAACTATTTATGAGCCACCCTCCTCTCGAAGAACGCATTGCGGCACTGCGAAATGGATAGTGGTGATAGCCTGCAGCAGGAGGTGTTCCTGTGTCAGCTCAGTGATTTGGAAGAGATGCAATCGATAGAGCTCACCATTGATGAGCGACGCCTATTTGCCATTAGGAAGGACAATCAGCTGCACGCATACTGGAACATCTGCCCCCATCTGGGTATTCCACTAAACTGGATGCCTGACAAATTTCTCGATTTGGATGGCAGCCTAATTCAATGCTCTTCTCACGGTGCGCTCTTTGAGATAGACACAGGAAACTGCATTGCTGGGCCCTGTAGCGGCGACCGTTTGAAGCCAGTGCAGCTAAGAAATGAGGGCGACAGCTATTATCTAACAGTAAATCAGAGCCTACCCGCAGCGCCGATTAATCTGCGGGCACAGGCGCTGGCAGATCTTGAAGACAGTTGATTGGCTTCTCGAGAACAATTTCATCCGCCGACATTTTAGCTCGCCAAGCAATTACCTCAACACCAGCTGCCACAGCCTGACTGAGGGTCTTGGCATAGAGCGGGTCTATCTCATCAGCTACCTCCATACGCTCGGCTTCGCTCAGCTGTACACAAAAGAACAGCACAGCGCGGTGACCAGCCGCCACCATCGCCATCAACTCTCGCAGATGCTTACTGCCGCGACTGGTAACAGCGTCGGGAAATGCAGCTAGACCCTGCCCCATGTCCAGCGTGACATTTTTTACCTCAACATAACAAAGGCCCAGTGCACTGTCTTCCAATAGCAGATCTATACGGCTCTTTTCTTCACCGTAGCGCACCTCAGTGCGCAGATGCTGATAACCGGACAATTCTGGCACTAGGCCAGCCTGAATAAGCTCATAAACTAGTCGGTTAGGTCTGGAGGTGTTTACACCCGCCAACTGACCCTGGCTAGTGGTGACTATTTCCAGCGTACCCGCCAACTTGCGCTTGGGGTTATCGGAAAGCGAATACCAGCAGGCTGAGCCCTCAACCTGGCAGTTTTTCATTGAGCCAGTGTTTGGGCAATGCAGGGTGAGTAGCTCGCCATCAGCAGTGCGAATATCAGTAAAAAATCGTTTGTAGCGCTTAACAAAGGTGCCATGGAGCAGCGGTGGATCATTTTTCATGGATTATGGTCACAGACATGCAATTTTGAGTCTTTAAAGTATCCCCACACAGGGAAATTATGCAACCGTGGTCTAAAATTAAAAGCTAACAGCAGGACGAATCTGATTTTAAGGTAAAATTTTTCTTGATAAATTACCTCAAAATCTCTATAAACGCGGGTTCTGTTTTTTTAGCCCATATCAACAGTGGATCTTATGCATGGCAACAGTAAAAGCACAGTCAAAACCTGCAGCGAAAACCAAAGCTAAAGCGAAAGCTGCGGTAGCCTCTGTCAATCTTCATGGTCTGGCTCCTTATAAGGAGACTAAGAAAGAAGAGTACATGAACGAGAAACAACGCGAGCACTTTAAGTTGATTCTCAAGGCGTGGCGACGTGAACTTATGGAAGAAGTAGATCGCACCGTATCTCATATGAAAGACGAGGCAGCTAATTTTCCAGACCCCGCAGATCGCGCCACTCAGGAAGAAGAATTTAGCCTTGAGTTACGCACCAGAGATCGTGAGCGGAAGTTAATTAAGAAAATCGACAAGACACTGGTTCGAGTCGAAGAAGACGATTATGGATTCTGTGATCAGTGCGGCGTAGAAATCGGTATTCGTCGATTAGAAGCTCGCCCTACAGCAGACCTCTGCGTAGACTGCAAAACCCTTGATGAAATCAAGGAAAAACAAATCACCGGCGGCTAAACAGCCACCCGGTCGCTGCAGCTCAATCACCTTCTGAGTTGCAGCACTCCTTTTATATGTCAGCCCCAACCATAGGCCGCTTTGCACCCTCCCCGACAGGCCCGCTACATTTCGGTTCTTTAATCACCGCTCTTGCAAGTTTTTTAGATGCTCGCCAGCGTGGGGGACAATGGCTGGTGCGTATCGAAGATATAGATCCACCGCGCGAGGTACCCGGCGCTAGTGATCTAATACTCAAACAGCTGGACGACCACGGTCTCTGCTGGGACGCAAATGTGCTTTACCAGAGCAGCCGCCTGGACAGTTACAGAGACTCTGTTGAACAGCTGCTGAGTCGAGGACTAGTCTACTACTGCCAATGCAATAGACAGAGACTAAATGAGCTTGCCGGGGTCTATGATGGCCACTGTCGGGATTTGCAGCTCGATAACAGGGGTCACTCAGCCAGACTAAGAATTGATGCTGGAGCTGCCAATATTTCGTTTAGCGACCAGATTATGGGTCATTATAAGCAGAGCCTTGGACCCTGCGTCGGCGATTATGTAATTCAGCGTCGAGATCAGTTATTTTCCTACCAACTGGCTGTGGTGCTGGATGATGAATATCAAGGTATCAGTCATATCATGCGGGGCGCCGACTTACTTGATTCAACTCCACGGCAGATCTACCTGCAACAATGTCTGGGTTACCAACAGCCAATTTATGCCCATGTACCTCTCGCATTAAATGCAGAGGGGCAAAAGCTCAGCAAACAAAACCTGGCAACTGGACTGCAGCAGGGTATGGAGTCACAAAATCTCTTTCAGGCGCTGCAATGGCTGCAGCAAGAGCCTCCAAAAGAGCTAGCCAGGCAATCTGTAGAGGTCCTATTAGGCTGGGCCACAGAGCACTGGTCTTTGGAGCCGCTAGCTAAAAATCCAGTCAACGCAGCGGTGCCAGACCACTATTGATCTCATCACAAACTGCTCTAGGCTAGGCTCAAGTTACTTTGAAGTTTGCTTTGCGCTGCCAGCGGGCATACCATCGCAGATTAACAAGAAATCAATAGCACTACGACATAGCCCATGCTTAATTATCGATTGGTTGCAACTCTCCTTCTGCTCTGTACAGTGGTTTTTCCTCTGGCGACGCAGTGGGCACTAGAAACTGATGGCAGCTGGTTTAGGCCCTTCGCGGTCTGGGCTATGCTGGTGTTTGCCGCCTATGTCGCCCACCGCCACCGAGTCCGCGATGAACCTTGAAATAGCCTTAGCCACTCTTGGACTATTAGTGTTGGGCTGCGCTGCGGCAAAGGTACTAGCGCAGTTAAAAAGCCGTGGCAGTAAAGATTTAGTTTTAGCCCTTGGTCTGCTATCCGGAACAGGGGTCCTACTTGCCATGGGCTCAATTGAGATGGCGGGCCGCTACGGCTACTCAGTTATTTTGGCGCTGGTGGCCTTTACTCTGGTGTTTGTTTTCTCACCACTGATCTTTTTCCCTATTAGACGTCTCAGCGCAATTATTCGTTTTGCGACACCCGTAGACTTTCTAACCTTTAGATACCGCACTAGATCTGTGGCTGTTATTGCCTGCGCTAGTTTAATTATCACTACGGTACCGTTGATTTTGGCGCAAATTATCGCCATTGAATCAGTGGTTGCTAATCTATTAGCCGAGGACGCGAAGCTAGTTGCCGTTGTACTAAGCAGCTTGGCGATGATACTGATTAATCTGCGTTCTATTCAGAAAGGCCCGAGACATCATCTCGGCTGGATTATGGCTGCTGCAGGGCTTTTACTGCTGCCAGCACTGGGGTTCTCGGCCTGGACCGCTGTGCAGTCTGCATTTGGCAGTTTGGCTGAAATGAACAGTTGGGTTGTGGATAGCGGCCAGCGCCTTATCGTGCAGCGCTTAGATTCTTCCTACAGTATTTTTGCTATTTTTTTAGCGGCCAGCTTCGCTTCACCAATTTATTTTAGCCTGCTGGTGTCGGACGATATCTCCGACCGTCAGGCTGGCATGACTGCCTGGAGCTACCCGCTGCTGGTGTTGCTGGCCAGTATCCCAATCTTTCCCTTACTGTGGTCAGGCATTTCAGTTCAGGCGGCTTCACCGCTGCAGGAATACCTCTACGCCCTGCCCATATTGACGCAACATCCGCTTGTGGTGGCACTGGGTTTTGCCAGTATCATCCTGTTAGGACTCTCCCTAAGCTGTAGTCTCACGCTGATCAATTCAAGAATTTTTCTAAATAGTTTTTTACTGCCCAGTAAAAATCTCCAACAGCAGCCGCGCTTGGATCGCTGGATCAAAAAGCACCAATTGATAGTGACCGCTGTACTGATACTTGCCTGTGCAGCACTGAGTTTTATTGTGAAGAGCCGCAGCATTACAGACTACTACCTCGCGGGATTTTCCGGTATGGCCCAACTCACCCCCGCTCTGCTAGCTGTTATCTATTTACCCAGAGTTAATCGTCAGGGAGTTATAGCCGGACTGCTGGGAGGCATTACATTATGGTTTATCGGAATACTGGTACCCCTATTGTTTGGCGACTGGAGTTGGCAGCTACCTTTTACTGAATACAGTCTTTATTTCGGTATGCAAAACTGGAACATCTGGGCGATTGAGGCTCTGCTACTGAATATTATGCTGTGCACAATTTTCTCGGTGTACAGTTCGATGGACAGTGAGCAGCAGGCCTTTGCCACACTCTGTATGGCGGATAATGTCTATATCCCAGCACGAGTTGAAATGGCGCAAAAGTCGGTTCCGGAATTAATAGAAAGCCTAAGTCTGTCACTGGGTGATGATGCTGAGTCCGAAATCACGCAATCACTGGACAGCCTAGGTTTTGAAACCACTGAGGTGAGACCCGCGGCACTGCGTCAGATACGCGACAGTATCAACGCATCATTGAATATGCGGTTTGGGGTTCTGGCAGCCAACCGCATTATGGAACAATCCCTGCCACTCACGCTGCCTGCCGCTGACGAGCCAGATGACATCCAGCTGATTGAGTCTGTGCTAGCGATACAGGGTGATCGCCTGACTGGCATAGCCAGTGAACTCAATAAGTTACGCGTTCATCACAGAGAAGTCTTGGATAATCTACCAATTGGCGTGGTATCTCTGGATCAGGGTGGTGAAATTGTTAAATGGAATACCAGGATTGCTAACTACACTGGTATAAGTCAGGCTTCAGCCACTGGCAGTTTTGTCTCTGATTTACCAGATCCCTGGGGCTCAGTCTTTACTGATTTTATTGAGAGTGGCAACAACCATCTTGATGATCTGCGGCTCGAAATTGACGATCAGGTGCGCTGGTTCAGTTTACAAACCTCGACTCAGCATGCGGCACTGCAATCAGTCACTACAGAGAATAACACCGATATTGTTGTGTTAGTGGAAGAGCAAACCGAGGCTGTGAAACTGATCCAAAGCTCTATTGATAATGAGCGCTTGGCTTCGGTGGGCAGACTAGCGGCCGGCGTGGCTCATGAAATCGGCAACCCAGTAACCGGTATCGCCTGTCTCGCTCAAAACTTGCAGCACGAAACTGAAGATCGAGAGATTCAGGAAACTGCAGAGCAGATTCTCTCTCAGACCAAGCGAATTAATCGCATTGTGGAATCTCTGATTAATTTTTCTAGAGGTGGCTACGCGCTAACCCGGCACAGGCAGCAGGTCAATCTCAACAATGTTCTCACCGAGGCCATTCAACTGCTTACAATCAGCACGATGCAGCAATCGGAACAGCATACTCTTGAATATATATGCGACCTAGATCCAGATCTCTGTATTGCCGGTGATCACCATCAGCTCATACAGGTGTTCCTCAATCTGCTCAGCAATGCCCGCGACGCATCACCAGAGGGCGGCCGGATCACTATAAGCGCTGAAACTGACGCAGAGCAGATTGTGGTAGCGATTAGCGACGAGGGCACTGGACTGCAAGGCGGCCTCGACGGCCACCTCTTTGAACCCTTTGTGACTACCAAAGATCCAGGTAAAGGTACAGGATTGGGGCTGTGGATCGTGTTTAACCTTGTTAAAAGCCTAGGCGGAGAAGTGTCATTGGCAAGCCCGGCAAAAAACAATGACTGTGGCACTACAGTAACCATCAGTTTTCCCCTATCATCTCCAGCATGAGTCAGTCTGCCAAACATATTTTAATTGTCGAAGACGAAGATATTATTCGGGCCTCACTGCGCAAGCTTCTTGAACGCTGCGGCTACTCCGTGTCCGAGGCTATTAGCGTCAAAGCTGCGCAGGAGTCTTTTAATCTTAATGAGTTCGATTTAATTATCAGTGACCTTAGATTACCGGGAAGCTCTGGCTTAGAATTTATTCGTCCTGCGGGCCCGGTACCTGTATTGGTTATGACCAGTTATGCCAGCCTGCGCTCCGCAGTAGACACGATGCGTCAGGGTGCTGCCGATTATATTTCTAAGCCCTTCGACCACGAGGAAATGCTGAGCGCGGTAAAACGCATTATTGGCGACGCTGAGAAAAAAACCGCTCAAGCGGAGCATCAGCTGCCGATTTTGGTCGGTAACTGCCCCAAGGTATTAAAGATTCTGCGTACCGTACACAGAGCGGCTCCCACTGGGGCCCCGGTGGTTATTCAGGGTGATAATGGCACCGGTCGGCGCACTATTGCAGAAATTATTCATCACAGCAGCGCTGTTTCCGAGCAACCTTTGGTAGCGATCAACTGTACCACTGCAGATGAGGCTCAACTCTCTGCCCTGCTTAGCGGCGCCCCCATTGGCACTGTATTTTTAAGCAATATCTGCGAGTTAAGCCCGCCATTACAGGCTGTGGCTCTCAGAGCTGTTGAGCAAAAAGTCTTTCGCTGTATTGCGTCGACAACGAAAGATTTAAAAGCACTGTGCGACAGCAACCGCTTTCGCAAAGATTTATTTTACAGCCTGAATGTGGTGCAAATTCAAGTGCCAGCACTGCGCGACCGCGCAGCAGATATAAGCAGCTTGGTACAGTATTTCACTGATAGGTTTAGTATCGAGCTCGGCCACAAAATAACACTGAGCCAAGACGCCATTGAGGCTATGACAAACTACAGCTGGCCCGGCAATGTGAAGGAGCTGCAAAATATGCTCTATCAAAGCGCAATACTATCTGAGGAAGGAGAAGTGATTAGCGCCAAAATGCTGGGACTTGACAGCATGCCAAGCAGCCTAGACGAGGCTGGTATTAGTGACTCTAACGCCAGACCTAGTCCAGCGACAGATGCGCCTGCCGGCCTTTCGCTGGAAGACTATTTCACCAGTTTTGTGCTGGAG
>Ga0209666_1002095_pt1 | contig 14988 bp, 10 predicted proteins | sample SaaInlV_125m_DNA_FD_184679 | JGI IMG/M metagenome (GOLD analysis project Ga0209666, IMG submission 184679) | Marine microbial communities from expanding oxygen minimum zones in the Saanich Inlet - Saanich Inlet SI037_S3LV_10m_DNA (SPAdes)... | ecosystem: Environmental > Aquatic > Marine >...
CTGCGTCAGCAGGTCAGAACTCTGAACTTCTCCCCGGAAAACGTGCGTTGACCGTTTGCGTTTCGTCAGGCCCGACGAACCCCGAAGCGGCACTCACCCGCGCGCGATGGCGGACGACGATGACCTCTACGGAGGGATCGCCGGGACGTCGGCCACGCATGTACGTACCGTCGCACCCTCGTGCGCTCGCCGTCCCACCCGCCATCGCCCACGTCGCCGCTCGATCCCCCGCGCACCGACGCGATGCGTCGCCGTTTCCCGTGCCGTTTCCCGTGTCCGAGATCCCGCCTCCTCGACGCGCCCGGCGCGCCGGGACGCGTCCCGAGCGTCTCCGCGTCCCCGCGTCCCCACCTCGCACGCGCGTGCGCGCACAGTGCGCCCGAGCTGACCTCCTCGGAACCTCCCCGTTCCCACCACGAACGTCCCCGCGCTCCCCGTCCCCAGCCCGGAGGCGGCGATGACGACGAGTTCGACTACGGCGACGCCGGCGCGCGCGCCGCTGCGCCGCCGGCCAAGCCCCAGGTCTCCGCGCGGGCGCTGACGTCCGCGATGGCCGGCGGGGGCGCGCGGCCGGGCACGGCGTCCACGAAGGCGGCAGGGTACGGCACCAGGGGCCCGGGCGGCGGCACGAAGTCCGCGGCGCCGGCGTTGGCGCGCCGTGCGGATGACGGCCCCGACGAGAGGTGTCGCGAGATGGAGGCCAAGGTGCACTTGCTTCTGGAGGAGTCCGCGCGGCTGGGCGTGGCGGGCGACGCGCAGGGCGCGCTCGAGCGCGCGCGCGCGTGCGTCAAGGAGGAGAAGCGCCTGACGAAAGCGCGCGACCAGGCGGGTCTGCACGAGCAGCAGAACCCCGACCTCGCGTTTGCGGCGTCGCTGAACCTGGCGAACCGGCTTTTCCGCGCGGGCGCGCGCGCCGAGGCTCTGGAGACGTACAAGGAGATCAGCAAGACCTCTGCTCGCGGCGATGGCGCCACGAACGCGTTTCCTAAGCACGCCGCGCGCGTGCGCGTGAACGCCGGGAACGTGCACTACGCGTCCGGCGAATTCCCGGCGGCCATCAAGCAGTACCGCATGGCTCTCGACCGCGTCTCCGCCGCCGACAAGGAGACGCGCGCGAAGATCACGCGCAACATCGCGTGCGCCTTCGCGCGCATGGGGCAGTACACGGACGCGGCGTCCACCTTCGAGGACGTCGCGGATTTGAACGCCGCCGCCGCGGCGACGTCGAGCGTCGACGGCGAAAAACGCAAGTCGCCGGATGTCGTGACGCTGTTCAACTTGGTGGTGTGCCACTACGCCGCCGGCGACGCGGAAAAGATGCGGCGCGCGTTTCTGGCGTTGCTCTCGCTGCGCGCGTACGAGAGCGACGAGGAGGACGAGGCGAACGCGGACATCGACGCGGCGTTCACGGAGGACGCCGCGAACGCCGCCGCCCTGAGAGAAACCGCGGAGACCGGTGACGCGTTGCGCGCGGAGCTCCGCGAGCGGCGGCGCGGGGCGCGGGATGTCATCATGCGCGCGGCGCGGCTGGTCGGGCCCGAGATCGCCGCCACCTCCGAGCTCGGTTACGCGATGCTTGCGGACGCGATGCGCAAGGCGGGGTACGTTTCGCTGGCGAACGAGCTGGAGATGGCCAAGGCGCTGGGGTACCTGCGACTGAAGTCGACGGTGTCCGGCGGAGGCGCGTTCGAGGAAGGCCGCGCGACGTTGACGGCTTTCGAAACCAAGGACGACCCCGCGGCGCGCGCGGGCGCCGCCGCCAACTTGGCGTTCCTGTACCTGCAGGAGGGCGACGCCGAGAAGGCCGCGGCCTTCGCGGACGCCGCCGTGGCGCACGACAAGTACGACGCGCGCGCGCTCGTGAACAAGGGCTGCGTGCTTCTGAACCGGGGGGACGAGAAGTCGCTTTTGGCGGCGACGGCGTGTTTCGAAAACGCGCTCGCGCTCGAGGCGGATTGCGTCGAGGCGCAGTATAACCTGGGCTTGGCGCGTAAGCGCCTCGGGGACGCGCCCGCCGCGATCGCCGCCTTCGAGAAGGTCAGGGACATGGTCCCCGACACGAACGACTCCGTCGTGCACGTCGAGGCGCTGTACCACATCGCGGACCTCTGCGACGTGGCGGGCGACGCGCGCGCGGCTGTGACGTGCTTTGAAAAAGTAGCCGCGCGCGTCGCAAACGACCCCGGCGTTTTCGCGCGGCTCGGCGACGCGCACGCCAAGGCTTCGGACGATCAAAAGGCTTTATCGTATTACCAGGAGGCGCACCGCGCGTTTCCGTGTGATGTGGACGTCCTCGCGTGGCTCGGGACGTTCCACGCGCGCTGCGAGCGGTTCGAAAAAGCGTGCGGGTTCTTCGACAAGGCCGCCGAGAGCTCGGCGCCCGCCGCGCGCGCCAAGTGGCGGCTCGCCGCGGCGAGTTGCGTGCGCAAGAGCGGCGCCGGCGACGCGGCGCTGCGGCGGTACCTGGCGATGCACGCCGAGTTCCCGGACGACGTGGAGTGCCTCAGGCACCTCGCGCACGTCTGCGGGGACCTCGGCATGGACGAGGACGCCAGGCAGTACGCCGCGAAGCTTCGCGCCGCCGAGCGCGAGAAAGGGAGCGAGAGAAACGGCGGCGCCGACGCTTTGGGACCCGAGACGCCGCCCGTCTCCTTCGAGGCGGAGAACGTCGGAGAAAGCCGGAGACCCGGCGCTTTGGGATCACCTACCGCGCCCGCGTCGCCGTCGCCGCTGGACAGGAGCCGTAGCGGTATGTCCGAGGACGAGTGGGGGGGCGCGGACCTGGAGTTGCCGGGGATGTAGCGGAACGCGCGCGCGCGCGATGAAACGTTGAATGCTTCCCCGCGATTCCCTATTCGATTTATTAAACCCTACTAGACGATTCGATTATTAGACGCCGCGGCGTGATCGCCGCGGCGGACGGCATCGCCCTGTGCCATCATAAATTATTAGACGCCGGCTCGCGCCATCGCCCTGTGCCATCGATTATTAGACGCCGGCTCACGCCGCGGCGGACGGCATCGCCCTGTGCCGCCTGATGGCCAAGTCGTTGAGCAACTTGGACACGACCATCATCTGCGCGTTGTGCCTGGCCTCGCTCCCCGCGTACCCCCCGATCCCCCGCACGCGCTCGATGGTCACGAGCACCGTGTGCTCGGAAAACGTCTCCCTGGTGAGCCGCCGCAGCACATCCTTGATCCCCTCCGGAAGCGACTCCTCCTTGGGCTCCCTCCTCGCGCCCGGCGTCGCCTTCTCGGTGTGCCGCACGCAGTGCGCCACCAGCGACGAGATCTCAGCCTCGGTGGTCCTCGAGTCGGTCCGCGCCGCGGGAACCGCCCTCGAGGGGTTCGAACCCGACTCGCGTTTCTTCGAGGGGTGGTACTTGTTCAGCACCACCGACGCGCCCGTCGGCGTCGCGTTCGTCGCCGATTCTTTCCCCGTCGCCTCCGCCTTTGCGTCTTTCGAGAGCGTCTCGCCTTCGTCCGTCGCGGGGCTCTCGGCGAGCGTTTCGGCGCGAGACGCGCTTTCTTTTTCTCTTTCCTCCGCCTCTTCCGCCGCCTTGCGCGCCCTCGCCGCCTCCACGGTGGACGTGGGCGGCGCCGTCGACGGCGGCGCGGGGCCCGAGAGGATCTTCGCGCCCGCGGCGCCGCTCGGGTACACAAATGAGGACGCGGCGGGGCTCAGCGCCTGCGCCTCTCCCGCGCTCGGCCTGCCCGCGTTCGGCGCGGAGATGGCGGAGCGCCCGAGCCCGAGCACGTCCGGCTTCGCGTCGCGCTTCTTGGACGGGTGGTACTTATTCAGGACCACATCACCGGACGCCGCGGCGGTCGCCGCCGACGCCGGCGGCGGCGACGCACCGGGTACCGCGCGCTCATCCTCGGCGGCGCTCCCCGGGTACGGCCGCTCCGTCGCCGGCGCGCCCCGCCGCGCCGTCGCGGGATTTTGTACCTTCTTCTTCTCGTCCGCGAGCGCCATCGCGTCGACCGCGCCCGTCACGGCCTTGGTCTCGTCGAGGCTCGTCGGCCGGGTCGGCTCGCCGCCCAGCGCCGCCGCGCCGGCGTCGCGCCGGCGGAGCGCGGCGGCGCGCTCCGCCGCGCTCGGCGCCGTCTCGAGCGACGAGAGCGAGTGCGTCCTCTGCTCGGGCGGCGATTCGTTCTGCGGGCTCCTGTTCCCCCCCCCGAACAGCGTGGAGAGCTCCTCCACGGAGGGACTCCGGAGCTCCGCCAGCACGCTCGCGGCGGTGTCGTTGCTGACGATCATGCCGCCCAGGCGCTCCATCGCCACAAAGCGACCGTCCGCCAGCCGCCGCCGCAGGTAGCCGTGCGGGAGCAGCTGCGCGGCGTCGGGGAGAGGCAGCACGCCCTCCGTGTCGTGCGCGGCGCGCGCGCGCATCTTCGCGCGCTCCTTCGCCCAGGGCTCGGAGCCCGTCGACGATTCTCTCTGGTTTTCGGATCCCGCCCCCGCGCCCTCGTCCTTCGCGCCCTTCGCGCCCTTCTGCGCGTCGCGCCGATCGAGGTTAGACACCTCGGGCAGGATCGTCGGGAACAGGTGAAACGCGAACACGAGGTTGCGCACGTCCTCGGCGTGCAGCCCGTCGAGCAGCGAGGTGTGTATGAAGCTCTCCGCGGGCGCGCCCAGGACGTCCGCGCAACCGCCTCCCGCGTAGCACGTCAGCATGTCCTTGGTGCTCACGGCGGTGACTAAAAGTTCGCTGGGCGCGAACAAACCCGCGAGCTGCGCTTTGAGCAGGCCGTGCTCTAGCGCCGCCACCGCTTCCATCCCGACGACGTTCGAGTCAAACGCGCCCCCGCCGGGAACGCGCGACGTCATGATCCCGACGTCGTTCGGTCGGAACGACGACAGGAACTTCCCGAAGCTCACCGAGCCGAACGAAGGGGCGGTCGACGAGACGAACGACGCGCGCCGCCGCTCGAACGACCGGCGGCGCGGCGGCGAGGGTTTTCCGCCATCTTCCCCGTCGTCTTCGGCGTCGCGCTCGTCACCCTCCGTCCGCGAACGAGGGGACACGTCGTCTTCGGTTGAGACGTCGTCGCGGAGCTCCTCCAGGATCCGCGACGCGACCTCTTCGCTCTCCGCCGTCTCCGTGTTCGTGCCCGTCTTGGTGTCCGTATAGCGGTCGCCGTTCACGGTTTCGCCGTCACCGCCGACGTCGCCGCCCTCGCGGTCGAGCGCCTCCTCGGTGATGAGCAGCGCGCGCGCGAGCGCGGCGCGGAAATCGGCAAAGAGAGACGCGTCGTTTCTCGACGCGGAGGTCTCGCCGACGCCCGCCGCGGAAAGGTCCCCCCCCTTTTCGAGGAGCGCAGCCTCCATCTGCCTCGAGCGAGCCTCCCACTCCATCTTGTCCGCGGCCAGACGCGCGAGCTGACGCCGCCGGCGCGCGTGACGCCGACGCGCCACGCTCTGCTTCGAGCCATCAGTCGTCGTGGACGAGTCCTCGTCGTCGCCCTCCTCCCAACCCCCCATCCCCCCGTCCGCCCCGTACTCGGGGCTGCCGTGCACGAACGCACCCCCGCTCGCCTGCGCAGCCTGGTACTGACGCAGCGCCTCCGCGGTGAGCGCGGCCGCGTGCGAGTGGTCGCCCGGGGACCCGCCCCCGGGCATCACGCTCGGCGGGGCGCGGCCGGGGGGGAGGGGAGGCTGATGCGTCGAGTGCGGATGCGGCGATCCGCCGGGGGGGGGTCTCATCCCGCCCTGCTGCTGCTGCTGCTGCGCGTACATGCGGAGCTGGAGCTCGCGGTACATCGCCTCGTAGTCCACGTAGCCCCCGCCCCCCGGGGGGGCGCCCATCCCATACATCATCGCCTCCAAGGACACGGGCGACGGCGCCATGTTGCCCGGAGCGTAATATCCCATCGACGGGTGATACACCCGCTGCGTGCGTGAAGAGCGAGAAAACGCGTGAGATGACGTGGTCGGGAAACGGGACGACACGCGAGCGTCCGCGGCGGCGATGCCGCGCGCGGGGCGGTGCGGGCACGTGAAATCGCGCTCGGGTCTCGCGGGGCGCGGGGAGCGCGCGCGCGCGCGGTCCCGCGGCGCCCCGAAAGTGTTAAAAAAGCGCAATGGGGCCCGCGAACGCGAACGCGGGTCCTTTTCGGCGCGGAGACGGGTACGCGCGCCGCGCACCTGCGGGGGCATATTCGGCATATTCGCGCCGTATGCCGGCGGGGGTGGAGGAGTCCACCCCGGCGGCCCGTTGTAGCTCATCGCGCACTTCAGTCGCGCGGCTCGCTGTGGTCGCGCGTCGCGCTTCCCGTTTCCATTTTCCCGAAGCGCTGATATTTTTACGCTTTTTTACAAGACCAAATGCTCATTGGAGACGGGAATTTTCGAGGGTTGCGATATTTTCCAATTCGCTCGACGCGGATCGGCGATTGCCGACGCGGACGAGACCGCTGAGGGTGCGCGGACACCTGGCAGCCCTGCGCGGCAGGAGGGCAGGTCTCCGCGTTTCTTCCGCGCGCATCTCTCCGTTCGTTCTTCCGCCCTCGCCGCACTCCCGGCGGCGCGTCCGCGTCGGTGTCGCTGCCACGACGTTCGCTTCGGCGCGTCTTCCCGCCCTCTCGCTGGGAGGTCGCCTTCCCCTCGCGCGCGCTCATCGACGCCGAGGCATCCGGGAGGACGAGGTTGGAGGTCGCGCGAAGACCCGGAGAACCGCCGTGATGAAGCCCGAAACCGAGCTCCTGTACTTTGACGACACGTTCAGGTTCGAGTGCACGGCGGCGGTGCGCTCGGTGGAGCCGCACGGCGAACCCGCGGACGACGCGCCGCCCCGGTACGCCGTCGTCCTGGACAGGACCGTGGCGTACCCCGCCGGCGGCGGGCAGCCCTCGGACACGGGAAGGCTGGTCGCCGGGGATGTGGTCTTCTCGATCGAGTCGGTGATCGCCGGGAAGGACGACGGCGTCGTCCGGCACGTCGGCGCGTTCGAGGAGGGCGCCAAGACGTTCGAGGTGGGCGCGGAGGTCACCGTGAAGGTGGACCAGGACGCGCGCGTGCTCCACGCGCGCGTGCACAGCGCCGGGCACCTGCTGGACGTCGCGATGGCCAACGTCGGGTACCCGTCGTCGGTCCTGGCGCCGGCCAAAGGGTTGCACCAAACGGACCAGGCGTACGTGGAGTACGACGGGAAGGTCGAGGGGCTGGACAAGGATTTGTTGATTCGATCGCTGAACGACGAGATGTCTAAACTCGTCGGCGCGGGAGGCAAGACTTGTTCGAAACTCATGCCGTACGACGAGGCGTCGAAGGCGTGCGGCGGATCTTTGCCGCCGTACATCGAGCCCGGCTCCTCGCCGCGCGTGGTCGTCATCCTGCCCGACACCGAGGGGTGTCCCTGCGGGGGCACGCACGTGGAGGACGTCGCGGACGTGGGGGCGTTCACCGTGACGGGCGTCCGCGTCAAAAAGGGCGTCACGAGGGTGTCGTACACGATAGAGGGCATGAAGGGACACGAGCGGAAGTGAAACGGAACGCGCGACGACGAGTTTGTCGACGTACGTACGTCGGACGACGCTTTTCGCGTCACACACGCTTTTCGTCTCGGAGCCGAACGATCTCGACAATTGTTGGATTTCGACGACGCCTTTAGAGGCGACAAAAGCGCCTCTCGCGCCTCCCCTCCCCTCCGCTCAATTCGCCCTCGCTCACGCTTCCGTCGCGGGGGGCTCGTCGTCTTTTTTCGCGTCCGCCCCGCTGAACAGGCTCTGCAGCGCCACCTTGGCCTGCAACCGCTTCTCCTCCTCCTCGAGCATGTCCCCGAAGACGTTGAGTCGCTCGGCGTGTGAGTCGCACTGCACCAAAAGCACGAACGGGTAAATAGTCTGTCCGACCATCGCCATGCTCTCCTCTCTGTACGTCTGCTGTAAACGCGTGAACTCCGCGCGGATCTCCGCCGGCAGCGCGTCGAACTGCACCGTCACCTTCGACTGCATGTCCGCGCCTTGCTGCTTGAGGTAGTTGCGAAGCAGCTGCTGGATGTCGTTGGACAGCTCGCTCTCCTTCGCGCTGAGCCGGTTCTGCAGCAGCGACTGCCACAGCCCCGCCAGGCGCCACAGCCCGTCCTCGCCGCGCGCCGCGCTGAGGGTCTCGATGAGGTTCGTGGTGAACCGCACGGGCTCACCCAGCTTGGTCTGCTTCTCGATGACGCTCGCGAAGCGCTCGACGAGCGCGCCCTCTTTCGTGCTCAGGTCCTCGTCGTCGTCGAAATCCTCCAGGGGCTCCACCACGGCTTTGAGGTACGTCGAGCGGTCGCTCCACACGGAGTCGTTCAAAGTACGCTTGATCGTCACACGCCCGATCACCTTGTGCGAGCACACGTACTTCACCGCGTCCGCGGTCTGCTCGCTCACCTCTTTCAGATCCTCGAGGTAAAACACGGGCGCGACGCTCGCCAGCCTTCCCGTCTCGGGGTGCGACACCGGCACGACGAACCTCCGACTGCCGTTGAACAGGATGTCGCTGTACATCTGGCGGTACCGAGGCTCGAAGATGTTCAGCACGTGATCGCTGTGCGGCATGTACGCCGTGGAGCCGAGCGGGAACACGGGGAGGACCATCAAAGGCGGCTCACTCGTTGGGTCGACCGTCTCGGTTTCCTTCGTCGGGTCTAACGGAGGCAACCACGTGAGCTCGGCGAGGTAATCTCTGTTCTCGTCGTCCTCGTCCACGGACCCGGGGCCGTCCGCGGCGCCCGCGCGTGTGCGGAACGCCGCGGGGTTGCGCGAAGGCGGGGGCTGCCACCGACGACTCGCCGCGGGCTGCGACGCCGCGACGCGCGACCGCAGCAGCCGGTGGGGCTTTCCGCCCGCGACGGAGCGATGGTGCCAAGAAGACGCGTCGCGCAGCCCGCACGCGGCGGGGGCCGAGGCGGACGAGGCGCGGCCGCTCATCGCGCGCACGAACGCGGGGCTGGCTCGGAGGGTGGACGACATCGCCTTCGGCGCCGCGGACGTTCGGCGTCGACCTAGCGAGCGCGGTGGGCGCCAGCTGTGGTCGAGCACGGCGCCTTGTCACTTTTATTATATCCCGATCGCAGAGACGTGGCTCGATTTCGAACACCACGAAAAAACGCGAATTGGCGAAGGCGCAAGCAGTCCGGCAAAAATGATAATCCGAGCCACACCGCATGGAGAAGAAGAGATGGCGCGAGCTGGCAAAAGGACGCGCGTGAGCTGTGAGAGAGGGAATCACGAGTCGAAGAACGAACAGACGAAAGATGAATTCCTTATTCCTCAGCTCGCCGCGCCCGCGTCGGTTCCGTCCGCGACGCGCGCGCTGCGAACGCGCCTTGTCGCTCCGGCTCCTTCTTCTCACTGATGAAGCATGACGCTCCTAGTTACTAGTTGATCTTACAGCTCACCCCCCCCCGGTTGTAGAGGTTGCGCGCCGCGCGCAGCGACATGGCGGCGTCGCTCCAGCGCATCAGCTTGGTGGTGGTCTGCTCTTTGTACGAGCCGGACGCCATGAGCGCGTAGATGAGCGTCTGCACGTCGTGGTTCTTGGGGAACCGGTACACGAGAACGGCGTTGGCCGAACCCGTCGTCGTGACGTGGTACGTCTCCAGACGGCCGCCGAGCAGCCCGATCAGTTTCGCGGCGGACTGCGAAGCGCGCCGCGGAGGATTGTTTGTTTTTTTCGGGCGGGGACGAACGACGTCGGGATGAACGGCGGAGGGTGGATCGTCAGCGCGAGCGCGCGTGCCGCGTTCGTTCACGCCTCGCCGCGACCGACGCGACGCGTACCTTCTCTCTGTCGATGTCCTTGTCGATCATGGCCTTGACGCCCTCCTCGGAGAAGGAGAGCGTCGTCATGAAAGTGGGCTCCGCGGCCTCGAACGCCACGGCGGCATCGGGAGAGAACTCCTGCTCCTCCGTCTCGGCGCCCTGCGCGAGCGTGGCGAAGGGCGCGCGCGCGACGAGCGCGCGGGCGCCGGTCTGCGCGGGGCGCGACAACAGGCGTGCGCGGGAAAGCAAGAGGCTCATCACGGCGGGCAACGCGCGCAGCACGTGTGGCTTGAAGGCAGTTCGGGTGCTCGGGAACTGCGCTGCAGTCTTGGAAGTGACACTTCGGTTGACAACGCGAAGATGACGTGTCGTGCGAAGCGAAGTATCCGCAGCTTGCCTCGCCATCGCGCACTCTCCTCCGCGCGACCGACACTCCGCACGATGTCGGCTGTTCTCGGATCCGTCCGCGTCGTCGCCCCCGCGCGCACCGCCCGCCGCGCCGAAGCGGGCGCGCGCCGCGGCGCCGCGGTCCGCGCGCGCGCGTCCGCGGACGCGCCCCGCGACGAGCCCCTCGATGCCGTCTCGATGCCTCGGCGACGCCTCATCAACCTCGCCGCGGCGACGACGGCGTTCGTCGCGACGCAGCCCGCGCTGGCGGGCGAGTTCGGCAGCGACGCCGCGATGGCGGTGATGCGCCGGGAGGGCAAGGTGAAGCTGAGCGATGCGGAGTGGAAGGAGAAGCTGAAGGACGACCCGTACGCGTTCGAGGTGCTGCGCAAGGAAGCCACGGAACGCCCGTTCTCTTCGCCGCTCAACTCGGAGAAGCGCGTCGGGACGTTCGTGTGCGCGGGCTGCGGCGAGCCGCTCTTCAATTCCAGCGCCAAGTACGACAGCGGCACGGGGTGGCCCTCTTTCGTCGAGCCGATCAGTAAAAAGGCGGTGACCGAGGTGCCTGACTACTCCATCGTGTTCCTGCCGCGCACGGAGGTGCGGTGCGCCAACTGCCAGGGCCACCTCGGGCACGTCTTCGACGACGGCCCGCGCGACCGCACCGGGCTCAGGTACTGCATGAACGGCGTGTCGCTCAAGTTCCGCCCGGCGGACGCCGCGTAGAGGGGAGAAGACGTTTTTTTGGTACACCGCTCGATTCGTAACGCGGTCGTGACGCGGGTAGTAACGGCGTGTTCGATAGAATGTACCATATGCGAAAATCGTAGACTAAGATCGCGTCGCGCGCGCGTCGCTCTTCTACGCGCGACTCCTACGCGACGATGTCCGCCACCGCCTCCTCGACGGTTTCGTACGCGAACTCGAAGCCCGCGGCGCGCGCGCGGTCGGGGAGCACGCGCTGTCCGTCCAGCACCACGGTGGCGCCCTCGCCCAGCAGCGCCTTGAGCGCGAATCCGGGCACGGGCAGCCAGTTAGGCCGGTTGGTCGCGTCCGCCACGGAGGCGCACAAACCGTTCATCGTCGTCGGTTGCGGCGCCGTGGCGTTGACGACGCCGGCGTACTTTTCCGGGTTCTCCAGCGCGGCGACGAGGAGGTTCACGAGGTCGTCGCGGTGGATCCAGCTCACCCACTGGTCGCCCTTACCAAGCGGCCCTCCGCCGTACATCTGGAACACGGGCAGGATCTTTCCCAGCGCGCCACCGCCCTTCTCCAGCACGACGCCGGTGCGCACGATGGTCGTGTTGGTGTTCGTCTCCCTCGCCGCCGCTTCCCACCGGACGCACAAGTTAGCCAGGAAGTCTCTTCCCGGTTTCGACGTTTCCGTGAACTCGCGTTTCTTGCTGATGCCGTAGAAGCCCACGGCGGAGGAGCTGACGAGCGAGGGGCGCTCGTGTTGGGGCAGCGCGTTGATGGCGTCCGAGACGCGCTTAGTGGCTTGCAGGCGCGACTTGACCAGCGTCTTTTTGTACGACTCGTTCCACGGGTTGCTGATGGGCGCGCCGGCGAGGTTCACCACGCCGGTGCACCCCTTGATCGCGTCGTACCACTCGATCGCGCCGGACATGGTGTCCCAGGCGTAGAACTTGGCGCCCGCAAGCGCCGCGGAGGGCATCGCGAGCCTCGCGGAGATGGCGTTGCGCGTCAACACGCGCACCTCGTGGCCGTCCGCCAGAAGCTTCTCCACCAGAGCCTTGCCCACGAAGCCGGTGGCGCCGGTGACCGCCACCACCATCTTCTTTTCCGCAGCCGCGGGGGCCTCCGCCTCGGAGGCGGAGGCGCGGCAGCGCATCGCGCGGCGGGACGCGCGCGAGGGGGGCGCGGCGCCGCGCGCGAGGCGCGCGGGGCGGCGGGCGCTCAGCGCCGCGGGCGACGCCTGGACGTTAGCGGCGATCATTATCGCGTCGCGCGATGGAAAGTGCTCAAGAAGTGGCTGCGAAGCGCCGTTTCGACGATTTCGGCGAACGCGTGAACACGTGGCCGCGCGTCCGACAGCCAGTGACGAGATCTCAAGTCGGCTTTTCTGGCGACACGCAGTTCAACTCGTCGCACATTCGCGAGTTACGGCGAGAGGGGCACGATGAGCGTCGCCGCGGCTGGCGACGAGACCGCGGGCGACCGCGGGCTTGACTCGCTCTTCGAGAAACACGGCGAGCGCGTGCGCGTGCTTCTCCAGGCGTTGAGCGGGGACGGCCACGCCGTGGGCGAGGGCACGCCGTACGATGAGATCTGGGCACTTCGTTTCGTGCTGTCCCACCCCGATGACGCGGAAGCGGCGCGCAACGCGGCGGAGACTCTGCGATGGCGCGCGGAGAATAAGGAGATGCTCGCCGCGGCCGCGCGGGGCGAGCGGCTGAAGCGGTTCGAGAGCATCGAGCCGCTCGTGGTCGCGCAGTACCACGGCGAGACGTCCACGGGCGCGCCGTTGTACATCATCCGCGCGGGGATCTCCAACACGATGGCGTTGACGAACACGCACACGCACGAGCAGATGGTGGAGTTCATGATGTACCGCAAAGAGCTGGGCTTTTTGCTGTGCGACGCCATCACGCGGAAAACAAACAAACTCACCAAGCTCGTCACGGTGAACGACCTGAGCCACGTGTCGTTGCTCGCCGGTACGGACAAGAGATTCACCGCCGTGCTGGGCGCGGCGTCCAATCTCAGCGAGACGCTGTACCCGCAGCTCCTGGACCGCGCGGTGCTGATAAACGCGCCGTACATCTTCGGCGCCATCTGGGCGTTCATCAAGGGCTTGATGAGCGCCAAGACGCGCGCGAAGGTGGCGGTGTGCGGGAGCAGCGACACGCGAAAAGGGGATATCGGAAAGTGCCCGTTCGCGAAGCTCATCAATTTAGAAACAGTGCCCAGTTTTTTAGGCGGCGGATGCCGGTGCGCGGGCGGGTGCGTGCGCGGCGTGTCCAACGAGCAGACGGTGATGGTCGGGATGTCGAACCCCGAGGACGGGCTCACGCCCGCCACGATCGCCGCGCGAGACAAGCTGAAGGTGTACGTGGACGTCGAGGCGGGCGATAAAGTGGCGTGCTACGTGCGCGTCGAGCAGAGGGGCGTGGAGGTCGCCGCCGCGCTGCGACCGGCGAGCGGGGGGAAGCAGGCGGAGACCACTTTGCTTCAAAAGTTCAAGCACAAGAGCGACCTCGGGGCGTGGGAGAAAGTCATCGACATCCCGCAGAAGGGCACGCTCGTGCTCGTGCTGAACAACGAGTACTCGATGCTCAACTCCAAGAGCGTCAAGTACAGGGTGGCTGTGCTCGAGGCGAGCGACGCCGAGAGGTTGTCGACGATCGACGACGATCGCGTGTAAAGTAACTAAAGCTACGCGTCACCTGGCGGGCTCGAGCGTCACGACGACATCCAGCTCCTTGATGTCCTCCTCCGCTCCCCCCTCTCCCCGGCGCACGCGCAGCGTGATCTTCTCGCCCACCTGGTGCAGCTCCACGGCAGCCACCAGGTCGCCCTCGGTGGTGATCTTCGCGCCGTCCGCGCCGACGATGACGTCGCCGGCGACGATGCCGCCGAGCGCGCGGCGCGTGGGCAACAGCCCCGCCTTCTCCGCCGCGGACTTGGGCGCCACCGACTGCACGAGCACCCCCGCGGCGCGCACGCCCAGCTGCTTGCTGACGTTGGGGTCCGCGACTGTGATGTTCAGCCCGGGCAGGGTCACGCGCCCGAACTCGATGAGCTGCGGCACGACGCGCGCCACGAGGTCGACGGGGATGGCGAAGCCCACCCCGGCGCTGGCGCCGGTGTTGGTGAAGATGGCGGTGTTTATACCGACGAGCTTGCCGGAGGCGTCTAAAAGTGCCCCGCCCGAGTTCCCGGGGTTGATCGCGGCGTCCGTCTGGATCCCGCCGCTGATCAAACTCCCAGCCTGGCTCTGGATCGTGCGGTTCAAACCGGAGACCACCCCGGTGGTGAGCGTGTGGTCGAACCCGAAAGGGTTGCCGATGGCAAACACCGCCTGCCCGACGCGCACGTTCTTGCTGACGCCGACAGTCGCCGGCGCCAAGAACTCCTTAGGGGCGTTCACCTTGATCACCGCCAAATCTTTGCTTCTTTCGACACCCACCAGCGTCGCGCTGAACGTCTTCGTGCGTCCGTCCGGGCCCAAGAGCGTCACCTTGGCGCACTCCAAGTCCGCGCGTCGGTTCTCGGGGGTCACTCCCAAGATGGCGCCCAGGACGTGGTAATTGGTCACGACGTGCCCTTGGTCGTCCCAGACCACGCCCGTGCCGTTGCCCTCGGGCACCACCGCGCCGCTCTTCATCGCCTGCCCGGACAGCACCGTGAGGTCCACCACGTTGACCACGGAGCGCGTCGAGCGCTCGAACAGGGACACCGTGCCCTGCTCCAGCGCGGTGAGCGCGGGCGAGGGCGCCACCGCGGGGGTCACCTCCGAGAGCGTGGGCTCAGCCAGCGCCGCCCACGCGGGGAGGGCCGACCCGAGCGCCGCGGCGGAGGCCGCGGAGGCGAGCGACGCCAGCACGTCGCGTCTGCGCGGGTGCGTGTGGGACGCGCCTCCGTCGAGGACGGGAGGCGCGTCGCCGTCCCGCGCGACGCGTCGGATCGCGCGCTCCCCTCGACTCGCGCGATCGCGCGCGCGCGGCACGAGGCGGGGCGCGACCGCCGCGCGGACCGCGGAGGCGACCACCATCGGTGCTCGGTGGAGGTACGGAACGCGCGGACGACGCGGGACGGACGCGGGTCGTCCGGTAACGAGGCGCGGCGACGTGTCAACCTCCGACCTCGTCGCGCGATCGGTAACAATGGCATG
>Ga0209666_1002096_pt1 | contig 14987 bp, 8 predicted proteins | sample SaaInlV_125m_DNA_FD_184679 | JGI IMG/M metagenome (GOLD analysis project Ga0209666, IMG submission 184679) | Marine microbial communities from expanding oxygen minimum zones in the Saanich Inlet - Saanich Inlet SI037_S3LV_10m_DNA (SPAdes)... | ecosystem: Environmental > Aquatic > Marine >...
CGCCACCGCTGCTCCGCCCGCCCGCGTCGCGCTCGGTGGTCGCCGTCGTGGGCGTCGCGCCCGACGCGCCGCCCGCGCCGCCTTCCCTCGCCGCGTTCCCCCCGGCGGCGAGCGACCTCGTCTCCCCCTCGGCGGCGGCGGCGGCGGCGGCGCGCGCGGCGGCGCCGGCGGCGCGCGTCGCGGCGGCGGCCGTGTTTTGCGTGTTGGGCGGCGCGCTCTCCGCGTTCCTACTGGCGTGCGTGCCGACGCTTCGCGCGATCGCCAACGCGGCGGACGAGATCGCGGACCTCGCCGCGAGCATCCGCGAGGAGGTGCCCGACACGCTCGCCGCCGTGCGCGTGTCCGGGATGGAGCTGACGGATTGCCTCGAGGAGGTGGGCGAGCTGACGCACGACGTGGGTTCGGGAATCAAGGGCACGGGCAAAGCTGTGGCGTACACGGTGGACACCGCGGAGTTTTTAGGAAAAGCCGCGGCGAGTCAAGTTAAGAAGGTGCTGCCGGAGGTGAAAAGAGTCGGCGAGCGCGCGACGCCCGCCGCGCGAAGAGCGCTGGAAACCGCGTCGGCGTCCATCGACGAGACGCTTCGGCGCTCGGACGAGACGCTCAAGAAAAACGCGGACACGGAGACGTACTCCGAGCCGGTCGTCGCGGCGGCGGCGCGCGCGACGAAGAACGGCGTGCGGTACGCGCGCGGCGCGATCCGAGCCGCGGGCGTCGCCAAGCAGGTGGGGCGCGTCGTGAAGACGGTCCGAGACGTCGCCGACGCGGGCGCCGCCGAGGCGCGGCGCGGCGACGGCGACGGCGGCGACGGCGATGAGAGCTCCGGCGACGCCGCGTCGTCTTCGGGCGCCGCCAGGTGACACGAAGGGACACGAGTGACGTGCGTGTGTGTTTTTAATACCACACGACGTGACGTCGTTTCGAACGACGCGGCGGTGTTCGCACGACCGGACCGCGCGTGCGACGCTCGAGCTCTCTCTTCTCTGCGAGCGCGAAAAAAATGGTCGTACCTCACCAAAGACGCCGCCGGAGCTGTCACACGGTTTTCTTTTTTTCTTTCTCCGTCCGACCAGATCGTTTCAACCGATTGATATCTCAACGCGTCAACGCGTTCGGACACGGACGAAGCGGTTTCGGAAACCCCTCGTTTTCGAGTCCGCGAATCGCCGCGCGCGCAGCCGCACAAAATAATGACATTCGTCCATCAACTGGTCGTTACGGCGACGTGGCGGCAGGCTTCGCCGACGCGCACTTTTCGCGCGCCGGCGACGCTGGACAGCGACGCTGGATGCCAGGGGATATGGCGTCCGTCCTGACCATCGAGGAGGTGACCCCGAAGACGGGGACGATGGGCGCGCCGTCCGACGCGGGGGTCCACCTGCGTTGGCGCGACGTGACCTACACGGTGACCCGCAAGGCGACGAAAAAGCCGACCGACGCGTCTTCCGATGCCGACGCGCCGAACGTGGAGGTGAAGACCATCCTGTCGCACATCAGCGGCGAGACCGAGGGCGGCTCCCTGCTCGCGCTCATGGGCCCCAGCGGGAGCGGTAAGACCTCCTTGCTCAACGCGCTGGCGTTCCGCGTCCCGCGCGGCCCGGGTGCCGAGATCACGGGCACGGTGCTCGCGGACGGCCGGCTCGTCGAGACGCCTGGCCAGATGGCGCGCATGAGCGCGTACGTCGAGCAGGAGGACGCGCTCTTCGCTTTGTCCACCGTGCGCGAGACGCTCATGTTCGCCGCACAGCTCCGCCTGGGGCCGGACGTGCCTCTGGAGGAGAAGAAGCGCGCGGTGGAGCTGGTCATCGCCGACCTCGGCCTGGTGGCCGCAGCCGACACGTGCGTCGGCAACGAGGTCATTCGCGGCATCTCGGGCGGCGAGCGCAAGCGCGTCGCCATCGGCATGGACCTCCTGCACGACCCGAAGCTCATCTTCATGGACGAGCCCACGTCTGGCTTGGACGCGTTTCAAGCTTTGAACGTGATGACCACGTTGAAGCATCTCGCGCGGGACAAGGGGCGGACGGTGGTGGCGTCCGTGCACCAGCCGCGTTCTTCCATCTACGCGCTGGTGGATCAGCTGGTGTTGCTCTCCGGCGGACGCTTGATGTACGCTGGGGACGGGGGGTCGAAGTGCTCGGCGCACTTCGCGTCGCTGGGCGCGCCCGTGCCAACAGACTTCAACCCCGCGGACCACTTCCTGGACGCCATCTCCGTGGACTTCCGCTCGCCAACGCTCGAGCAAGAGACGCGCGCGCGCATCGAGACGCTGTACGAGGGGTTTCATCGGCGCGACGCGTCGCGCGCGTCGACGACGTCGGCGCTCGCCGTTTCTTCCGAGACTAAACCCCTATCCGGGCTGGGACGTCCGGAGCGCGAGGACGGACCGGCATCGCGCGCGCGGTCGCAGTTTTGGGTTCCGTTCAAGCTTTTGCTTTTCCGGACGTGGCGGGAACAGACGCGCGACGTCGCGACGCTCACCGTCAAGTACGCGATGAACACGTTTTTCTGCCTGCTGTTCGGCGTGGTGTACCTGCGCATGAAACGCGACCAGATCTCCATCCAGGACCGGACCGGGATTTTGTTCTTCCAGGCGATGAACCAGGCGTTCGGAAGCGCCATCGGGATCTCGAAAATCATCCCGCAGCAGCTTAAGGTTGTGTCGCGCGAGCGAGCCGCGCGCATGTACACGCCTTTACCGTATTTCCTGTCGACGTTCCTCGTGACGCTCCCGTTAGAGCTTTTCCCCGGGATCATCTACGGCACGGTTTTGTATTTCATGACCGCGCTTAGGGAAGGCGTGACGCACTACCTGGTGTACATCGGCGTGATGCTGTTAGAAAACTTCGCGGGGATCGGCCTGGGGATGTGCCTCAGCGCCTCGTTCAACTCCGTGGAGATGGCGCCGCAGCTCGCGCCGGCGTTCGTCATACTGTTCTTAATGTTCTCCGGGTTCTTCCTCAACGAGAGTAACGTGCCGGTGTTCCTCATTTGGCTTCGTGAGCTGTCGTTCATCCGGTACGCGTTCCAGGCGCTGTGCGTGAACGAGTTTAAAGGCGCGGAGTTCTCGTGCGACCCGAGCACGACGGCGACGTGCATCGACGGCGACGAGCACCTGGACCGGCTCAAGTTTGACGACGTCAAGATCTGGGAAAACTGTCTCATCCTGTTCGGGATGATCGTCGGGTTCAACGCGCTGGCGCTCGCCATCATCTACTACAGGCAGCCCAAGTACTTGGCGTTGGGTTCGAGGCGCAGCGCGTCCGACGAGGGCGACAGGGTCGAGGCGAAGAGCGCGAACGAGGTGAGCGCAGGTGACGGACGGTAGCGAAGCGGTGAACGGCGACGAAAGCGCGTCGACGGAAACGGCGGAGAGGGGTAAACGTAACGTCCGATTTTCGTATTTTTTGATGTCGACGATTGCGCTCGTTTTGAAACGACGACTTCGCTCCTTCGCTGCTTCTCTCCTTCACTCCCTCCGCTCCATCGAGCGCACCGCCTTCATCTGCTCCAGCTTGTCGATCTGCGCGCTCGCGCCCGGCGTCGCCGCGCGTACCTTCGAGTTGAACATCGCCTGCAGCTGCGGCAAACCGAGATCGTTCGCGTGCGTCGGCTTGAACGGGTCCTCCAGCTCGCGCGCGGTTTCGTTTAGGCCTTGGTACGCCACGACGCTCACCACGTTCATCACGAGCGCCAGCCACAGCGCGTTGACGTTGCCCGCGATCATCACAGGCAGCGTGACGTTGAACACTAACAGCAGCACGGTGAGCATCTGCGCGTACGGCATGGGAAACGGCGTCTTCGCCAGCTTGTCCGCCTGGTTGAACCCGAGCATGCCATCCGACAGAGTCTGGTACACGCGCGACAGCACCGGCGGCGGGACGCGCAGACCCTCCGTCTCCTCCGCGCGCGCGACGACGAGCGCGTGGATCCAGCTCATGACCAGGTACGCGCGGTCGCAATCCAGGCGCTGTAACGCCGCCAGCTCGGCGCCGTCCACGCCGCCGACCACCGCCAGAGGCGTCGCCGCGCAGCACGCGCGCCATTTCTCATCCGCCTCCGTGAGCGAAAACGCGCTGAGCAACTTTTCGCGGTGGCGGTGCGCGTCCGCCACCGCCGCGGTTTGGTGAAACGCGCCGCCCAGGTTGTACGTGGACCGCGACCGGTGCTTCGCGAACGCCTCGCCGGTTAACACCACACGAACCACCTTAGTTGTTTCGTCGTTTTCTGAGTGTCTCACGCCTCTTTCAATCGACGCGTCGGAGTTCTCGCCGGTGGCCACCGCCACGACGTCCGCCGCGACGTCCGCGTTGGCGTCGGACAAGGAAATCGCCGGCGCGAGGTCGACGCCGTTCCCTCTCCTCTGCCTCGCGACGACGAGGTTCCGCATGTCCTCGTCCCCCCGCAGCTGCTGTAGCGCGAGCGCGTGCAGCAAGCTGACCAGGTGCACGATCCTCGCGACGAACGCGTCCGACCCGTCGGACGGCGCGTGCGCGCCGAATCGTCGTCCGGAATCCCACGACTTGACCCCGCCGGCGACGCCGTCGAACGCCTGCAGCATGAGCACCGCGTCCGCCCACTTGGACTGCATCTGCTCCACCGCGGCGCGCGCCTCCATGAAGCGCGCGAGCGCGTGGTTCGTGCGGAGCACCACCAGGAAGCCGATGACGAACGCGTAGACCTGGAACGGGTACGGGTGCCCGAACGCGTCCACGATCGTCGCCTTCCAGTCGTCCGCCAGCTGCAGGAGCGTCGTGATGGCGACGCTGAGCGCGGCGAACGGGATCGTGCGGGGGAAGGGGCTGCCGAACCACCGGAACGCCAGGGGCAGGCCCCAGTACCGTTTCGGGTAGTGGATCATCGCGACGCGCCGATACCCCCGGCGGCGGGGTCGTCGAGCGCGCCGAGAGGGTCTGTCGAGGCGCCCGAGGGCGCGCGTTCAAAAACGCCGATCGCTTTTCACGTCATGGGTGCCGATTTTTTTTTTTCGGGGACGAGTGTGGATGTGTTCAGCCTCAAGCCGTCCATTCTCCTCGGCGGCGGGCACTTTCGCCTCACGCGATGGGCGCCCCGACGGAGGCGCGAGAGCCGGGCTCGGCGTCCGAGGATTCCGAGGCGTCCTGCTCCAGCACAGAAGGCCTGGTCGTGCCCGAGGGCATCCCTTCGCTTCGGGGCGTGCGGTACGTCCACGGCGCGTTCCCCGAGAGCTTCCTGCGGAAGCTGGAGCGCGTCCGCGAGGAGACCCCGGTGACGCTCGCGTCGGGGAACATGTACGCCGACCGGCGGTTCCTCCGCGATGACGCGCTCGCGAGAGAGGTCCTGAGCCACCTCCCGAAGCACCTCGGTTTCGCGCACGTGCTGAGCGACATGCGGTTCATCGAGTACCCCCCGGGAGGACACATCCTGCCGCACACCGACGGCGTGCGCCGCGACGACGTCACCGGAAAAGACAGCACGCACTCGATGCTGCTGTTCACGCGGGACGTCCCCGAAGGCGAGGGCGGCGAGACGGAGTTCCTGGACGGCGTGGGGCAGGCGGGCGGGGTCGGCGTCGGAGGGGTGGGGAGCGTCAGGGCGGGAGGCGCGCCGGATTCGCGACGAGACGACGGGGACGCCAGGGAGGACGACGACGCCCGAACCGAACTCGAAGAACCACGCGTGTTGTTCGCGGCGCGGCCCAAGCGCGGATCCGTGCTGTTGTTCCCGCACGACGTCGCGCATCGGGGGGCGTGCGTCGGGACGCACGCCAAGGTTCTGCTGAGAGGAGACCTGTACTGAGATGGGTGTAGATCGTGTACGAGAGATGCGTCTGATGTCGCTTTTGATGCGCCCGGACCGCCGAGCCGTGAACGATCGGCGCGCGCTCGCGAAAACGCGAAACCGACGCCGCGGCGGGCGTTTTCCACAGCGCGCCCATCGCCGGGCGGCTCGAACGCGCGGTGCCCGGGCGGACGAGACACCGCCCCGAATCCGCGCACGACGACGCGGATTTTTTTTTGACGTTGTCGTTGCCCTCGCCGCGGTCACGACGCCGCCGCGCCGCGCGCTCGTCAGTCGCAGCCGCACGCCTCGCACGCCGCGAGCCACGCCGCCCCGCGTTACCATGAGCCTCGTCGCGCAGTCCCGCCGGCACCTCGTGCGGTGGGCGACCCGCGCCGCGGTGCGCCCCATGGCGATCATCCCCGAGTCGCACCAGGTCAAGGAGAAGAAGGACGCGCAGCGTGTGGACTTTTTCGGTGACCAGCAGGCGATCGACTCGAGGTGCGTACGGACGACGACGCGCTTTTTGTCGCGATCCAACCGGAAACGACTTAAAAGCGCGACATGTGCGCTTCTAGGACGTCTTCGGGGACAGGAGGCGCGAACCTCCCGGAACCTCCCGGCGCCGTCCCCCCAGTCGCGACAAAAAGACGCGAAATCGAACCCGCGAACGACCACGAACCAAATAAAATACGCGTCTCGTGACTCACCTTTCCCCCCAAAACATTCATTCGTCAACTCGATTCCGCCGGTACGCAGGTACGCGCTCCTGGACAAGGTGCGCATGAAGGCCACCGCCTTCGAGGAGCGGTTTCGGAAGAACGGCAAGGGCTTCGTCCGGCCGTGGGAGGTGAAGCCCGAGCTGAAGAGCGTCATCGACCCCGTGGCGCACGTCGCGGATGACGAAAACAAGTGAGCTGTAAAATCGGAGACGAATGAAATACATACATGTATGAATACTAGTCTACCCGCCGCGCGCGACGCGCTCCTGTTAACCACACCGTCTCAAAGGCCGTCAAAAGCGCTAGTCTAAGTTATTTTGTTCGTCTCCCGCAACGACCCGTGGTACGCCTCGAGCGCGCCCGCGAGCGCGTCTGAACGCGACGCCTCGAGAGAGGCGTTCTTCTCGTTTATTCCCTCACGGAAAGACGAATTAAAACGAGTCGACGTTCCGCCCGCGTTTAGCAAACGCACGCGCGCCACCACCTCATCCAGCTCCTCCACAGAAGGCGACGCGCCGTACGCGTACGGACGCGTAGGAGTCGTCGGGACCGACGACTCCAAACGCGTACTCCTCCGCGCGTTTGATTTTTCCGAAAAAGCGTCGGTAACGTTTTGGTCCGGGCCGGGCGCGCCGTAAACGTCGCGGGGTAAACGCTCGTCTCCCTCGTCCTCGTCGCCGCTCACAGGTGGGCTCGGGCTCGGAGCCCTGGCGTCCCTGCGGCTGACGAGCGGCCTCCCTTTTTCTTTTTTTCGTGCGTTCAGGCTGCGCGTTTGACGCTCTTTGGTTCCCTCCTCGTCATCCGAGACGGTGGACAGCCGCGAGCGCCGCGTCGCGCGGCGCGCCTTTTTGAGCATAAACTTCTTCTCCGCAACCGCCGCGAGGAACGCGGTGACGTTGTCGACGCGCCGCGTTGTTCGTGACGGCTTCGGTTTGAAGGACCGACCTTCCGCGCTTAAACTCGCGCCGTTTGAGTCGTAGGTGGACAAGTGGTGCTTCACCTTAGCGATGGAGGCGGTCTGCGCGCGGACGCGCGCGCTGAGCTGCGCGGCGCGTTCATCCGCCATCGGGTCGAGGTGCACGCACTTGAACGCCATGAATCGGGTCACCCACCGCTCGGACGGCACCGTCTCCTCGCGAGGCGCCGCGACGCCCGGGGTCTTCGCGGGACCCCGCGGAGGAACCCGAGCTCGGTGCGCGACCGCGGGCTCGGCGCCGGACGCGGGCGTCCTGGGAAGGGGGACCCGTCTCGGGGTGGTCGCGTCGACGCGGCGCGCCGAGGACGATTCGCGAATCGCGGTCGCGTCGTCCGGATCGGAAACGCCCGGCCGGTCCGCGCGACGCGACACGCGGTCGCGCTTGAACGTCGGGGTCAACGTGCGCGACATGGGCGCGAAGAACGCCCCGAGACGCGCGGGAGCGAGGCGTCCGTCCCGAGGCGCGCCGTCGGTTCTGCGCAGGGGTCGTGGCTTTCTTTCGTCTCTACTCGTCCCAATCGGGCGTGTGTTTTTTTTTTTCAACAATCGTCGACCTCTTCATCATCAGTTCCAGCGCCCCGCGTTTTTGTTCTTCTTCGCCGCGCCCGAGCCGCCTCCAAACGCCTTCGCCTTCTCCTTCTTGAGCTTCGCCTTCTCCGCCTTGGACATCTTGCTCTTGGAGACGATCTGCTTCTTCTCCACCTCCCTGGCCTGCGTCTGCAAACGCTGGTCGCGCGAGCCCGCCTTGTCGTTCTTCTCGAGGAAGTACGCGTAGTCGCCGGCGTAGTCGGTGATTTTGCCCTCGTCAAAGTTGAGCACGCGCGTCGCGATTTGTCGCAAGAAGTACCGGTCGTGCGAGATGGCGATCACGGACCCGTCGAAGTTTTTGATCGCCTCCTCTAACATCTCTTTCGACGGAATGTCCAAGTGGTTAGTGGGCTCGTCCAGCAGCAGCACGTTCGCGGGCGTGACCATGAACTTGGCGAGCGCGAGGCGCGCCTTCTCTCCGCCGGACAGGAACTTCACCGGCTTGTTGTGGAACGACGTGCTAAACTTCATCTGCCCGAGAAGCGCCTTGAGGTCGTTGAGCTGCTCGTCCGGCGCCGCCTCGACGAGCGTCTGGAGGACGCCTTTGTTCGTGTCCAGGCCCTCCGCCTGGTTCTGGTAGAAGTAGTTCACCTTGCACAGGTCCGCGTCGCCCAGCGTCGCGATTCCCGAGATGGGTTGCTCCACGCCTTGCATTAAACGCATGAGCGTGGATTTGCCGCAGCCGTTGGCGCCGATCATCGCCACGCGCTCGCCGCGGTCAATCTGCAGGTTCGTGTTCTTGAACAGCGTCTTCTCGTCGTAGCCGTGCGTCACGTTCTCGACTCGCGCCACGATCGCGGAGGACCGAGGCGCGTCCGGGAAACGGAACCGACGCTCCTTCTCGACCCAGGGTTTCTCCACGGGGTCGTTCTCCAGGCGCTCCAGCTCCTTCGCCGCCGCGTTGGCGCGACCGGACTGACCGCCGCCGGAGAGCCGGCGGATCATGTCCTTCTGCCTCGTCACCTCCTTCATGTACTTCTCGTACGCCACCATCTGGATCGCGCCCTGCGAGCGCTTCGCGCGCTGGTAGTCGCTGTAGTTGCCCTTGTACGTCGTGGCGCGGCCGCGCTCCACCTCGACGGTTTTCGTGCAGAGCTGGTCCAGGAACTCGCGGTCGTGCGACACAATCACCATCGGGACGTCCACGGAGGTGAGGTACTCCTCCAGCCACTGGATCGCGTCCAGATCGAGGTGGTTCGTGGGCTCGTCCATTAACAACAACCCGGGCTCCTGTAACAGGATCTTCCCGAGCGAGATGCGCATCTGCCACCCGCCCGAGAACGAAGCCACCAAACGGTCGTTGTCCTCCGGGACGAAACCCAGTGTAGGCATGATCTTGTCGATAGCGCGCTCCATGTTGAACAGGTCCAGACGCTCGGCTTTCTTCTGCAGCTCGTCGAGCTTCTCTAACAGCACGGTCATGAGCTCCATGTTCGGCTCGTTCTCCAGAGCTTTTTGAATACGCTCCGTGTCGCGAATCACCTGCGACTCCTCGCCGAAGCTCGCCATGAACTCCTCGCGCACGGTGTTGGTCTCCTTCACCTCAAACTCCTGCGTGAGGTACCCGATCTTCACCTTGTCCGCGAGCATCACCTCGCCCTCGTCCGCTTCCATCTCGCCGGTGATGATTCTTAACTGCGTGGTTTTCCCGGCGCCGTTCCAGCCCACCAACCCGACGCGCTCGCCGCGCTTGCAGTCCCACGAGCACCCCTTGAGCACCTCCGCGCCCTTGAACGCCTTCTTCACGTTCTCCAGGCGCACGCCCGTGGTCACCGTCCCGCTCGTGCGTCGCTTGGACGGCCTCGCGTCCTTGGCGAAGATGTCGCGCAGATCACGCGGGATGATGTTCCCGTCGTCCACGTCGTCTTCGTCGGGGGCGTTCCAGTCGATCGCCGCCAGACGTTCCTCCTCCTCGCGGCGTTCCTTCTCTTCCGCCTCGCGAATCGCCGCGCGGGTCGCCTTCTCGAGCGCCTTCTCGTCCATCTCCTCGATCTCCTCATCCTCGTCGACCACCTCCTCGGCCACCACCTCGGGCGCCTCCTCGGGAACCTCGGGGGGCGCGGCGGCCGCGGCGGCCGCGGCGGCGGCGTCGGCGGCGGCTTTCGCCTTCGCCTGCGCGGCGGCGGCTTGCGCGGCGGCGGCGGCGGCGGCGGCGTCAGCCGCCGCGGCGGCGGCTTCGGCAGCCGCCGCCGCGGCGTCCGCGGCGACTCGCGCGGCGTCGGCGGCGGCGGCGTCTTCATCGACGTCGACGACCGGGTCGGCGATCGCCGGAGGCGCCTCCGCCGTCGGCGCCTCCGCGACGGCGTCGCCGCCCTTCTTGGGCTTTTTCTTGTTCTTCTTCGCCTTGCCCGCGGGCACGAATTCGTCGTTCTCCCAGTCGAGCGCATCCCCGCCCGCCGCGGGGGGCTCGGGCGCCTCCTGGGCGGCGCCCATCGCCTTGGGTTTCTTCTTGTTCTTCTTCGCCTTGCCGGCGGGGACGAAGTCGTCGCTCTCCCAGTCCAGCGCCTCGGCGGGGGCCTTGGGGGCCTTCGACTTCTGCTTCGCCGCCTGCGCCGTGTTGCCGCCCTTGGCCTTCTTCTTCTTGTTCGCCTTGCTCGCGGGGACGAAGTCGTCGTTCTCCCAGTCCAGGGCTTCGCCCGCGCGCGTCGGCGCCGGGGCGGCGCGCACAGGCCGGCGCGCGGCCGCGGGGCGCGCCAGCGCGGCGCGGCCGGCGCCGACCCCCGAGGATCGCGCGCCGAGACCGGTCGCATCTCGGGTGGCGAAAGGCGCCACCGCGCGCGCGGGCACGGCCGCCATGGCCGCGCCGGTCAACATCTTCGCGCCGTGTGCTCTGCCGTCGCGCGACGAGCGTGAAACAGGGGTGCTCTCGAGGCGGTCGTCGCGTCCACGAGCGGGTCGCCGCGCGCTCAGACAGTGCGCGCTGACGTCACCGCCGTCACGTTTCGGACATGGACGCTCCTTATCCGACGGTGGTGCGCTTTCCGCCGAGAGTCGGCGCCGGGTGAAACTCGAACCTCGACCGACGGAGTTGACCGACGAGTGCGTCTCTTGACCGTACGTATTGACCGAGAGTCGTAACGCTTGACCGGGAGCGCGACTTTTTAATTTGCGTTCGGCCGACTCCGAGTGGGCACCTGAGGCGTGTTGGTGTACAAACGGTCGACGCGCGGTGGCGCGCGCGGTGGGCGCGATGCCCCTCCAGCTCAAACGCACGCGGGAGATGCTCGCCAGCGGCGCGTATCGCGCGCCGCAGCCTCCACCGAGAGACGAGCCGACCCCTTCGACGAGCGAAGGGCCGGATCTCGCCCCGAAGGATGCGCCTTCGGAGGATCTGCCTCGAAAAGAAACCGTCGCGGCGCAGGAGAAGGACGCGGTCGTCGTCGCGGAGACGGTCGATGCCTCCGCCCCGGCTAAGGCCACGATCGACGACACGTGTCAGCTAGACACGACGCGGGTCTCGAACGACCCGGCGCACGCGTGGTTCACGCACCTGCCGGGCACGAGCCCCGTGGCGTTCGCCGAGGCGAATCCCCCCACCGCGGTGTGCCCGATGACGTGGCCTTGGGTGTACGCGCGTTGCCTCGGCGTCCGCCTCCCGCCCGCGCCGCCCGCATACGAGGGCAACTTCTCCGGCAAGTGGATGCTGATGAGCGTCCCGAACGAAACACTGGACAAACGCTGGGTCCAGGCGTGCGTTGCGGTGGAGGCGGGAGAGGTGAGCGCCGCGAAGGTTGTGCCCGGCGGCGGCGCGATGGGCGGGTCCCCCGTGATCGCGTACACGAACGATTTCCGCGACGCGGAGGACGTGCTTCGCGCCGGTCTGGCGCTCCGCGCGCGGTTCGGCGATAAGGCCGCGGTGAAGCTGCTGTACAAGCCCGACGTGTTCACGCTGTGCGACCCGGAGCGTCTGTTCGAGACGGGCCCGCGCGGGGGCAAGAGACCAATACCGAAGTGTCCGTACCAGTTGCTTCCGGGCGCGTTGGAGCTCAAGGTGGTGTCGAAATCGCTGACGCTCGCCAAAGAGATGGCGGTCGAGCCGTGGGCGCGGCGGATGGCCGCGGAAGACGACGAAAAGCCGACGGGAACGGGAACCGAAGACGCACCCATAGAGCTGTAGCCGGGGGAGCCGCTCGAGACGCGCGACGACGCGCTCGTTGGAAAAACGCACGTCGAAAAGAAAAGAACGCGAGTTTTTCACGAAGATCGCGACGCAGCCGATGCGCATCAAAAGTGCCAGTTGGCACGCGTCGGGCGCACTTCCCGACGCGCGCGCTCGCCCGACGCCGATGGCCAGCATCGCGTTCGCCTCTCCGCGCGCGCCCGTGCGCGCGCGCGCTCGCGCGCACTCGCGCCGGCGCGGCTCCGTCCTGACCCGCGCGTCCGCGCTCAACGAGCGCATCGTGCAGGACGCCACCGCGGCGTTCGCCATCCCCGGCTCGGTGCGGTTCGAGCTCGGCGAGGGCGGCCTGCCTAAGTGCGTCCTGACGCACAAGAACGGCTCGTCCGCGGAGGTGTACCTGTTCGGCGCGAACGTCACGTCCTGGTGCCTGCCGAGCGGGGACGACGTGCTGTACGTGCGGCCGGACGCGGTGTTCGACAAGTCCAAGCCCATCAGCGGCGGGATCCCGCTGTGCTTCCCGCGATTCGGGCCGAGCGACGAGATGCAGCAGCACGGCTTCGCGCGCAACCTGGACTGGTCCGTGATCTCCTCCTCCGCGGACCCCAACCCCGACGACCCCGAGCCCTCCGTGCTGTTAATGCTCAAGGACAACGAGTACACGCGCGGAATGTGGGACTGCGCGTTCCAGGCGACGTACGAAGTGACGCTGCGTCGCGACAAGTTGCGGGTGGAGTTCGCGGTGCTCAACCCCGAGCAGGATAAAAAAGGCCGCGGGAACGACGACGCCATCTCCTTCACGGCGGCGTTACACACGTACGTGGAGGTGACTGACGCGGGTGATACCTCGAAGGTGTTCGTTACGGGACTGGAGGGTAAGAGTTATATCGACAAGGCGTTGGATGTGGCGAATCCGCAGCCGACGAAGGCGAAAGAGACGCTGTCGTTCGGCGACGAAATCGGGTTGTTCGATCGCGTTTTTCTGAACACGGAACCGGAAACTCTTCTGCACGTCGGGACGGGCGCGGCGGTCGCGGTGGAGAACACCGCGGGTTGGACGGACACGGTCGTGTGGAACCCGCACGAGACGTTGCCGGGAGACATGTGGAAACAGTTCGTCTGCGTGGAGAGCGCGGTGGTCTCGACGCCCGTCACCCTGGAACCGACGAAGGTGTGGAAAGCGGAGACCAACCTCTCCGTCGTGAACCTGTGAGGTTTTCTTCTCTGAAAACAAGCGGAACGCTGGCGTAGTTTTCGCAAATATGCATAAAAATTGTATGGGCTTTTAGTCATGCACGGGTTTCTTGGATTCAAACACGCCTGTCGAGAAACGAAGCCACCGTTCGGAACGTCCATTGCGCATCCGCGCGCGCGGCGTTCGACGCGTCGCGAGATGGCGACGTCGACTCCGACTGTGCCGGCGGTCGGCGGCGCGAAGCTCGCCTCGCTCGATGTCACGCCCGCCGGTCCCTTGGATGCGGCACGTGCGCTCTCCCCCGCGACGGGCGCGACCATCACGCCCTCGGACGAGCCGTCGCCGAGAAAGCGCTTCTGGGAGGCTCGCGCGAGCGCGTGGACCGGCGCCGAGGGAGACGCGGCGTTCGGCTCCGTCGCGCCGTCCGCGAAGACCGCCGCGGGAGCGGAGGACACCGCACGAGGCGCCGGCATGCTCTCCCGGCGCGTCGCGGACGACCGCGAGACGCCTCGCGTCGCGGGAGTCGAGCCCGAATCGGGAACCGAAGTCTCCACGGAGCGCGCGGCGACAACCGCCGCCGCCGGCGACGCCGCGGCGTTCCTCGGCGACGCCGCCGAGGAGGACAAACGCTCGGCCCTGCGCGCCACCGCGCGCGCGCTTGATTTCGACCCAAACGCGCGACACACTTCGGAGAACCACGCCGAAGGGAAGTGGCGCGAGCGAGAAGCGGCGCGCGGCGCGCTTCTCGCGTTTCTCGCCCGCAAAGCAGAGACGCTTTTTTTGCGGCGCTCGGCGCGCGCCGCGTTCAAGGCGTGGCGAGGCGCGGCCGCGGCGGACGTTTCCACGCACGACGACGAGAACATCACCGAGCTTCGAACCGCGCGTCTCGCGCTCCGCGCGTGGCGGCTCGTGGCGCACGCGGACAGAGCGCGCGCCGAGTCCGACTTGCTGCGCGGCCGCCTGGCGGAGGCGCTCGCCGCGCGCGCCGTCGCGGAGGCGCGAGGGACGCTCTCTCTACTCGGCGGGGAAGAGGCGTCCGCCTCCGACGATTCTCTCTCGTGCGTCGAGGCCGGGCGCACGCGACTGACGGAGAAGACGGAACTCCGCGGAGAAGACGCCTCGACGCCTTTGAGATTTTGCGACGAAAACGAAAGCGCGCGCCCGCCGTACGGCGTGCTGGACGAGAAGCTCGCGCTGTGGCTGGGCGTGGAGCCGCGCGCGCCGAGTCGGCGAGTCGGACTTTCCGACTCGGCGATCCGAACGTCGTTCGCGGACGACGACGAGGACGACGTCGAGAGTCGAGTCGCTCGACGCGCGTCGAGCTCGACCACGGATGGGTTCGCTCACACCCGAAAGGACAGGAAACACGCGCGCGGGCGGCTGGACGCGATGGAGGCGCTGATGGAGGCGACGCGCGAGGCGGAGGCGCGAGCGCGCGCGCTCGAGACGCGCGCCGAGTCTCTGGAGACGGATCTGTACGCGGCGGCGGTGGTGTGGGAGGAGACCGAGCGCGAGAACCGCCTGCTGACGGAGCGCGTCGCCGCGATGCGCGAGGACGCCGAGAGGATGGCAGCGGCGCTCGCCGCCGCCGAGGCGGAAGCCGCCGAGGCGGCGCGCGCCGCGGCGGCG
>Ga0209666_1002098_pt1 | contig 14983 bp, 16 predicted proteins | sample SaaInlV_125m_DNA_FD_184679 | JGI IMG/M metagenome (GOLD analysis project Ga0209666, IMG submission 184679) | Marine microbial communities from expanding oxygen minimum zones in the Saanich Inlet - Saanich Inlet SI037_S3LV_10m_DNA (SPAdes)... | ecosystem: Environmental > Aquatic > Marine >...
CAAAAAGTGATTTTACATGGGTATTAGATCCTATAGATGGAACAAGATCATTTGTTATAGGAAATCCTACTTGGAGTAATTTAATATCTTTAAATTTTAAAGGCGTGCCTGTTTTAGGTTTAGCAAATTTCCCAATTCTAAAAAAATATTATCTTAATACATCAAATAAAGTAGCTTATGTAATTGAGAATGGGAAAAAAAAGAAAATACAAGTAAATACAAAAGCTTCTTTGTCTAACATGAAGATGTCTGCTGCTTTTCATGGAGGTTTAACTTTAAAGCAACAAAGTAAAATTCCACAAATTCTAAAACGAATGCAATTTCCTTGTGCTGATGCTTTAAGTTATTCACATTTTACAGAGGGAAAAGTAGATGCTGTTTTACAATGTTCAAATAAAATTTGGGACATACATCCATTAATTCCTATTATCAGAGCAGCTGGTGGAATTGTTACTACATGGAGCAATGATAATGCAGTTAAAGCTGGAAACATTCTTTGCTCATCAAATAAAAGTATTCACAATAAATTATTAAAGATTTTGAAACCTGTTTCAAAATAAATGAATTTTAAGTTTATTTACAAAATCTGTACAAAATCTGAGTTAAATGATGCAAAAGATAAACATAAATTTGAAGGTTCTAAAAAAGATTTAGATGATGGATTTATTCACTTTTCTGGAGAAGAGCAGGTTAAGGAAACTTTAAAAAAATATTATTCAAATCAAAAGGATTTATTATTATTAAAAGTAGACACCTTAAAACTTGATCATTTAATTTGGGAACAAGCATCTGATGGCAATATGTTTCCTCATTTGTACTCTTCGCTTGATTTATCTAATGTCGTTGATGAATTTGAAATTTCTTTGAAAGATGATGGTTCTCACGTATTACCAGATAACTTTTAAGGGGGACACCCTTTCGGAAACTCCAAAAGAGTTCCCCTATAATGTAGCGATTTACGCAAAATCCATAATAATGGATTTATATTTTTAGTTTGTGTTATTTTTGATTATTAAATCACACCAGCTAAGTGTCAGGTGGTGATAAATTCATAATCGCACCTCCTTTGTTGATAAAATCAATATATCATTTTATAAAATTTCATTCAAAAACTTTATTTAAATATATTTATTGAATACAACCTAGCTGATCAGTAGTATCTCGATAATTTATAAAAATTCTTATTAAAAAATTTTAATTTAACTTTCCTAAATAATTAACCATTACCACCCCAATAATAATTAAAATAATTCCAACTAAAGCATACAAATTTGGAATTTGATTGTACTTGATCATTGCAAATACTAACACTCCCGTAACAGTTAACCCGCTATAAGTTGAGTAGGCAAATCCCACTGGAAGAGCAGACATTGCTTTTGAAATAGAAAACATTGTAATACACATAAATAGTATACATAAAATTGATGGAGTTAATTTTGTAAAACCATCAGAAATTTTGGCAAAACTATTTGAAGCTGTTCCAAATAAAATTCCAATAGCTAAAAAAATATATCCTAAGAATGGTTTCACTATTAATCCCTCGATGCAATTTTGTTAACTAAAGGTCTTACCATTGGTGCCATAGTAAACGCTGCAATTATTGCTATTGGAAATGCAAAAATAAAAGCATTTAAGAATCTATCAAAAAACCCTTCACCAAAACCAGTGTGGACTATTGTTACAACAGCTCCAATAATAACACTCATTCCAAAAGACATGAAAATCATAAACAAAGGTTGAGCATATTTTTTTGAAACCATGTTTAATTATTTCCTAACAAGTTGACCATTAATACTCCAATAATGATTAATACCAAACCTATTAATGAGTATAGGTTGGGAACTTGATTAAATCTAATTACTCCAACTATTACAGTTGCAATGATAGTTAACCCCGCAAATGATGCATAAGTTATTCCCATAGGAATATTTTTCATAACCATAGAAAGAGCATACATACACATCACAATTGTAATTCCTGTAATAAAACTTGGAAAGAGAAGAGTGAAGCCCTCAGCACTTTTAGCAAAACTATTTGAAGTTACACCAAGGATGACTGCTAGGATTAAAAAACCATATGATGTTGCGAGACTCATTGGTTTACTTTATTATAATTATAGCCAGTTAGGAACAGGCAAGTTTTTTTCTTGTAAAAAGGACTTGTTAAACATCTTTGAGTTGTATTTATCAGACTTATCACAAAGAATTGTTACAATAGTTTTTCCAGGACCAAGTTCTTTTCCAAGTCTTATTGCACCAGCAATATTAATTCCACAACTTGTCCCTAAGCTTAACCCTTCATTTTGAATTAGATCATAGAGGATAGATAAGGCCTCATGGTCATCAATTGAAAAAGCACCATCAATTTTAGCATTTTCAAAATTTTTAGTAATCCTACTTGAGCCAATTCCTTCAGTAATGGAGTTTCCTTCAGATTTTAATTCACCACTTTTTATATAATTATAAAGAGCAGAACCTTTGGGATCAGATAAATAAATTTTTATATCTTTATTTTTTTCTTTAAGAGCATTACTTACCCCTGAAATAGTTCCACCAGTACCTGAAGAACAAACAAAACCATCTATTTTACCATCTGTTTGATCCCAAATTTCTTTTCCAGTTCCTTCGTAATGACCTTTAGCATTAGCAGTATTGTCAAATTGATTAGCCCAAATAACTCCATTATTATTTGTTGGTTTTAATTCATCAGCTAGTCTTGCTGCAACTTTTACAAAGTTATCATTATCCTTATAAGGTTTAGCTGGCACTAGTCGAAGTTCAGCTCCAAGATTTCTTAATGTATCTTTCTTTTCTTGAGTTTGGTTATCATTCATTACAATAATTGTTTTGTAACCAAGGGAATTACCTAAAAGCCCTAATCCAATACCAGTGTTACCAGCAGTGCCCTCAACTACAATTCCACCTTTAGAAATTAACTTTTTATCTTGAGCATCTTTAATTAAAGCTAATGCAGCTCTATCTTTAACTGAACCACCTGGATTTAAAAACTCTGCCTTACCATAAATGTTACATCCAGTAATTTCAGAAGCAGCTTTAAGCTTTACTAAAGGAGTGTTACCAATTGACTCAATAAAATCGTTTTTTATGTTGCTCATTATTCTTTATCTTCATCAGTGACAGCATAAGGTTTAAATCCTTTTGAGGCATCTCCAACTCTTTTAGCTGGTATACCTGCCATAACTGATTTTTCAGGTACATTTTTTGTTACTACTGAATTAGATCCAATAAGAGAATTTTTACCGATCGTTATAGGCCCTAATATTTGAGCACCAGACCCCACAACAACATTATCCTCTAAAGTAGGATGTCTTTTCATATTTCTTTGATCGTTAGAATTAATACTTGGTGCAATTCCACCTAATGTTACATTATGATAGATAGTAACATTATCGCTGATCTCAGATGTTTCACCAATTACAACACCCATACCATGATCAATAAATAAATTTTTTCCAATTTTTGCTTTTGGATGAATTTCTATTCCAGTTAAGAATCTTGAAAATTGAGAAATTATTCGAGCTATCAAATCAAATTTAGCTAGACTAAAAAAATTTGCTATTCGATAAAAGAATACTGCTTTCACACCTGGATAAGTTAATATTAAACTTAGCTTGGATTTAGCAGCAGGATCTCGATCAATTATAGATTGTAAAAAATTTCTCATAGTAAGTTTGCTTGATTTCACCTGTTGATTAATAAACTAGAATTTATATAGTGATTAAAATCAAAATTTAAAGGATTAACATATGTATAAAAATACCAATTGTTTTCACTTAGCAGTGCCTTGCGGTGATTTAGAGACAGCAAAAAAATTTTATAGTGAAGCTTTAGGATGCAGACTTGATAACGCAGCACAAGAATGGGCAGACGTCGATTTTTGGGGAAATGAACTAACTCTTCATGCAAGTGAGCATAAATTAGATAATGAAAGACATGATGTGGATATGGGTAACGTTTCAGTTCCTCATTTTGGTGTTCATTTATCAAGAAAAGACTTCGATGCTCTTAAAAAGAGGTTAAAAGATAATGGTACCAAATATTATGATGAGCCCTATTTAAGATTTAAGGGAACAAAGTATGAGCAAGAAACTTTCTTTGTAAAAGATCCAAATGAAAATGTTTTAGAGATAAAAACTTTAACTGCTAATGCAGAATAATAGGTGGCAGTAAATTATAAATCTATTGCAAAAAAACTTAAGTTTGAAGGAAGAGCCTTTATTAATGGTAAATATGTTGGTGCCATTGACGGTAAAAAATTTGATACAATAAATCCCGCAACTGGTGAAAAACTTTGCGCAGTTGCTAAATGTAATCATAAAGATGTTGATCTAGCTGTTAAAGTTTCAAGAAAGGCTTTTAACAGTGGGGTATGGTCTAGAACTTCTCCGGAGCACCGTAAGGAAGTTTTATTAAAATTTGCAGAATTACTTAGAGAAACAGGAATTGAAAATTCAGTACTTGAAAGTGTTGATACAGGCAAACTAATAGCAGACTGTATTAATGAAGTTGCTAATGATGCACCGATGCATTTTCAGTGGTATGGAGAATTAATTGACAAAGTTTTTGGTAAAGTTGGTCCAACAGAACCATCTATAACAAGTTTAATCGTTAAAGAACCAATTGGAGTTATAGCTGGTATTGTTCCTTGGAACTTTCCACTTATGATGGCTGTTTGGAAAATGGCACCAGCTTTAGCAGCCGGTTGTTCAGTAATTATTAAACCAGCAGAAGATACACCTTTGACTGCAATACGTGTTGCAAAAATTGCACAACAAGCAGGTGTGCCAGATGGAGTTTTAAATGTTCTTCCTGGTTATGGTGATGTTGGAGAAGCTCTTGGTCGTCATGGTGATGTTGATGCGGTTTCTTTTACAGGGTCAACTGAAGTCGGTGGTTACTTTATGAGATATTCTGGAGAAAGTAATTTAAAACCAATTGCTCTTGAGATGGGAGGAAAAAGTCCTTTTATTGTTTTAGAAGATGCAAAAATTAATGATGATTTAATCGACAATGCAATCAATTCGGCTTTTTGGAATGGTGGACAAAACTGCTCTGCGAATATGAGACAGATAGTTCACAAAAAAGTGAAAGATGAATTTTTAGATAAAGTATTTAAAAGAGTAAAAAAATTAAAAGTAGGAGATCCATTGGATTTAAATTCAAATATGGGATCTATGATTTCAAAAGGACATTTACAAACAGTTGATGGATACATTCAAAAAGGAATAGATGAAGGTGCAAAACTTTTATCCGGTGGAGTCTCAGACAATAAACAAAAAGGTTTTTATGCAAAACCAACTTTATTTGATGGTTTAAAAGAAAACATGACAATCGCCCAAGAAGAAATTTTTGGACCAGTATTAGGAATTTTAACAGTTAAAGATGATAAAGAAGCATTAAAGGTTGCAAGTAACTCAAAATACGGACTTCACGCAAGTGTATTTACACAGGACATTAATAGAGCTTTTCATTTGGCAAAAAGTTTACCGTGTGGAACTGTTTCAGTAAATACATTTTCAGAGGGAGATATTAAAACACCTTTTGGAGGCTACAAACAATCAGGATCTCTCTCCCGGGACCAAGGTACTGAAGCTCTCAATTCTTTTCTACAAACTAAAACGATCTGGATTAGTCACAATTAATCATTTGTGACATTTTTGTTTATTAATTATCAAGTTAAATTAACTTTTTTTGGCTTTATTTCCTTTGACTCACTTCAAACTTTTGAGCTAGACTTTATTTTTTAATTAATAGGAGAGAGATAATGAGATCAATTAAAACTACACTTGTAGCTGGATTAATTTTTATACTTTCATCTGCTTCATCATTTGCAGAAAAGGTTAAAATTGGAGATCCAGGTTGGACTGGTGCAACAGCAATTGCTAATTTATTAGCTGCAGTTGTTACAGATAAAATGGGTGGAGAAGCAGAACTTGTTCCAGGAAACAACACTGCAATCTACGGTGCTATTGATAGAAGCAAAGGTGAAATTGAAGTTCACCCTGATATCTGGTTACCAAATCAACAAGCTTACACAAACGATTTAGTTCCAAAAGGAACTTTAAAGTTGAGTAGCAAACCATATGAAGGAAACCAAGGTTACTGTGTTTCTCAAAAATTTGCGAAAAAATTTAACATCACTGCAATTGAAGATTTAGGAAGACCTGAAGTTGTTAAAGCAATGGATAGTGATGGTAATGGTAAAGGTGAATTTTGGATTGGAGCAGATGGTTGGGCATCAGCAAACGTTAACCAAGTAAAATTAAGAGACTATGGTTTATATGATGCTGGTATTGAACCGATAAGAGCTGCTGAAGCAGTTAAAAATGCAAGAGTGCTTGATTCAATTAAAAAAGATGAAGGTTATGCATTTTATTGTTACAAACCACACGCGATCTGGGGAATGGCCGATGTAGTTATGTTGGAAGAGCCTAAGTTTGATCCAGCTAAATACAAAATGGTACAACCTAAAGAGGACGCTGATTGGTACAAAAAATCTTATGTTGCTTCGAAAGATGCACTTAAAAAAATTCAAATTGGTTGGGGAACTTCTTTAGAAAGTAAATCACCAGCTATTGTTGAATTTTTTAAGAACTTTCAATTAACAGCAGATGATGTTTCAGCTATGGCATATGCGATTTCAGTTGAGAAAAAAGACCCAGCAGACGTTGCAAGATCATGGATGAAAGCTAATAAATCAACTGTTGATGGTTGGTTAGGGTTATAATCTGAATTAAATACTTTATACCCGGCAATTTTATATTGTCGGGTATATCTTCCAAACAAATAAAAAAAACTAAATGGATTCGTCTGAGTCAGCAATTAAAATTGAAAATGTATGGAAGGTGTTTGGCAACACTTCAAGTGAAGCATTAGAAGCAATTCAAAATCAAAACATTTCTAAAACTGTAGCTTTAGAAAAATATAATTCAGTAATTGGTGTCTCTGATGTTTCTTTCAATGTTAAACAAGGTGAAATATTTTGTGTTATGGGTCTTTCAGGTAGTGGAAAATCAACTCTGGTAAGACACATTAATAGACTTTTAGAACCAACATCAGGAAAAATTCTTATCAATGGTCAAGATGTTATGAAGCTTGAACGAGAAAGTTTACAAGAATTAAGAAACAAAAAAATAGGTATGGTTTTTCAAAACTTTGCATTAATGCCTCACAGATCTGTAGTTGATAATATAGCAATGCCTCTTGAAATCAGGGGAATAAGTAAAAACGATAGACTTGATGCAGCAAATAAGATTCTTGATATTGTCGAACTACAAGGATGGGGTAATAAATTTGCTCACGAACTATCAGGCGGTATGCAACAAAGAGTTGGTTTGGCTAGAGCGTTAGCGGCGGACCCTGAATTTCTTTTGATGGATGAACCTTTCAGTGCGTTAGATCCGTTAATAAGAAGGCAACTTCAATCAGAATTTATAAAGCTTTCAAAACAAATGAAAAAAACAACTGTATTTATCACTCATGATTTAGATGAAGCTGTAAGAGTTGGACACAGAATTGCTATTATGAGAGATGGTAAAGTAATTCAAATTGGAACACCTGAAGAAATTGTTGTAAGTCCCGCAGACGAATATGTAGAAGACTTTGTAAAAGGTATTTCAAGATTAAAAGTTGTTAAAGCTAAATCAATAATGCAATCAGTAGAAGATTATGAGAAGAAAAACGGTAAATTATGGGACGACCCAGAAAGCGTCCATGAAGACGAGATCCTAAGTAAACTGATTGAAAAGTCAAAATCAAAAGATAAACCATTAATTGTTAAGAATTATAGTAATCAAGTTATCGGTGTGATTACTCAAGCAGATCTTTTAAAAGCAGTTATAGAGGGTGGTGATGGAGATTAAAAAAACTAACAACCCAACTAGATCAGAATTGATTACAGATTTTGTTAAAACAAATCCAGATTATTATATTGGAGAATTTCAAAAAATAGGTAGCAAACCATCATTTTCTTTTTCATTCAATTTGTATGCTGCAATATTTGGGCCTATCTGGTTTGGAATTAGAAACATTTGGAACTGGGCATTAACATTTTTAATAATAGAAACATTTGCTGTTGTTCAAATTATAAGAGGTTTATTTGGAAATATTACAGCAGAAGCAATTCAAAAAATAGAACAAGTCCAATCAACTATTGCATTTAGAAATCAACAACTAGAAGCTGCTATAACAAATAATCCAGATAAGGTTGATGTTTATAAGCGAAATATAAAATCATTAGAGGATGCAATGCAAGGTTACATCAATGAAGTTGATAGAATTGAATCTTCAGCAATATGGATTACTGTTTTTGGAATAGTTTTGTTAATTTCTATAAAAATAATCCAAGGAATTCTTGCAAACTCCAAATTAGAAAAAAGATACTCTGAATGGTTATCTGATAAAACTATCAGTCCTGGGATGCTTTCTAAAAATTATGTTTTAAGTGTTATTTTTACATCAGTGATAATGTTTTTTTCAGTGGTCCATTATAGCTTTCCTGGTTTAATTACTATTATGGATGAATTTCCAACACATCCTGAAATTAGATTAACATCTATAAGTTGGGTTGAAAAAGTATTTAATTATGCAGTGATTAAAGGTGATGCTTTATTTACAGCTATTACAATCGGTATCCGTTCTGTTTTAGATTTTTTAGAGTTATTGTTTGTTAAAACACCTTGGATTGTTATCATTACCACTATAGTTATTTTAACTGGGTTGTCTGCTGGACCTCGTTCTGCAATTTATTCAGCTGGATTTTTATGTTATATGGGTTTTTTAGGATTTTGGGTAAAAGCGATGACCACTTTAGCTTTACTTGGTACAGCAGCAATCTTAAGTATAGCAATTGGAATACCTCTTGGAATTTATTGTGCAAGACGTCAAAGATTTTATTCAATGATAAGACCAATAATGGATTTTATGCAAACAATGCCAGCATTTGTATTTATGATACCAGTCATTGCTTTTTTTGGCACTGGAAAAGTTGCAGCAGTAATTATCACAATGATATTTGGTGGAACACCAGTTGTTAGATTAACAGTGCTTGGATTGAGAGGAGTTCCTGAAACAATAAGAGAAGCAGCAATAGCTTATGGGGCAAGCAAATGGTATTTACTTAGAAAAGTAGATTTACCGTTAGCTACACCTTCTATATTGGCGGGAGTTAACCAGACTGTAATGTTAAGTTTAGCAATGGTTGTAGTGGCCTCTTTAATTGGAGCCAAAGGACTAGGTCAGGATGTACTTGAAGCACTTCAGTATGCAAATGTTGGACAGGGCATTCTTGCTGGTGTAGCTATTCTATTTGTAGCACTAATTTTAGATAGAGTTGTTCAAGGTAAAAAAAGAGTTTAATAACCCTTAATGGAATTTATTTTATTAGGTTTTTTTACCGGGCTTAGTTTAATTTTAGCAATCGGTGCACAAAATATTTTTGTAATAGAACAGGGGCTTAAAAAGCAATTCGTATTTATAGTATGTTTGGTTTGTTCTTTATCAGATTTATTATTAATTTTTTCTGGTATTCTTTTATTTCATTTTTTTCATCAATACCTAAATTTATTTGTAGAGTTAATTTTAAATATATTGCTTATAATTTTTTTAATCTATTTTATATATTCAAAAATTAAATCTTTCAAAATCACAATTAATTTTAACAGTGAAATAAAAGATATTTCTAGAACAGAGATTTTATTAAAAACGCTTGGTTTTACATATCTTAATGCACACGTGTATTCTGACACTGTTTTCTTTTTGGGAAATTTTTCAAAAAACTTTTTATTAGATGAAAAAATTTACTTTGGCATTGGTGCTTCAATAGCGTCATTTATTTTTTTCTTTTTATTGGGTTATTTATCTGTTTATTTTTCTAGATATGCTCAAAGCAACAAAGCATGGAAATATATAAATGTATTTATAATTGGCTTTATGTCTTTACTTACAATTTACATTGTTAAAGAAACAATATATTTTTTTAACTAATTCGCAAAACCATATTTTTTAAGTCTAACATCACCAGTTCTAGCATGCGCCTCCATACCTTCGTATCTAGATATTCTAGCAGCGGCAGCCCCAACTAGCTCTGTAGATTCTTTGGTCATTCTTTGAAAACTTAATGTCTTAATAAATTTTCCAACAAACAATCCGCCCGTATATCTACCTGCACCCTTAGTAGGCAAAATATGATTTGTTCCAGAACATTTATCTCCATAAGCAACTGTTGTCTCTTCTCCAACAAATAAAGATCCATAATTTGTTAATCTTTTATGGAACCATTCAAGATTTTCAGTTTGAACTTCAAGATGTTCTGGTGCGTATTCATCACTAATTTTAACCATTTCTTCATCGGTATCACAAAGAATAACTTCACCATAATCTCTCCAAGCTGCATCAGCATTAGTTCTTGGAACCTCAGGTAATTCTGCAATTAACTCAGGAACTCTTTTCATTACTTTTTCAGCTAGCTCTTTACTGGTTGTATATAACCAGCAAGGAGAATTATAACCATGTTCTGCTTGACCAACTAAGTCTACGGCAACTATCTCAGGGTCGGCTTTTGCATCTGCAATAATTCCAATTTCAGTTGGACCTGCAAATAAATCGATCCCAACCTTTCCAAATAAAATTCTCTTTGCTTCAGCTACAAATTGATTTCCTGGACCAACAATTATATCTGCTGGAGGATTTTTAAATAATCCATTAGTCATTGCTGCTATAGCGGGAACTCCACCTAAATTTAAAATTACATCAGCACCACAAAGGTCAGCTGTATAAATAATTGTTGGATGAGCACCAACACCTTCTTTAGGAGGACTACAAGCAATAATATTTTTTACACCAGCAACTTTGGCAGTAGTAACACTCATAACAGCTGACGCAATATGCGCATATCTTCCACCAGGAACATAACAACCAGCTGTATTGACAGGCACAAGTTTTTGACCAGCAAACAAGCCTTCTGAAAGTTCTACTTCAAAATCTTGCCCATAATTTTTTAATTGTGCTTCAGCAAATTTTCTCACTCTTTCATGAGAAAATTGAACATCATCTTTTGTTTTTTGATCTAAATTTTTTTTAACTTCTTCAATTCTTTCTTTTGAAACAACTATATCACCATCAAATTTATCAAATTTTTTTGTTAAATCGATACAACCCTGTTCTTTAGTAGACTCAATATTTTTTAGTAAATCTTGAACGATACCAGTAGTTTTACTGTCATCTGTTGATGAAGTTTTCGGTGATTTTTTTAAATATTGAATTGCCATTAGTTGTATCCTTTTTTTTTATTATTTGCAGATGTATTTAAATTATAAAACTTAATTTATCAACGAAGAATTAAAAATAAATTCTGTATAGAAAATTTGTACTTGCCAAACAAAGTATAATTACTAAAAAATATAAACTTATATAGTCAATTGGTTTCATAAATTCATCTTATTATTTAGAATTAATCTAAAGCAACTACTGCGGCTGCTATGGATGCTAATCTAGCTTGAGCTTCATCAGATCTACTTGTGATCACAACTGGAACTTTTCCACCAACCACAACTCCAGCAGCACAAGCTCCTGAAAAATAGATTAACATTTTTACAAGACCATTTCCTGTTTCAACGCTTGGGACTAACAAAACATCCGACATACCTGCGACTTCATTTTTAATACCTTTTATAGCAGCAGATTTTTTTGAAATACAATTATCAAATGCAAGAGGACCAAATACATCTGCACTTAAATTTTCTTGTTTTGCAAGTTTTGTTAATTCTTCAGCATCTTTTGAGCTAGGAACACTATCCAACACTTCTTCAGTTGCTGAAAGTATAGCTACTTTTGGTCTTTCAATTCCAATTCTATTTGAAAAATTAATAACGTTCTTAAGGATATGCATTTTAGTTTTTACATTTGGTAAAACATTTAAAGCACCATCGGTTATAATCAGTGGCTTATCTTCTTTTCCTATAGTCATATGCCAAATATGACTTAGTCTTGTTTTTCCTAACAAATCATATTCTCTTTTTAAAACTTCTTTCATTAAAACATCAGTATGAATATGACCTTTAACAATAATTCTTACCTTTTTTTCACTTGCTAGTTTAGCAGCAATTGCTGCTGTATTATTTTCTACAGGTTCGTGAATTATCTCAAAATCTGAAATATCCCATTTTAAATCTTCTGCACATTTAAGTATTTCTTTTTCATCACCAATAAAAATTGGTTCAATCAAATTTTCGTTTACAGCATCTTGAACTGATAGCATTGGCAAAGGTTTGCCAGCATTAACAATACCAGCTTTAACACCTCTTTTTTTATGAGCAACGTTTAAAAGATTATCTGGGCAAACGATTTCTTTATTTGAAAGCATAAACTATAATTATAATTAATTTTTAAAATGTATATAGTTGATTTTAAGGCAATTTATAGCGTTTAATATGATTGAAAAATTTAAGATAGATATTCCAAGAGAAAAAGTTTCAAAAATTAAGGAGAAAGTTAAAAACTACCCATGGAATTTAATACCTAACCTTCCAGACTGGAAACACGGAACTAATTTACCTTACTTAAAAGAAATTTGTGATTATTGGATTAAAGACTTTAATTGGAGTTTATACGAAAAAAAAATTAATAACTTTCAAAATTTTAAAACAAACGTGGATGGAATTAATATTCATTTTATCAAAGAAGAAGGAAGTGGCTCTAATCCAAAAAATCTTTTATTGATTCATGGTTGGCCAGGTTCAGTAATTGAATTTATTAAAATTATAAATCAATTAGCACATCCAGAAAATTATGGAGGAAATAAAGAAGATGGTGTGACCGTTATAGCTCCTTCACTTCCAGGTTTTGGTTTTTCAGAATCTTCAAATGAACCATATGGTCCAAGAAAAATAGCTGAAATATTAAATAAGATGATGACAATTAATTTAAAGTATAAAAATTATGTTGCACAAGGAGGCGATTGGGGAGCAACCATTGCTAATTGGTTAGGTTATGATCATGACAAATATTGTAAAGCAATTCATATCAACTGTTTAACCATGAGACATCCTGATGGACCTCAAACTGATAAAGAAAAAAAGTGGCAAGAAAAATTTGATAAAGATCAAATTGTGCAAGATGGTTACAGGACACAACAAGCCACCAAACCTCAAACATTGAGTTATGCTATGATGGATAGTCCTGTTGGAATAGCAGCTTGGATTATTGAAAAGATGCATGGATGGTCAGATTTAAAAGATGGAAATATAGAAAGCGTTTATTCAAAGGATGTTTTATTAGCAAATATAATGACATACCTGTGTACAGATACTTTCTCAACTTCAACTTGGATTTACTTCGGAAGACGAGAAGAGGGTGGAAGATTATTTCCAAAAGACTTTAAAAAGATCAATATACCAACTGGTATAGCAGTTTTTCCAAAAGAAATGTCTGAGTGGCCCCCAAGATCTTATGTAGAAAGAATCTTTAATATTCAACAGTGGACTGAAATGAAAAGTGGAGGACACTTTGCTTCTCTTGAAAAACCAGATTTATTAGTTGATGATATCTTAAATTTTTTTAAAAAAATTAAGATTTAAGTATTTCTAAATCTTTTTTAACTATATCAGTAATTTTAATTTCTTTTTTAAGATTTTGCTTGTATCTGTTGAATTTATTTTGTCCTGGATACATAATTTCTTTAACACCTTTAATCTTAGGAAGTTTTTTAATTGTTTTGATATTATCTTTAATTCTTTGATTATAATTTTTTTGAAATAAATTTGCTTTAAATGTTATAAATAAATGACCAATATTTTGTGGACCCGAAAAATCATCAAAAGGATCCTTAACTCTTCCTGCATGATTTCCACCAGTCAATACACCACTTAAAATATCAACCATCCAAGCAAGACCAGATCCTCTAAAGCCAGCAATTGGAAGCTGAACACCTTCTAAAGCCTTTTTTGCATCTATGGTTGGTTTACCAAATTTATCTAACGCCACTCCTTCAGGTATATTTTGATTATTTCTAGCAGCCACTCTAATTTTACCTCTATTAATCATTGAAATAGATGTATCTAAAATAAAAGGAATTTTAGATCCGGTTGGAGTTCCAAAGCAAACTGGATTTGTACCAAACAATGTTTTGAGTGCTCCGTGAGGCGCTACAGCCGGTGGAGCATTTGTGTAGATCATTGCAATTAAGTTTTTCTTTACTGCCTGTTCAGCGTAATAACCTGACAATCCATAATGACCACTATTTTTAACAGCAACCATTCCAATACCAGTTTTTTGTGCATTTTTAATAGCTGTTTTAATTGCAAGGTCTGCTGCTACAAATCCAATACTATTGTTTGCATCTATATGAGAGATCGATTGAGATATTTTTTTTATTTTAATTTTTGGTTTTTGATTTATTAGTTTTTTTGAAATACGGTCACAGTACATCTTAAGTCTCGACAATCCATGACCATAGGCACCAACTAATTCAGCATTTATTAATGCATCAGCTGAAATTAAAGCATGATTTTTGCTTAGACCGTACTTTTGAAAAATTTTTATAATTTCTTTTTTTAGAATTAAGGTTTTCACTTTTAACCTTTGCCACGCCAAGGAATGTACTTATCTATAAGTTTTCTCAAGGTAACATCAAATAATAAACCAAGCATTCCCATTATAAAAATTGTAATCCAAATAACTTCATATTGGAAGTATTTCTTAGCTACGTTTTCAACAAAACCTATCCCAGTTGTACCTGCTAAAAATTCTGCAGCTACCAAAGTTCCCCAACACATACCTACAGCAACCCTTATACCAGTTAAAATTTCAGGTAATGAATTAGGGAAAATTACATATCTAAGTATTTGTTTTTTTGATGCACCCAATGAGTGAGCAGCATGAATTTTTGAAAGTTGAGTACCGGAAGCACCAGCTCTAGCTGAAATTATCATAATTGAAAGTGAAACCATAAATAACAAAAATATTTT
>Ga0209666_1002099_pt1 | contig 14981 bp, 9 predicted proteins | sample SaaInlV_125m_DNA_FD_184679 | JGI IMG/M metagenome (GOLD analysis project Ga0209666, IMG submission 184679) | Marine microbial communities from expanding oxygen minimum zones in the Saanich Inlet - Saanich Inlet SI037_S3LV_10m_DNA (SPAdes)... | ecosystem: Environmental > Aquatic > Marine >...
ACCTTGGTGTAATAATAAAAATTTTCCAGGGAGGAACAGGAGTAGTACCTTCGAAGGTACGAAGGTAGTGTTTAACGTGATTGCGTGGGTTCGTTCCCAGGTGGCCCCCGGCATGGTTATTAAATCATGATAGAATTGCGGGTATTAATAACAACGTTACGTATTACGTACACGTTTACATGCGTATGTATGTATGTCATATATATATTATGTTGATTATTATTGTTGGTTGTTTGGTCGGTTGGTATTATTTGTATTGTGTAATTTAACAAATGTGAAATAATGGTTTATATAATATACGCCCTCACGTATGGCAAACACAATGGGACAAATTTTTCATACGTGACTCAAGAAAATTGGTTTATTTCGTCCAATAAAGGAACAACTGTATGTAACGCTAAACCAACGATTCTGAGTTAACGATGTCAAAATGTGTTACAATGTACGGGGAAAATAAACCTTCGATCTTGATTAACTAACGATACCAGGTGCGAACTGAATTTTTTTCGGGAAATCCCCGTAAGATCGGCTATGCCGAATACCTTCGTATAAAATAACGGTTTCAATATTTTAACCCTAAACCCGAACGAAGTCACAGTTTGATAAACTTACGGAACGAAACGAATTTAGCTTTTTTCTCACGAACATGATCATCAAAACCGCCTTTTGCACTCATGTTCATTTTAGCCTGACGTCGAGCAGTGAAAACCTTGGCAATGTCGCGTAAAATGCAGGTCTCAGAAACCCCTGAAAGCTCAGACAATTGCATTCCTACCAACTCTTCTATCTTATGCAAGAGGAATACGTCGTGTTGTGTCACAAGTGTCACAGCCTGGCCAGCTCTCCCAGCTCGTGCAGTTCGTCCAACTCTGTGAACATAGTCTCGGGGAACAGTGGGAATGTCGTAGTTGATAACCAGGTCTACTGTTGGGATATCGAGGCCGCGAGATGCAATATCAGTTGCAATCAGTATCCGCACCTCGCCAGATTTGAAACGAGCAAGACTGGCGGTGCGATGCTGTTGCTTTTTGACAGCGTGCAACGCAACTGCATGGCACCCAAGAACTGTAAATATCTCGTGCAACAACTGACAAACTCGAACTGTTCCAGTAAATACGATAATTGAGCGCAGCCCTCGTCTCTTTGCTATATCGATGATATTCAGCAGATAAACATCCTTCATCTTAGCTGGAACAAAGCAATAGTTCTGTTCGCAATGCGTAACGACCTGTAAACCTTCATAAGCTTCAAAGTGAAAGGTGCTCTGCAGATTCACCTCTTGCAAAGCAGAAATCGATCGTGTGACTGTCGCAGAGAAAAGTAGCGTTTGGCGATTATTACTAGGAAGATTATGCATGATGATTCGCAGATCATCTTCGAAGCCTGGATCCAGTAATCTGTCTGCCTCATCGAGAACAAGGAAGCGCAAGTTTGCAAAACACTTTGCGATGCTCTTGTCATCATCATGTAAAAGATGTTCCATTAGCCGCCCAGGGGTAGACACAACCACATGCGGTCGGGACACGAGAGCGATCGCCTGTGTGCGATTATTCTCGCCCCCGATAGTACACAAGCAGCGAAGTGTCATTCCAGGTGAGAAAGCTATAAACTGCTCCATAATTTGAGTAGCAAGTTCTCTGGTCGGAGTCAAGCACAGACAAAAGACCCCGTGGGGTTCCTCAGAGAGCAGCTGTATTATCGGCAGCGCGAAAGCTGCCGTCTTACCACTGCCAGTTTGTGATGTGGCAATGACATCTCGTCCTTGAAGTATGGCAGGTATGCAGCTACATTGCACTGGCGTGGGAAGCGTCAGTCCAAAACGTAAAAGATTACCATTTATCCAATTGTTCAGGCCAAGAGCACGAAACGAAGTTTCCTCGCCGTCAAAGTGTCCCTTTGCATCACGGCGCGACACGACAGTATCTTCTGAGACTATACAGCGTCCAATTTTGGCGGAGTTTGACGCATTCGTTCCCGTAGCCCTCTCTTGGTCTGACTTCTTGAAGGCTTCAGAACTTGAAAATATAGTCACGCCTTGAACAGGCGAACGTTCATCATGAGCACCCGTTCTGCGCACAGGCGTAGGCGTGCTCTCTCCGGCCATCAACGTTGCATCAGGGACTTCCTCGATATTTTCCCGCTTTTCATTGCGGTATGGAAACACACTGTCTCTTGCCCTACCTCGAGTTTTTCAAGTATGATGCGCGAGTTCCGGAGAAGAATCCAGCAGTAAATAAATAATAATACGAGTTTATTTTGAAATATTGCTTGCTTGAAAATTTATTACCTTCGTAAGATCTAAAATAAAATATTAGATAATATACCTTCGTTCGAAGATAATATCACATATATCGCTCAAGCAAGCAATCAAGCGTGCGAAGATATATTCTGATTTTCATAATAATATGAAAGGATATGTGAAAGGATATGTGTGTCAATATAACTTATTAACTCGCTATCGTTAAAAAAATTGGAAAACGCGCACCCTATTGAAAACACACACTCGAACTTCGCCCGGTCAATGGAATGATCTTAATAATAAATATGTGTACGAATAATATCGAATAATAATGATTACGTGACGAGATATTATATCATACGAATAATAATAAGTTACCTTCGAAACCTTACCTTCGAAGGTACGAAGGTACCTTCGAAACCTTACCTTCGAAGGTAATAACCAATATAACACTTACGTAGATAACAGTAAGAACTGAAGACCGAAATCACATCCAGCGTTGCATGTATATATCAGGGCATAGAACACAGCCATCGTTATGGGATGGGATTGCTCTCTGTAATAAAGAAAGTTAAGGCAAGTGAAAGAGAGTTGCGCATCCTGATGGTTGGACTTGATAATGCAGGGAAGACGACGATTGTCAAGCGAATAAACGGCGAGGACTTTAGCTCCGTTTCTCCAACCCTGGGTTTTAATATCAAAACTTTGATGTACGGGGGCTACGCCTTTAACATATGGGACGTTGGTGGACAGAAAACTTTGCGGAGCTACTGGCGCAACTACTACGAGACCACGGACGGCTTAATATGGGTAGTCGATAGCGCTGACCACCGACGGCTCGAGGACTGCAAAAAAGAACTCCACGCACTCTTGTCCGAGGAGAAGTTAGTCGGCGCGACGCTGCTGATTTTAGCCAACAAGCAGGATATTCCCGGCGCACTGTCGACAGAGCAAATTGCTCAGGTTTTGGATCTCACAAGAATGCAGAGTAGGCACTGGCACATTGAGGCATGCAGTGCAGTCACAGGAGAGGGACTGCTTCAAGGTATGGATTGGTGTGCAAAGGACATCGGTTCGCGGATATACGTGTGTGATTAAGCAGTCCACAGAAAGTGTGGCGTGACGAGATGCTACGGATAGTCCATGTTCGTAAATGATGGGCTCCGCATTAGCTACACGATGCAATCCGGTGCCCTTATCAAAATATCATTTTTAGAACTTACTTCGAAGGTAACTCGCAAGTGGTTCTTGAAACCATTTTCCCCTGGCGAGTGACTTTCCTATCAGGCCGACTTTGGCGCGCTGGGGTCTAAATTTAGGGAACAACTCGATCTCAAAGGGCTTGCTTCTTCGTATGAGTTGATACGTATGAGCCAAATATATACATCCAACTCCGGGAGAGCTTCTACACACGGTTGAATCCTTTGCCATTAAACTTTTTTTTTTCGTATTTTGCATCAGGAGCGATCAAATCTAGCTCTGGCTCATTTGACGCGCGTTGTGAGTGGAAAGCAATCAAACGTGGCGATCAGGGGCTGCTATCTTTCTTAACAGCTGTTGGCCCTTATTTCAGTCTAACCCCATCACGGGAAGTTGGATCCGATTGTAAGGTCAATAAGGGACAACAAAGTCTGTAAGAAGTGGACAAACTATTGCGATTTTGGCGCGAATACTTTGTAGTAAAGAAACAAGAACAACCTTCTCGATCTTCGCAAATTCCCACTCTTTGTTCTGTAAAGTTTGAGATAAAAACACGATCTTCGGTTACTAGAGAATCCCAAACACAAACTTACGCATAGAGGACAGTTGCTACGGGTCCGAAGCCATTTCGAGATGCAATCGAGATGAAATACATGGCCACAGTTTCCCCAAGCGATGCTCAGACCCTCTTCGGAGGCTGCAGAAGGGTTTGCTTGATATTCTATGCTCGGCTCATGAAGGCTGTTTCTACATATAGCACACGTATCAGTGCATATCGACCACGACCAGACCGCCACGGCATTCCACTGCGACAAGAGACATCAAAATCAATGAGTGTGATGATAAGGTATATTTGTATCCGGATATGTTACCTTCTTGACTTCGAAGCGTCTCATTGATGACAAGTCCATCTTATTATCACAAGTGGAAAGCATGGATGTCGATTGATACGTTTCATGGAGCTTCTATATTATTATTATTGATGAACACTTCGTTCCTTCACATATATATTGATATTAAATACATATATGAATGCACTCATCATAATATATATGAATGCACTCATCATAATATGCATGCGATATAATGCTAATATCATAGTGATATATAATTCTTCGTCATTTCTTGATTATTATTATTATTATTGATGTCACATTATTATTAGATATTTCAATCATATATTTATATAAAATATGTATGATACGAAGGTAAGATTTAATAAGATTAACAATAATATGATTGAAGTAATAATAAAAAAATTTCCAGGGAGGAACAGGAGTAGTGTGTAACGTGATTGCGTGGGTTCGCTCCCAGGTGTGTCGGCATAGCCCCCCGCATGGTTATTAAATCATGATAGAATTGCGGATACGTAACGTTACTACGTACATACACGTTTACATGTCATTATTTGATTATTGGTTGTTTGGTGGTTGGTATGATTCGATATCGACATGTTACTATGGTCTCTGTACACTACTAGCTAGCTCGCTAGCGTATATATAGCTAGCTAGATAGCTAAGCTAGTAGTTGTATGATTTAACAAGTGTGAAATTAATCGTTTTTTATAGTATATAAATGCCCTCACGTATGGCAAACACTATGTAACAAATTTTTCACACGTGACTCAAGAAAATTGGTTTATTCCGTCCAATGAAGGCTTCAAATATATGTAACGCTAAACCAACGATTGTGAGTTAACGATGTCAAAATGTGTTACAATGTATGAGGCAAATAAACCTTCGACCTTGATTAACGATGTCCAGGAATGACTGAATTTTTTTCGTGCAATCCTCGTAAGATCGGCTATGCCGAATAATTCTACAGGATCGAACGAGGGACGGTGGTTCGCTCCATGTGGGTCGGCATAGCCTGAGAGGGATGGTTAATTGTAGTATGCGTTGAATTAATTACAATAATCGTAACGTAAACTAAACCATTAAATTTAATCATATGTACAGATAGAAACGACAGATATATAGAGACTAGATAGGGTACATTATCATCACTTGGATCGAGTATGTGAAAAAGGTATTCTTGGATTGGGTGACATGTACGAAGGGCTTAACCAACATTATTTTCGAATTAAAAATAAAAATTTGGCGACAATGTATGGAACGAATAGACCGTGACGTTTGGTTAACGATACCAGGTGAGTGTGACATTTTTTACATTCGAAAATTTTCCGAGATGTGTGATGCGGCAATGCCGAATAAGTAAGGGATCTATCTATCACTTATTACATATTTTCAGATATCTGCCGGTGTCTGTTTAGACCTCATATAGATACTCTTCCTATCTACCTTCGTAACACTTACTCACAGAATAGCAGACATAGCTAGCCGAAGTAACTTACTGAGGGCGTCGTCTCAAGATTTTGCCAAAAACCTATCGCGAAGACAAAGGCGTTTCATTTAGGCTCAAACAAGCCTTGTTCCCGCATCGCACGGCTCAGCCTGAAAAAATGGTGCGGATCAGCGTATAATGCATTCGAAGCCCATGTGGTGTCCGATGCTCAATATTATGTGAGCAAGGAGAAATCGAAGCGTCTGATGTATGCGCACAGAATGAGCACTGAATTTTTTTTTTAATGGACTCGCTGAAGCAGTTCAGAGATATGCCTCACAACCAACTTCTGGTTTCTGTATTGGCGCGGCAGCCTTGGGCTCATCCGGGGCTGTGTACCTAGGTACTAACACTGAAATGCAGGGACTACCTTTGAATGCCACCATACACGCTGAGCAGTTTGCGATGGTGATAGCTCTCCAGGCTGGCGAGGGGATTATCTCTTTCGCCGCGACTGCCGCACCCTGTGGTCACTGCCGTCAATTCCTCAACGAGCTCAGAGAAGGAGGTGATGTGCGTGTGCTGTCCCTTATGGTCGACAAGTTTGACAAAACCAAATTTGACAGTTTGCTCTCGGACCTCCTACTGCACTCATTTGGTCCTCTTGATCTCGATCAAGCAGTTGAGGTCCCTCTATTGTTGGAACCGAGAAATAACTTTATTAGACTCCATAGCCTAGAGCTTGTCACTGTTTACTCGGGCCATAGGAAAAACACAGACCGTTCCTGGAAGATGACGGCTTCAGCTGTCAACAGACCGCTTGACAAAGCTTTGGAAGAAGCAAACGCGGCCTATGCGCCATACAGTGGCTCACCAGCTGGCCTTGCTCTTTGTACGTCTGCAGCAAAGATTTTCACGGGAAGATCTATTGAAAGCGCTGCTTATAATCCATCGATGAGCCCACTTCACACCGCTCTAGCTGCACACGTACAATCATGTGCAGGCCTACAGTGTGACCTCTGGTCGAATATTTCCGGTGTGGTGATGGTCGAGATACACCAGGCTCAAGTGCAATATGCTGGTACAGTGGAGACTATGCTTTATTCTCTTGCGCCCGATGCAGAGCTCATTATTGTCTACGGCACGACGGCAGGGTGTGTAGACGGCGCCTTCTGAATAGTATCATATTGGGACACCACCTGTTTTAATACTGCAACGCGATCAAAATGATGAGACGGCTCCTCTTAGTAAAGATCAGCCAATATTTCCAAACAAAATCTTGTCAGATCCCATCACAAAAGATATCATGCTGCCGAAGCAGAATAGTAATTTAGACAACTCCCACCGGTAATCTAACTACCTCACTGCCTTCAGCACAGCTCAGCACATAGTAATAGCAGAAATCGGCGAGAATAAATGTCTGAACAACCTCACTAAACAATACCATCACGGGCCAGAGTCCTGAGCCCAATGCTGTTGCCAAGTAGGACTTGGCATCAAACATCTGAAGTATCCAGTGTGCGCAGGAAAGAAGCCTTGCAACCGCTAAAGAAAATAGATAGTTTGCAGTGAAACGCTCTACAATCTTTCCCTTCTGCATCATCCAAAGTTGCGGCAAAACTGAAACAGCTTCGACATACACACACAGAGCCCAGAGAACCCGGTTTAGATAATTGTGAGAGGTAACTGGATGTGCCATAAGTGCAGTAATAGCACAAGGTATCAGAATATGCAAAAGTTCAATGTCATCCATTTCCATGTTGTAAGTCATCTTCAAGTTTGTGCGCATTGCGTATATAACCCATAAAGTCGCCAACAGTGTGAAGAGGTCAAGCAAAGTGTGGATGTCATATTCCATGACAGCGCTGCAATATAGACGAATCACGAGAAACGCGGCAGTAAGTTCCTGAGATTTCAAGGAGAGGCCACCGCAGCTGCGTTCTTTGATGAGTTTGAAAGCCAAGACTCCTATTCCAATGAAGTGGACTGCCTCGGCCAAGATGAATAGGACATCGTGGTCCTCGATCGTAATATAGAGAGCGCAGATGGCGAACCCAACGAAGGCTGTTATAAGCAACACTTGCTCCACTGTTGTAAGTGCGCGTAGCCAGTAATTCAGTCGAAGAAAATAAGTCATATCTGTCCGTGCCGTTACAGCGCCTCTTATTTATGTGACGGTTTCGAGCTGGCAGCTTTATCGCTGATTGTCGATGAGCAAGGGCAGCAGACAAGCATCGTAGTCTTTGCACGGGATTTTCATCATCTAAGATTATCATAAAAAAATATGAACTGTTTTTTTGTACAGGGGCGGGACGAGTCATCCTTGAGTTAATTCTTCGCTTACATATCCTGAAGCGTGCCACGCGCTGACAGGAGCGCTTTCTAAAATGAGCAAGATGCGCGCTCATGTAGCCGCTGACGAGCGAGTAACGAGCGGTGCGCTGTATCTTTAGGGTCCGCGCCGCGTCTTTAGGGGGTCGGGGTCTGGTTTTCAGGATTTAGAGTTTAAACAGCCGCGAAGCGGCTCGTCGGCCACTCCCTCATGCCAGATCCCCGCCCCCGGTGCCAAAAAAAAAGCACCTAAAGTCATGAGAGAACATGGATAAATGTTCAACACGTGATTCAAGAAAATTGGTTTAATTCGTCCTATGAAGGCTTCAAGTATATGTAGCGCTGAACCGACGTTCCTGGGTTAACGATGTCGAAATTTGTGACAATGGGACCAGTCGACCTTCGACCTTGATTAACGATACCAGGTGGGTACTCGTAGCACATATCTCTCTCTTAGCTTAGAGCTGAACGATACGATGCCGAAACTCGGGTTGATTTTATTGATAAAAGAAATGAAAGCAAAACGCGGCTAAGGTGCCACTAAGGGTGCCCTGACACGTGCGTGTACGCGGTGTTCGTCGCTTACTCGCTGTCTCAGGTCACCTGTCGGGCGCCGCACTGAAAACGAGAGTGATCGTATCGAGAGCTCGTAGAGCTCGAGATACCGGCTGTTCGAAGAACTGCCCACATTTTTTCCAAAGGATCCCGTCACGCCGAATTTATAGATAGTCTGTGAGGCCGCGATAACAGCTAACAAGTTCAGACTGCCCGTTACATTGAAACTGGTTCAGGGCGCACAGCACAGTCTCACGACGACTCAAACATGGGGAAGGGAGCCAACGCATCCGCTGTTCACAAAGTAGCGCAGCAAAGCGACCAGAGTCATAATGGGCGCAAGTTCACCCAAATTAGAGGGCAGGTACGCACCCAAACTTAATTCTTGCTGCCCCCTTTCAGGTTACTCCGGAGTTGCAGATCCCAATAATTCATCATGATCAGCCGCATTCTATTCATCGTTTATTTTCGTAGGTTTACGATATTACAGAGTTTGCGGACTCTCATCCCGGTGGATCACAGCTTCTTGCCCTTGCCATCGGTCGTGATGCCACGATCTTGTTTGAGAGCCACCACGTTCGGACCGAAATCGTTGACAAGATGTTAAGAACGCTTCCAAGAGTCGACACTAATTCTATGCTCTGCCTGGAGGAAGAATTTCCTACGCCGCTTGGCTCCGAAATTTATAGGAAGATTCAACAGCGAGTCCGAGAAGAGATTTTGGAACCCCTTGAAATAACTAGTGGCCGCATCGCTTCTGGGCGAGGTGGTTGCTTGCTGGACACGGTCGCAGTAGCCATTTTCTTCTTCGCATCACACCTCTGGTACATTACCAGTCCTTCTGTATATGCTGGTTTTGTTCTTGGAATCGCAGGTTACTGGTCAGGAACGGGCTTGCAGCATACAGCCAACCATGGTGGCCTATGCCTGAGTTCAAAATGGAACCAATTCTGGGGTTGGTTCGGAAGTGATGTCATCATAGGCAAATCAAGCCTTGAGTGGCGCTACCATCACACCGTATCCCATCACTCTTATTGCAATGATGCGAGTAAAGATCAAGATGTTTACACATCGTTCCCGCTGATTCGACTCGATGAATCCCAGCCTTGGTTTTGGTACCATAGCTTCCAGCCATTGTACACCCCTCTGATATGGCCCATGCTCTATTTCTCAGCGCAAGTTGGCGATTTTATCAATATTTTCATTAACAAAGCGTCTCCTGGTGTCAAGTACATAGGCATGAATTCCACTGAAGTGGCACTCTATGTCGTTGGCAAACTTTTTCACGTGGGCATTTTCCTTGCCATTCCCATGTATCTTCATGGGTGGAGGAAAGTTTTGGTTCCTTACCTGTTGTATGGCTGCTCTGGATCTTTGATCCTCTGTTGGTTTTTCATAGTGAGTCACAATCTCGATGGTTTGCGTCCACAGCAGCTGTCTGGCAAAACCCTCAGAGATTGGGGTAGGTGGCAGATTGAAACGTCCGCAAGCTGGGGAAACGCTTTCTGGTCATTTCTATCTGGTGGGTTAAACTACCAGATAGAACATCACCTGTTCCCAGGCGTCGCGCATAACCTATACCCCTTGATGCAGCCCATTATCATGGAAGAGTGCCTAAAGGCAAGTATTCAATATAATGGATTCAACGGCTATTTAGGGCTTGCCCCAATCACCTTAAAGATGTTTGGCTTCCTAAAGAAAATGAGCATCAATCCAATCAAGAGGATCTAATTTATTTGCATCCAAATATTTCATCTCCATTTTCAACATCCATGATCTTACTGAGATTCGTCTCGACTAGGTTTTTGCACACTGTGCGTTTCTTTGCAATACATTACAAGCAGTCCGATACTTATTTGTTTATCATTCATACGTCTCGCCCTCTAAGTGATGGTGCAACTAGCTCCAATTACAGGCGGGCTTGGTCTTGTCACATAAATACCTCCAGCTCATTTTTCAAGTGCTGCATACATTTGGCCACATCCATGACAGATATCCCGTGCAGTGACAGTGCAGCAAAGTTATGAAGAAAGCTTCTTGCTCTTGTCGCAAACCAAACATCCAAATCATGAGAGGATCCTACTTCCAGATGCAGACGTTTGCGTTTTGATCGCAATCCGCCATGCGTCGATTTTACCATATGAACGTCACCCACCACCGTTTCATCTGAAAAGTCTTCCAGCTCAGATGCTTTCTGCCTCGCTTTGTCGATGATATCTTGAGGAAACTTTGCATATTCTGCGCAGTCAACGCCAAAGGAACGAGCACAAGAACCGGGCAACACACGATAAAGCATCGTGAGCTTTCGACTTTTTGGATCAATTTTGGTGTCGACGTGATAGTTTGCAACGCCTCCTTGTCCTTGCAGCCCAGTGAGTTCATGAAAGTGCGTTGCAAAAAGACAGGGCGCCTTTACATGGTTCACTATGTGATCTGAAATAGCCCAAGCTAAGCCAAACCCATCATATGTCGATGTACCACGACCAAGCTCGTCAATAATGATGAGAGACGATGGCGTAGCACCCTTGATAATTGCTGAAGTCTCCAACATCTCTGCCATGAACGTGGAAATTCCTCGCAACTGGCAGTCACCAGCGCCAACTCGAGCGAAGATAGCATCACGTATAGTAATTTCGGCGCTTTCACACGGCACGAATGACCCAATCTGAGCGAGAAGAACACAAATGCCAACTTGGCGAATAAACGTGGACTTACCGCCCATGTTGGGGCCGGTAATGATCTGGAACCAACTTTTACCATCTACTAGTTCGCACGTGTTGGGTATGACCAGCGCACCGCTTTGCGCTTCCAAACAAGGGTGGCGGCTTTCTTTCAAAATTATTAGCCCGTCGCCCTTCGTGCAAACATCATGGTTGGATAACATGTTTGGGCGAGTGAAAGGCACAGCTGCAGACACCGCGACCTCGGCAAAACTCGCCAAGACGTCAATTTCTGCACACGTGTAGGTGATCTGAAGAAAGACGTCAACAAATGTTGCAGCGACATCCATAACTCGATCAAGGAGGTGACGCTGCCGTTTCTCATAAGCAACGCCAAGTTCGAGATATTTCAAGCTTAGCAACCGCAGCTTCTTGTTCGTAAATTTAGTACCATCCTTTTTGGCCTCGAGTACCTGATAACTCGCAGAGAGTTTTTTCCTTACTGCAGTTTCATCCTTCTTTGTCAGGCGTAGGTACCACCCATGCAAGTTATTGCTTTCTAGCTTAAGGATCTTTTCCGCTGGTATCTGCAAGTCAACAGCAGCCTCTCTAAAAGCCACATGAATCTCCTGCGTTGTTGCGTCTTTCAAGATCTGTAGCTCTTTAAGTTGAGGATCGTAACTAGCACAAATAACATACTCCTCAGGAATTCTGTCAAGATTTACAGCTGCTTCTATGAGTGCCTCATATCTCCCAAGATGATCACGATCATGAAGCTCATTAAGTTTGTCAGAATATCTCGCTCGAATTGCATGAGAATGTTTAGAGTCAATCCGATTCAGAGTCCCTACGATATGTGGCAACACCGTGGAGGCTTGATAGAGTTTGCACAGATCAACAAGGTTGACAGTTCGCCGTTCTAACTTCCTTGTGATCCGTTCAATGTCTGGCAGGGCCCTTAGATGTGTTCCCCGCAACGTATCCCGAACTTCTGGGTCTCCAACTAAGGCCTCGACGACGTCATGTCTTTGTCTTATTTCTTCAGCACTCACCAAGGGCTGTTTTAGCCATCGGAGGAGTGTGCGGCGTCCAGTAGAAAATCGACACCTATTCAAGAGATCATACAAGCTGAATTGGTTACCAACATTTGCTCCTGGATGGATTGAGGATGATGCCTGAGACTTTCGCTCTGGAAATACATTAAGTGCACGCAGGGCCGACGCGTCGAGGCGAACATATTTCTTATCATCGTGCATGGAGAGTGTGCAGCGCCCATGATTAATTGGATCAGAGAGAATTTCACAGAATCGTAATAATGCTGCAAGTGCGGCTGCTGCGCCCCTCTTTTCGAGGATTGCTCGATGCTTCTCGACGACGAAAGTCCCAGCGAGATTAGATTGACTTGCCTTGTGAATTGAAGCCTCGTCTTCCTTAGCCAGAATATGAGATAGGTCGCGTTCAAGGTGGTGAACATCAAAGTGCGCAGAGTTGAGATCTGTTGGAAGAGCACCGCACCGTTTAATGATTTCCCTTAGACGCCTTCCGTCAGGGGTTTCGGGCTTTTCGCATGGCAGTACACACTCTTTTGCGCCAAGCTGACACACCATCGCTTCAAGTGAGCACAACTGTTCGTCATCAATGAATTCACAAGCACCCAGGTGACGAGTGTTCGGGTTGAAGGAGGCGACGCCAACGTGGCGCTGACCCATTTGGACAGTTACCCGCACAGCGGTAACAATGGGGATGTCCAGCATTTCAGATGATCGGTATAGTTCATCCTCGAACGCACCGAGTTTGCCTGGTGAGGCGGATCGAGAAAGCCTCCAACCTTCACGAGGGTTCTCTTCATACAGTTCAACAAGGTGTACACTGCTTTCTAAGAGAAGCTCTCGAAGGACTGTCTCAAATAAACCACGGCTCATGGTCACAACAGGCAGAGCAGATTCCCCGTGACCGAGATAACGAATTACAGTCGTTGTTTTGAAGAAGTTACGCGCAACGAGGAATGCATCGTCGCCGTGAACTGAGTAAAACTCTTTGCGGTTAAATATTCTAAACACATTTGAAATCGAGGGCAGGGATCGGAAGTATGAGATAAAGCCAGTCCTATCATGCTCTGCTTTTAGTGTTCACAAAGTGGATGCATCATTGCCCGTTAGATCGCCGCATGCAACTCGGATTTCACATGGATTCTAAGAGAGAAAGCTGCGGGAAAAAGCTAACATCTTACCGTTCACGTTCAAGTGATGAACTTTTTCGCGCAAGGTCATGCTGAGATGATCGGTTCCCTGGTTCTATTTTGCGATCAGTGTTGGATTAAGAGCGGATGTGCCCCAAACTAAGGCTTGCGGCGCCGGAATGGTGGTCGAAACTCCGATTTCGCGGTTGTGGGTGTGTGAACGAGTGACGTGCTTCAGATACGTGTGCACCTGCGGACCTGAGAAGTTCCTGAAATGATGGACAAAACCAGTGCAGGGAACAACAAAAAATAAATATCTGTTAAGGTTTTTTTTTAAATCACCGGGCGGGACGAGTCATCCTTGAGTTAATTCTTCCCTTACATATCCTGAAGCGCGCAACGCGCTGACAAGAGCGTTTTTTTCATGAGCAAGATGCGCGCTCATGTAGCCGCTGACGCGCGATTAACAAGCGGTGCGCTGTATCTTTAGGGTCCGCGCCGTGTCTTTAGGGGGTCGGGGTCTGGTTTTCAGGGTTTAGAGTTTAAACAGCCGCGAAGCGGCTCTTCGGCCGCTCCCTTTTGACATCCTGAAGCGTGCCACGCGCTGCCGTGCCAAAAAAAAAACCGCAACACAGATAAAAAATACCTTCGAAGGTAACGTAACATACACGAAAATTCCTGCGGCAATGTTTTTCTTCATCGACTGGCGGTGTAAAATAAGATCTTACAAATAATAGATATATACATATTACTGTAATTATAATACAAGCAAATATAACTTCATTCATTATGATATGATTCTTATTCCATCGTTGGTTAGTATCTCAGCGGAAATCTTTCCTGGTCCTGTTATCCCACGCGCTAGTCACTCATAACGCTCATGGGCAGGTATCGGATCGGATATTAGCCCGCACCCGGACGTCCTTCGCGGGGCCGACGCGGTGCGACCGCGCCGGCGACGTGCGTTCATTATGATATCATATTTATTATGTTATTATTTGAACGAAACCTTATTTATTAACCTTCGAAGGTAATAAATAATGAAAAATAATGAATACAAGTATCTATCCCTTATCCAGTTATCAAGTGAGATGGATAGATGATGAGTGAGGTTCGTGGACAAGTTTCTATCTACATATATATGCCATACCTTCGTTCGAAGGATAAATATTAGAAGAAGCGCTTTTCTTCGATAAATATTGCCGAGGAAGCAGATTGGAATATCGCCCGGCTTGATCATATTTGGTCGTGACCATTTATAGCATGGGGTTCGGTTTTGTTTGCGCGTCACGTGGTTTGCACCTTTGCGGTGCACACTCGTCACTAGCAGTGAACTTTTCGAAGAAGAGCAATAACCTGCGACGGAAGCTTGGCCTCACGTCTTCAGCAATTCATCGTGAGCTTGGAACGCGTACTTGTGCGGCTCTCGGTGGATCTCCTGGCTTGGATCACATTAGCAGCGGTGCGCTCACACCACAAATATACTGCGATGCTCATTTTTGGTGATGTTTGCCCCGCCGCTCTTTGACACTCA
>Ga0209666_1002103_pt1 | contig 14970 bp, 10 predicted proteins | sample SaaInlV_125m_DNA_FD_184679 | JGI IMG/M metagenome (GOLD analysis project Ga0209666, IMG submission 184679) | Marine microbial communities from expanding oxygen minimum zones in the Saanich Inlet - Saanich Inlet SI037_S3LV_10m_DNA (SPAdes)... | ecosystem: Environmental > Aquatic > Marine >...
TTGATTCAATTTCAGACATAATTAAGTGATTATACAGTGCGCATAATTTGTGTCTCACACTCACGAAGTGAATAAACATTTCAAATTAGCTCCGGGCATCATCCTAATTTTATTTATATTACCATTTCTTTCCATAGTTTCTTCTTGGCATGAAGAAGTACCAGAGTTAGAAGAAATAGAAGATAAAATGCTTAGGTCATCATCTCTGAACGTTTTAGAAATATCTTCAGGAGCCAACCATAAAATTTACCAAGATGATGATGGTAACGGAGTAAATAATGAAGTTGGAGATAGCGAAGATGGAACTTCCTCAAGGGATATTAATGCTTTCTTCATATCATTACTATTTGTAATAGGTTTCTATTATTCAAATTTTTCAATTAATGATAAAAAAGGCATTACCGCGAAGATTCTAAGGATAGTAGCAAGAATAAGAAATAAGCTAAGATACATGGGCAAAGGCTCACAAATCCTTCTATATATGTGGTCATGGATATGGCTTAGTACCGTACTAGCAATAACTTCTACTTTAGAAGATATAATTATTATTCCATTAGTATTCTTAATACCTGTAGCGCCTCTATATTATGTTCTTTTGTTTATAAATAGAGGTAAAAAGCCAATGAAATCTAAAACGACAAAAAGGCAATATTCTCAATTAAGCACTCGATACACCCGTGTCGTTGGTAGTGATACAATAGATGTTTTCAATACGGAACAAGTATCTAATTTACCTCCACGAGCATATCAGGGTAAATGGGCTGTAATAGTTTCTAATGGAGACATAAAAATTGTACATAGTATTCATTCTACTAAAAATGATGCAGTAAATTCTCTATTGGCTCATGAAATAAATTTGAAAGAAAAACAAAGTAATAGTAAAATGAAGTCGCTTGTATCAATTCAGGATAAAAATGATGAGACAGTCGCAAAGGCACTTCAACAGCGTAATATCGAAATGGCTAGAGCACTGGGAAGAACAGTAGAAGATATCGAAGCAGATCTTGCAGATGATGGGGTTCTGAATTTTAGTGCAGGATCTGATGCCAAATTGGCCCAACTAGGTATCGAATCAAAATTTAGGAAGGCCGAATTAATTGGCGAAGGAGGTATGGCAAATGTTTTCAGAGCTATAGAAATAAAAACAGGAGACATTGTAGTTTGGAAAGAAGCAGCTGCAAGTAGATTTAATCCTCTTCCAGAAGTCAATAGAAGACTTAAGGAAGAATCTAAAATATTAAACAGTCTCGAACATATTCGTATTCCGAATCAATTAGATTATGGTGAAATTGATAAAAGTAATGGTGAATCAGTTGGAGTTTTGATTATGGAGAATATATCTGGGTCATCATTAAAATCAGATATTGATACACTCACAAAACTTCGTAAGGGACTTGACTTCGAAGAAGTTATTAAAATCATCAAACAAATATGTGAACCATTAGAATATATGGCAGACCTAGAGACGCCAATTTATCATAGAGACATAAAACCTCATAATATCATAATAGAACCCGATAGAGGGCCTGTCATTATTGATTTTGGACTTGCAAAAATAGTTGATACCGAACATGTAAGTCATACTCAAGGCATGTCTGAAGGATGGTCCCCTCCTGAAAGAAGACAAGGTAAAAATGGTGGATTTACAGATGTTTACAGTCTTGGTCAAATATTGTGGAATATGCTGACAGGTGAGGATCCATTTAATGCCCTAACAATTGAAGAAATTATGGAAAAATTAGTTGAAAGAGAGCATCCAGAATGGTTAGCAGAAGTAATTCTTGCAAGTGCACAAAGATATGACAGAAGAATTCAATCTGTATTTGAGTTTAGATTAAGGTTAGAAAATGAAGGTAAAATGCCCTAATATTGATCACTGTTGATACATGCATAAAATGAATAACTCCCGATTATCGAATTATAATTCTATGATTAACTGTGAACATGTATGGAACGAAGAAGCCTTTGATGCAACAAAGGATGTACTAGAGATTGAATTAACTCATGTGATGATTAAAATTAAATGTGAGAAATGTGGGATGAATGCAACTGTAGATTCTGAGATAAATTGGAAGCCAGTTAGTTGGGAAGTTTTTGAGAATTTAGAAATCATTAGTTAAGAATATATTTTGTAAGCTTAGATATATTTAGATATGTTCTCGTATACGCAAATTCATGTTTGGAGATGATATCACCTCAATATGTACGAATTGTGGACATATGCCTGGTGCTTGGCTGCCAGGTCTTCCTTGCCCCGAATGTGGAGAGCCAATGCTCTGATTTTTGTAAACTACTAGTTTTTGATATGGCCAAATGTAGCCAATTTTCAACCATGGTTAGTTCAAATATGGTCAATTAAAGGACTTTTCTTGGCTGAGAAGTGGAGAATATATTTCAATTGAAAATAATCTGATAAATGTCTTTTTTTACTAAATTTATACGGGTTACAGTAATGATACCTACTCAGTTACAATACTGTAACTATCAAAACATCACTTTAAATGTTACATCATGTCAAGTGCGTTAATATGAACAAATTAAATGTGATACTAGTGTGCCTAATGTTGACTGTCATCCCAAGTTCCCAAGTGTCCGCCGATGCAGATGAATCTGATCCAGTATCGGACGTGACTGTCGGATTTGGTAATGTTACTAATGATACTATGGAATTCACAATGGATACCTCAGTAGATGTATATTCTTTCCAAGTAACATTGGCTTGGGAGACTGGTGCCGTTTACTGTGGCATCTCAGGATCTGGTGGGCTCGCTGAAGAATACAGCTTGTACGTCAGCGTCATGTATGCTGGGTGTTTGACAACAGGATACTATTACGGTGCTCAGGGAAATTACTATATCCCCTCAGGTAGCAATGATACTCTTACATCAATCTGGTATCAATCCAATAGCCCAGAGGTATGCATCGGGAATGCGACCTATACGATCATGTTAGATGATGGGGAGTTCGAAACTCGACAAGCAGGCTTTGATCCCAATGATTGTCTGAGTTATACTATGTATGAAAGTGAATGGCCGTATGATTTATGGTATGAACTAAATGATGATGAAAGCGATTCTGAGGCAGAAGTATCGTATTCCAACGGAGAAGTAATTATTGGTTATGGCGATGTTACTAATGATACAATGGTACTCACTATTGATACAAATGTGGATATATTTTCTTTCGATATATCAGTACAATCAATGTATTGCGGTGATGGATTTGGTGGTGCTGCAGAAGATGCTAACCTTTCTGTTTCGACAACTAGTGACATAGGAATGGGTGGAAATTCAGGATGTAATATTCTTGGAAATAATCCAGGAAATAACACATCATACATTCCAGCTGGAACCGATGAAGATTTGACAGCATGGCTTTACCAGGGCGGATCTGAAGAGATTTGTATAATGTATGCATTTTATACCAAAGAAGAAGGTGGAAGTTGGTTTGAAGCAGATTTAGATGCAAATTATTGCCTTGATTATACCTTTGTTTATCCCGATAATTCATGGTATTCTTGGTTCGAGTTGAATGAAGATCAGAGTAATTTAGAGATTGATGAATACGGCATAAGCGTTCACGATACTGTTTTGTGGACATTTCAGAATTCACCTTACTTTAGTACACTAATTCAGGCACTTGAGATGACTAATTTGACCGATGCACTCAGTCCGGAGAATACTCCTCAGATGGGATATACAGTATTTGCTCCTACTAATGAAGCATTCAATGCTTCTGGTATTATTTTGGATGATTTTAATTCTTCTTTAGGAATAGAAGTATTGACAGAAATATTGCTGTATCATGTGAGTTTTGCAGGCGCATATAGCTTAGACATGAGTATGGCTTACAACAGTTCGAGTGGCGAATACGAACCTTATTGCGAACCCTACACAATTGACTGGATGCCAATGCAAAATGGAGAATTGGCAGATCCATTCAATTATAGTTCATGGACTGAAACAGTCGTTATTTCAAATGACTGTCAAGGCGACATCACTGTCGAACAGGCAAATGTAATTGATGCAGATAATCGTGTTTATGGATACTACATGACTACCGATTGGCCTTCTTCTTCCTCTGCTACAGATAACGGCATGATTCAAGTTATTGATAGAGTATTAATTCCTTCAAGCCTTAATTTCACACCTCCAAATAACGATGAGCCTAGATTTAATCCGAGATTTGACATCCCCTCTAACTTAGATCAAGACGGGGAATTTAATCAGCTGATAGATGCACTTTCCTTGACCTATCTGATGGATGATGTTACAGTCACTAATAGTCCAGAAATGGGTATGACTATTTTTGCTCCAACTGATACAGCATTTGCTGAAGCAGGAATCAATACAGACGAATATGATACTCTGGAAGGACTAATGGAGTTAAATAATGTATTACTAAGTCATATATCGTTCGATTGGGTATTGTCATTCTCTGATGATTGTGTTCCTTCTCAGTTTGATCTTGAAACGGCGGATGAAAGATTAATTACAGTTTCAAACGATTGTGATGGAAATATATCCGTCAACGGAGCAACTATACTTTACTCTCAGGAAGTAGAAAATGGAGTAATACATGTAATTGACAAGGTCATAATACAACCAGATCAAGAACCAGTGGAAGAACCAGTGGAAGAACCAGTGGAAGAACCAGTGGAAGAACCAGTGGAAGAACCAGTGGAAGAACCAGTGGAAGAACCAGTGGAAGAACCAGTGGAAGAACCAGTGGAAGAACCAGTGGAAGAACCAGTGGAAGAACCAGTGGAAGAACCAGTGGAAGAACTTGTAGATGAAACGGAAGAAATAGTGGATGATATGCTAAGTGCCGACTTGCCCGTAGATGGAAATGATAATGCCGTTCAGACTAATTTAGAAAATCCAATAAGTGAAAGCACACTAATTATTGGATTTGTAATGTTATTCGCCATGGTTTCCATTCTATTAGGCACCGCAGGTTTGAAAGGAAAAAAAAAGGAAAGAATTAATTTAAATTCTTCCGGCATGATTAGTCCGATTAAAACTAATGAGTTGCTTCAACTACTTTCAAGATCTAAGATGGTGCAAATCCTAAATGTTTTACATTCTGAAGACCATCCGATTCGATTTACAGAATTGAAGAATAGAATAGAAACATCTTCAACTACACTCACCAGAAGATTAGGAGAATTAGAGGAATATGACTTGGTAAAAAGAACTGTATACGATACAGTACCAGCCACAGTTGCATACGAATTAACAAATTTAGGAGTGTCTCTATTGCCTAGCTTGGATTCATTTTTTGATTGGATAGTGGAAAAGTTAGATTGATTAATATTTTATAATCTTTCTAAACCTCGCATATCGAAATTTATACACTGTAAATGGTGGACGCTGGGGGATTTGAACCCCCGGCCACCTCGTTGCAAACGAGGTGCTCTTCCAAGCTGAGCTAAGCGCCCTACGGCCTTGCGAAACGTAAGTAGTTCTTGAGTTCAACCGTTGGAACACTCATTATCATTCATTTGATTTGGTTAATTGTGGAATTATAAATATTATGCCAATAACTGAGATAATTAATAATATAATTAATGGATAACTAACAGCTTCATCTGTTGAAATTTCTTCAGTTCCAATAGGCGGATTATTAGGAGGAATATGGATATCTTCTCCAAAATTTACATAGAAATCATATTCTGTCATATTGCCTTCAAATCTAACTTGATGTGTGATAGATATATTACCTTGAAGAAAACCGTTATCAGCAGATAATAGAATTACTTCATGTGCATTGCAATTATTATCTATCTTAACTCCAGTCTCATTTAATTCACATGATGAGTTGAGCCAATTTGTCTCATAATCATCGATTCCATTAAAAATTCCATCCCCATCTAAATCAACTTGTAAACGATGACTGAAATTTTCTCGGGAATCATGATTTCTAACAAATAAAGAGTCATTTTCTACTAGTATTCCTGGGGCGACACCACCGGGAGTTGGTCCATCTTCAAATAATAGGATAGTGTAATTTTTAGGATCATGAGCCTGGACATTTAATGGAATTAATAGCATAATTGATACAATGAAGAATGATATAAGTCCTCGTCCCATATTACACCGAAAAGGAGCGATGGTTTGAACATGACTCGCCTACTCGCGCCTAATATGGATACAACGGCAGTTGATCGAGTTAACACAAACTCTGACGGACGAGGTTCAGACGAAGCTTCCCCTCCAGAGTTCTTGACAAGAGACAAATACGTGATAAGGCAAATATTTCTAGCTTCTGGACTTGTAATATGTTTGTTAGCTGCAAGTATGAGTGCGATTTTATTAATAAGTGATGATAGTGAAGTTAGCAATTCTAAAGAAACAATGATTGATCCTTTATTGCAAGATGAGGGACATGATCATAGAAATGCAAGTCAACATGTACTATACACCGATAACATTCAACCAGTTTCTTTCAATTCTCTAACAGCACCAGGTAATGCTGAAGTCCAAGTTGCTGAATCTCCGGATGGTAATACATATGCATATATTGCTGGATGGAGCGAAATGCACATCGTTGATGTAACTAATCCTTACAATACAACTGTCAAAGGAGTATATATTGATCCGAATACTCAAGTTTTGGATGTCAAATACTTACAATATGATGGACGAGAATATGTTATTGTTCAAAATCAATTAGTCGACCCGGGTAATGCTGACCCTAATGTTGGAGAATGGGGAGATCCAGCTCAAGTTACTGTAACTTTAGTGGATGTTACAGATAAAGAAAATCCTACATTTGTAGATGCTTGGTATGATGCAGATCACCCTAGTGGTCCACACAATTTATACACTCAAATGATAGATAATGAATGGTATATTTTTGTTGCTAACCCTGAATATGAACAATGTGATGTAGGTCAAGGAGATGCTTGTGGAGGAATAACTATTGCTCATCTAAATTTTGATGGATTTGGAGATGATCCAACAATATTGAAAGTTGGAGAAGCTGAAGTTTCCTGGGAAAGTACTCGTGGAGGTTGGATATATATTCACGATATGACAGTTCAAAAGTGGCCAGGTGATGATGTAAACGACCCTAGATTTGGTAAAACATATGTCTATGGAGCATATTGGGAAGCTGGCCTCAGAATATTTGACGTAAGCGATGTGCCTCATCCGCAAAATACTCCGGTCGAATATGCATTCATTGCTGGAGGATGCGTTGTATCCATTGGAACTCAATTGGGATGTAATTGGAGAGCCCCGGAAGTAGGATTATGGATGGATTTTGAAGACTTTGATGGCGATGGACAACCAGATAGCGGGACTACAGGTAATGAAAATGGAGGAAGATCTTCTTACATCCATTATGCAGAACCTGTTGATGATATGGTAGATGCAAGTCACCTTGGTTATCCGGCTGGAAAGATGCATTTGACATTACTTTCTACAGAGGTATTAGATACGACTGTCGGTACTGGAATGTCATACCTTTTAGATACTACAGACTATGAATTGTACAATGGCAATATCAGATTCCTGCCTAAGTTAATTCATGGCTGGGAAATACCATTTGCTGAAGATCATCATATCCCAGGAGGAGAAGAATGGTTACTATTTAGCCCTCATAATGCAGATTTAGAGATATTTACAACTGGACTTCCAGGATATCCCGATAATAGCCATGGAGGAGCTTGGGACGGTAGAATATATCTTTCAAGTTATCACGCAGGACTATGGGTAATTGATATAGAAACTATGATGATAGCAGGTCTTTCAGATGGAAACAAAACGGCAGTTCATGCAGAGTCCACAGTGGGATATCACATCTCCCATGCAGGCGATGGTGAACCTTTGGATAGTTCATATTATGATTTTGGATGGACTCCCTTTATTTGGGCTGCTGAATACCATGAAGGGTACACATATCTCTCTTGCATAACCACAGGATTATACATAGTTCAATTAGATATTGACAAACCATATGGCAATTAGATTTAACATCGATTGGCTTTCGTCGAGACCTAATAGGGGTCCATTCATGAGCGTAGCAAATAAATTACCTTTAGCAATAATGATTTCATTAATGGTCATGGCCCCTCTTTCTGGATGCCTATCATTTTCAAATGATGATAATGAAGATACTGATATGAGTAGTTCTTGGATTGATCCGGTTATTGAGATAGAGAATGAAAATCATTCCCATAATGACTTATTAGCACATCGTTTATCTACACCCAATGTGAAATTGATTGATTATCATAATTTGAATTGTGATGGCAATGTAAGTCCACCTCCAGAGTTAGACAATGTTGCTGGACGACCATGTGATGATGATTTCAAAAACACTGGACCAACTCCCGGAGATAATTCTGAAATAGCAATTGAAGGTAATTTTGAAGAAGATTGTGTAAAGTACCCAGATAATTCAGGTGGGTGTTATGCATATGTTTCTAGCTATAACCAATTAGAGATATTGGATATCAGTAACCCAAATGACATCGTATTAATGTCCACATATTATGCAGAAATCGCAAGAATGATTGATATTAAAGTTACAAAAGATAATAACTGGGTTTTAGTAAATCACGAGCTAACCAACAGTGACTTAGATCCAATACCAAATGATGATGATGCAAACAGTGGAGCCAACAGACTTGATGTACTATATGTGGGAGATAAAACAAGTCCTATTAAAGTCGCTGAATGGAATAATCCACCAGCAGGATTCCACAATCAAGATTTAGCCGTATATTGTAACTGGGAAGGTGCATTTGATCCGACAGAAGAATGTAGTTTATTTTTATTTGGTGCTGATCCATATCCAGAAATGATTGAGGGGGGAAGCGGTACCTTTTACAAAGGAACACAAGTTTTCTATGTCCCAAGAGGAATTGAATCATGGCTTCCAAATCAAAATGAAGAACAATCCAATTCTAGTCGTGAGATTATTCGATGGGGAGGTTATACTCCGGAACCTTACACTACATGTGGAGGATCGATATTCAACCACGATCATGTTTACTTCGTTCATCCCATAACAAATCAGAGATTACTTGCAGCATCCTATTGGGGAGCAGGTTTGAGACTTGTGGATGTTTCAGAACCACCAGTAATAGCCGATCCAGAAGGAATAACATGGCCTCCTGAAGTAGGAAGATGGATGGGATGCGCCTCTGCAGATGAAGGATGGTACGGCCCAGAGGGTGGCGGTCATGCTAACATGTCACCTGAAGAATGGCTTGATTCAAATCAAGGAAACGATAACATACACTATGCAGTTCCAAATGATTACTTAATTTGTTCTGGCATAAGTACATTCGATTTAGTAGAAGAATGGCCAGCACATTGCGGTACTGGATTTGAAGACCCATTGTATGGAGAAAATTGGAGGCATTATACATATATTGCACCAGAATATGGCTCCAATGAAAATCATACAGGATACATTTGGACAATCGATACAACTGACCCAACTCAGCCATTCTTAGTGTCAAAATGGAGACTTCCCGGCGAAGGAATGAAGGCGAACGGAAGTCACCCTCAACATTATATTCCTGATGGATATATCTTCAGCCCACATAATGGAGATACTGGACCATCCGGGCACGTTTACTATACTCACTATCATGCTGGAGCATGGATGACTGACCATGGAGAAATATGGGATGACATAGTTTGGGAAAATGGAGTACCTGAACCTGACAGAGGATTTCAGGCGATTGAAGAATTAGCAGAGACTCGTACCGTAGGCTACTACTTACCCGCAGGACCACCTTGGATAGATAATGCAACAGAAGTATTAGGATATGATATGGCAGATTGTTGGGCATCTTGTATGATACCATTTGATTGGGGATTACAATATGATCCAAGAGGATTCGTATATGTTTCTGAGATGGTTTCTGGCATTTATGTGATTCAGTTTGATGAAGATTATGATCCAAGGTATGATTATCCGCCACTTTGGCTTGATTTAATGGATGAAGAGTGAATAAAATGACTTGCGTTAAGGCGCTTACTGCCATTATTGTTATTATTATGTTGATGCCAACTGCCGTGGGTCATGGGGCAAATTCTTACTCATTTATTATGAGAAATCAGAGTTTACAACCTTCCGAAGCCCAAGTATTAGATAATAGTACAATAATATTCTACAATGCTGCAGAAAACAATAGGACAATACTAATCGACAGTAATAGAGATGGAGAGACCGACATAAGTTGTGAAGTAGGACCATCAAATACTTCTTCGATTAGTGATGAATGCAGCATTTGGTTAGAACCTGGTATATGGGAATCAGGAGAGTATGAAGTTAAAATAATGTCTAATGGAACTTTATGGAATACACTTAGTTTAGTAATATCATTAGATAATCATACCGAGGCATCTAGTCTTGACTTAGCCGCGCCATCTGACTATTCATTTAATAACGAACGGGCTAATGAGGAAAATATTAAAGAATCTGGAATAGCAAACATATATCAGATAGGCCTATTGGTTTTGATTACCGCTGGATTGTTTGTAAGCAGGAAGAAAAGTTGATTGATATGAAAAATAAATTCCTCATAATTATATTTTCTATTCTGTTAGTTTCCCCAGGATGCCTTAGTTCGGAAGATACAGATATATTTTATGGAGATGACATTAATCCCCCAATACCTGCTGAAGATTTCATATTGATAGATGGAGACGGAGAGTATTATCAGCTCTCTCAATTGGAAGGTAAAGTTATTGTTATCGCATTTTTATTTACTAGATGCCCAGATGTTTGTCCAATAGTTAGTGCAAATCTAGATTTTATTTCAGAGCAACTTGGAGATATATATGAAGAAGAAGTAGTAATTCTAACAATAACTGTTGATCCTTGGACTGATAATACATCAGTCATGAACGATTATGCTGGTGCCAGAAATCTAGAATGGCCACATTTGACTGGCACTGTTGAAGATTTAGAACCGGTGTGGGAGAATTTCGATGTTGGATTACAAACTTACGATTCAGATATTGATGGAGACGGAGTTGCAGACGGTTTTGATGTGTGTGCTGAAACTCCTGAAGGGGAAGAAGTAGATGGCGATGGATGCGGAATTGATACTCAACAAACTGAAGAGGGTGACGTACAAGTAAATCACCATCCATTGTTATCTTATTGGGTAGATCATACGACAGGAACGATAATTGTTGATAAAAATATGAACCAAAGAGTATGGTGGGAAGACACGCTATGGAATCCTGATTTAGTCATGGAAGACATCCTGCTTTTAGTAGAAGAATAGGTGACTTTAATTGAACAAAAAACCTATTTTATCAATATTTCTAATAATTATCTTAATTTCCTCGGGATGCGTTGGTGGCAACGAAAACTCAAAAATATTTGGAACAGAGTACAAGGACCCGCCTCCGGCACCTGACTTTACTCTCACGAACCAATTTGGAGATTTAGTTACATTTTCTGATTTTGAAGGTAAAGTAATAGTCGTTGCATTCATTTATACAACATGCCCTGACGTTTGCTTAATTATTTCTGCAAATTTAGACTATATTAATAATAATTTAGGGGAATATTCCGAAGATGTAGCGATATTATCAATTACAATTGATCCAGCAAGAGACACCGTCCCCCATATTTCTGAATGGACTAAAAGAATGGGGTATGAATGGGATCATTTGACACACGAAACTAGTTCAGTAATAGAAGATGTATGGAATACTTGGAATGTAGTTGTTGATAATGATCATATTGCCAATAGTTTAGCACCTGAAGCAAATCTGTTAAGATTTGCCGTATTGAATCCAGATAATTCATCATTTAAATCAGATAGCAAATGTTGGAATTTACAGGATTCTAGTTGCTATTTAGACTTAGATAATTTTGCAAATTATTCATTTAATCAAAATATAGAAGGATTTTATAATATGTCGGAAGGATCAATTGGAGAATGGAAAAGTAATGACAATTGGTCTTGGGAATTACATAATTGGGATTTATTAAATGATAGTTGGATTAAGATCCAAAATGATATGTTTGATACAAAATCCATACCAAAGGGCACTCACTTAGCATGGGTTGCAAGTAATGCAAACATCAGCAATCTTCCCCCCGGAATTGATTGTAATGGCAATGGTTGGATAATGGGATCTGGAACTAGTGCGCATTGCATGTGTGATGAGGGTTATGAAAGGTCTAATGATAATTGGAGTACTTGTATAAGTAAAAATGACCTAAATAATGAAAATATATCTGAAATGGTAGATCCTCATGCAGAGACTCTTGGAGAATATGAGATTGGCCATTCAACGAGCACGTACATAATAGATAAAAATATGAATAAAAGAGTTTCTTATTCAGGAATAAATTGGGATGTAGAAAACTTCTTGATGGACGTAATAACTTTAACTAATGAATAAAAATTTAAAAATGACTTTTTGTAAGTTTTTCTACGCATTTCTAAATCTCAGTTAAGTACCTTTGTAGCCTCCAATTCATCTATGGAAAGTAAGTTAGTCGGCATATCTTTTGTTATTTCGACCTTGATGGTCATGAGCGTATTCTCAGGGTGTTTAACTTCTAATGAGGCAGATATAAGCGAAGTAAATAATGCCCCTACCATAAATGGCGATATAGAAGGAGACATATTTTTATCAGATGCTGGTTTGATATTCTTTACAGTATTTGATGAGGACATAAATACTTTAAAGATTGATATAACTATTAATGACAATCTAACTGACAATTTATTGAAAAATTCAGAATTGCTTGGTTGGAGTATTGTTATTAGTGTAAGTGACTTAGATATTGGAAATCATAAACTAAAAATTACTGCAATCGATGACATTGGACAGCAAACAATTTGGATGTCAATAATCAGTATTATACCTGATCTAGTTGAAGAGAATATAGATGAGGAGGATGCAGATAATGATAGTAATAATTCATTTCTTGGATGTTTAGATTCAACAGCATTAAATTACAATTTAGAAGCAAATGAAGATGATGGTTCTTGTACTTACTCTGCAAATCAAACACTAAAGATTCTTGCCTTACATGGTGGTGGAGGAAGTGCTGCTTCATTACAGTCTAACAATGGGATACAAGACCTTATGGAAGCATTACCGGAGTACGATTTCTATTTCCCTCAGACTCCAGAATCTGACGGAGTTTGGATAAGAGATGCTCCCGGTGGAAAAGAAGAAGGGACTACGGATCCTGATTGGGCAAATCAATCAATTTCATATTTGGATTCATATATTGTGGAAAATGGACCATTTAATGCCATCCTTGGATACTCACAAGGTGCTGCTATGTCAATCATATATCTTGCTCATTCAGATATAGTATTTGATAAAGTGATTCTAATGAATGGATATTTAGAAACTGCCCATCAAGGCCTGATGGATACTATTGTAGATAAATCTCCATTCTCAGAATCAGCATTGATATTTGAAGGTGAAAATGATGAGTGGTTTGGATACGGATCTGCAGAAGTTGCAGATATTTTCTCAAATTCGACTCACCTCATTGGAGATGCTGCACATGACCCTCCAATCAAATCTGACCGTGCATTTCAACACTTGGTAGATTGGATTAAAGAAAATCAGGAACTAGGAAATGTTTCTGATCCCTTCGAGAATGGGCCCACTAGTGCAGAATGGTGGAGTGAAATATTATTGTGTGACGAGGAAGAAGTTTCTGGAGTTGATGATTACAATACAAGCCAAGATGACAATCATCAATGTGATGTTAGTTTCATAATTGATTCAGGAAATATAACTATTTCCACAAATGGCTTACCCAATCATGATTTTGAATCTGGGCCAGGGTGTTGCACTAGTGCTCAAACTACTTCTTATACTATACCAATAGAGCCAACTAATGATACAGATTGTAATCCAAATATCTCTACTGAGGGTTGTACAATGGCTCCAGAAAGAGGGTCAATTGCTTTTGCAGTCAATGGAATTGCAATTTACGGACCTGAAGATGGGCCTGGCGGAGATGCAATAGCAGGCCAAGAAGGCGCATTTGAAGAAGATAGACAACATATCTGGCTAGGTATTTGTCATGGCCATAGTGGCCCTGGAGGGGAGTATCATTATCATGCAGATAGTAATTGTGTGCATTGGCATCCTGAAGAAAATCAGACTTGGGAAGACTATTCAATCAATTCTTCAAGAACACTGAGTGAGCATTCAGGAATTGTAGGATTTGCATTTGATGGATATCCAATCTATGGATTCGTTGGCTGGGATGAAAATGAGAGCATAAAGGAAATGACTTCTTCGTACAAATTAAAAAACGGTTCAAACGGATATAATGGAATTGATGATTACGAATATATTTCTGGCTTGGGAGATTTAGATTCATGTAATGGCCAATTTGGCCCAACTCCTGAATACCCAAATGGTACATACCATTATCATACTACATGGGAAAATGGCGAAGGAGGTATCGGTTTCCCTTACTTCATTAATTGTTACAGAGGTGAGGTTCCGAACGAGAGTGGGGGCGATGGAGGAGATGATAGTGATCCTTGTGCAGGACATGGTGAAACATGGGGCCCGGGAATAGGACCTCCTCCTGAGGGATGCGATGACCCTCAAATGGATGCAGAAACAGGACTTTTGACAGGATATTACAGCAAGATTCCACCAATCGCTGGAATTCTTATGATAATTTCTGGAATTGTAATTATTTCAAGATTTAAATTAGCGGCATTTTCTGAAGGCGTTCCAAATCTGGCTGATACAATTGACGTATGTCATCGAGATCCAGTATTAGCATAGCTAGACGTTCTAAACCCATTCCCCAAGCACAAACGGGCCATTCGGTGCCTAGTGGTTCGGTTACTTCGGGCCTAAAAATACCCGCTCCACCCAATTCTAACCACTCTCCTCTCCATAAGATATCGACTTCTACACTTGGTTCAGTATAAGGAAAATAGGCCGGCCTAACTCTAACGTCGGGATAACCCATTTTTGAATAAAAAGT
>Ga0209666_1002106_pt1 | contig 14968 bp, 5 predicted proteins | sample SaaInlV_125m_DNA_FD_184679 | JGI IMG/M metagenome (GOLD analysis project Ga0209666, IMG submission 184679) | Marine microbial communities from expanding oxygen minimum zones in the Saanich Inlet - Saanich Inlet SI037_S3LV_10m_DNA (SPAdes)... | ecosystem: Environmental > Aquatic > Marine >...
ATGGAGTTTGAAGCGTCTTCGTTCTCGAGAAAGGCGCCTTCTATGTCGACGTCCGGCGAGGGAGACGAAGAAACACCAACGCGTTTCTTCGTCGCGAACGTCTCGCCGAGCGACCGCTTCGCCGACGACGGCGTCTTGGCGTTCTCCGCGGCGCGCGACGGTATTTCGGTGCCCCGCGCGGGGGACGCCAACACGCGGGAAAGGCGGCTGATGCTCTTCGGCGACTTTCGAAAAGGTACGGGCGATTTCGAAGTCGGCTTGGACACCGACGCGGAGTGAGACGCGCCGGAGACGGGCGACGCGACAATCGCGTTTTCGTTTTCGTCCGACGCGCTCGCCGCGGCGGTCGCCGCGTCCGCCTTGAAGCGACCGGTGGACATGGGCGTCAAGGGCAAGGCTCGCGCGACGTTTTCTTTTTCTTGGGCGTTCTCGTTTCCGTTCGCGCTCGGGTCGAAGAAAGGCACCGGGCCGGTGAGCCACGAGCCCTCGGGGGTGTTGTACACGCCCGCGCCGTCGAACCGCGGGGTCATCATCCCGCCGGGCCATTCGCTCTTCGCCGCCCACGTCAAAGGCGTGGGAACGCCGGGCGCGCTGCCTCGCTTCGTGCCGACCCACGCGGGGGTCGAGGCGAACGTGGGGGTCGCCGCGACGGGAGGCGGGAACGCGCGGTCCGCGTCGCGCGCCTCCACCGGCGTGCCGAAGCCTTCCTCCTGGGCCTGCGAGCGGGGACGACATCTGGGGTCAGCGGGGGGAGGATGGCTCGCGACGCGTGTCGAGAAGAGAAACGAAGATCTGCGCCTTCGATTCGGGAACATGTCGCGCGAGCTCGTACCCGTGGACTCCTGGAGGGCTCGTCGTCGGCGCTCGGGCCGGCGGGCCCGGGGGACTTGGTGGCCGCGGAGACGTCCATCGCGCGCGACGGGCGTCACCACGCCTCCGCGCGACAACACGTTGTGGCGTTCGCGACGCGCGTCCCGAGAAAAGGTCCGGCCCGCGGGTGCCGAAATGGCCGTGGCGAGCCCAACGGTCATTTGGCTTTCGGGAAATCTCGGAAGAAACGCACGCGGGGGGAAGGAAAGCACGCGTCCCTCAGAGTCGGTCGCGCGGGGTTGGCGCGTGGGGACGAGGCGCGCGGTGACGCGAGCGTCCGCGACCATGATCGCGTCCATCCCTTCCGTGGACCCGCACCGGGGTCCGGTGGACATGTCGTACGCCGCGGAGACGCGCGAGGAGAAGCCGCTGCTCCCCGGCGGAAAGATATCCAATCTCACCGCGAAACGTCTCCGCGCGGAGATTCGCGCGCGGAAACGGAGGGAGGCGCGCGGGTTGCCTCCTTCGAAAGCGGACGCGGCGGCGAAGCCGCCGGAAGCGTGGCCGCCGGAGAAGTACGACGACGACTGCCGAGTCCCCAAGCTGAGGGAGGAGTACTTCGAGCACGACCAAGGCGAAGGTACGAGACGCGACTTCCATCTCGCGTTGACCGAGGGAACGCGCGAGTTTCGTGAAAGCGCTCGGTTTTCTCTTTTTCGGCCGAAACCCTCTGACGCGTTCCGCCCGCGACGTTCCGAACAGGCCACTGGGAATCGCGCGTCGTGGAGGAAGACCACCGCGATCCCGGGAAACCGAAACTGCCCGGAAACAAGCCCCTGGCGGAAGTGCACGCGGGCCGGTTCCAGTCACGCGCCGCGGACGGCGACGGCGGAAAGGGCGTCGCCGAGTGGTCCGTCGCGGAGGCGAACAAAAAGTCGCACTTGCACTCGGGCGGGTGGCAAAGACGCGCGGGCGCGAGGTTAGCGGGCAAGTTCGAGCCCCGCCGGATTTACGAGGGCTACGGTAGGGGACGGGGCGTTGTCGTCCCCGAAGAGCCCGACGTGTGGGAAGACGAGGAGGACGAGATGGAACGAAAAATGAGCGAACTTGCGTTGCCGCCTCCGTCGGCGGACGCGGCGGCGGTGGCCGACTGGCTCGTTTTTGAGTACGAGGAGCGCGACCCGAATCTCATGGAGCGCGACGCGTTGTCGAAGTTCAAGGAGAAGCAGAGACGGAAGCTCGAGGCGGAGTACGAGGCGATGCGCGAGCGCGTTAAACGCCTGAGCGGGACGGTCCGCGTGCACGCCGACTCGAAGCTCCCGCCGAAGCGCCCGTCGCGAAAACAGACGTTACAAACGCCGTGCTGGTCGGAACCCGAACCCGTCTGGCGCGCCGTCGACGCGGAGAAAGTCCGCGCCGCGCGGACCGTCCCGTGGGGGACGCTCGGGACGAACATTAGATGCGTCCCCACGGGCGCGGGCGTCTCCGCGCGTCCCGGGACGAGGGACGCCGTCGTCACGCGCGCGGCTGAGGCGTACATCGTCGTCGGGGGCGACGGCGCAAAGACGTCTCCGTTTGGCGAGGAAGCCGTCCCGAAGACTTATTCTTCGACGGAAAATTCTCCGCTCGGGGCTCCGCTTCCCCCTTGCGCGTCCGCGCATTCTCTCGCGATTTCTCACGAACGGGACCCTACGCCTGATCCTTCAATCACGCGCGTCTCGTACTTCGGTCGGGAGAGCCATCACAAGGAGTACAGAGCGGTACGAGGCGTGGGGTTGCTCACGAGATCGGTGCGCGTGCCTCCGAAGCAGACGCCCTTGGAACTTAAACGGAACCCGCCGCCAAAGCCCGCGGTGGCGTTACACAAAGGGTACCTGGAACTGGACGGGGGCTTGCCCGCGTACGTCGCGGGGATGCGATCTAGGGACGAGGCGCTTTTGCCCGTGGACAGGCACGCGAACGCGCCGCGACGCGACGGCGTGCGCCGCGTCAAGTACTTCGACCACAGGAAGGGGCGGAAGAAGGGGAAGGAAGAGGCGGCGGCGGACGACGACGGGACTTTGTCGAGGGAAACGCCGCGGAATGACGAAAAAGCGGACGAGGCGGTGCGGTGGACGGTGATCGAGAAACCCGCGCCGCGAAACACCGCGCCGGTCGCGGAGGAGGGCGCGGGCGGCGGCGCGAACGCCCGGGAAAGAACCGTGCGTCCAACGAAACCGGCGGTGATTCTGAAAGGCCGAGCCGCGTTGGAGGCGAGGAAGCGAGACTACCCTTACGGGCCGTGCACGTTTTGAGACCTACAGAAAAAAAAATTCACGCACCTCCACCTCACGGGTTTCGGTCGAACAGGCGTCTCGTTGACCGGCGGTCTCCACCTTCGTCGTCCTCATCGTCGTCGCGTCCGAGAGAACCTCCGAGAGACACGCGCCTCGAGATTCAGTCGTGGCTCGCGCCGCAAGCACTCCTACACGCGCTCGCGCAGTCGGTTCACGCACGAAGCGTTTCGGGCATGGCCGCGGTCGCCCTCGCGCGCGTCGGCCTTCGACGCGTCGAGTCCCCTGCAGGTCGAGGGATCGTGCCCGGCGCGGGCGACGCGCCGCGCGCTCGCGGCGTTCGCGCGCGCGTCGGCGCGCCGAGCGGAGTGGGCGAGGGGGGCGACGTCTGGGACGTTCGCGAAGCCACGTTTGCGAGAAACCACCCCGCGAACGTCGGTTCGGTGCGCCGCGAAAGCGACGACTCCGCGACCCTCACGGACACCGACTCCCGCGCGCGCCGCGTCGGCCTCGACGCGCACCTCCCCGACTCGTGGATCCGCGTCGTCGTCGACTCGGTGCTCCTCGACGACGCGCCGTTCGAGCCGCCCGAGGACGCGGCGAGCGCGCGCGCGTCCGAGAACTTTCGCTCCGCGGGCGGCGAGCCCCGCGAGACCGTCAGAGTGCTCACCGCGGTTCTGCGCACGGTGACGGACGGGCGGGACCGGCTTTTCCCCCTGGTCGCCAGCGCGCTCGTCGAGCCCGCGGACGGCGCCATCGAGCCCGAACCCGAAGAACTCGAGTCCGATGGCGCGCGCGTCCACGAGGACGACGAGCGACGCGAACGACCGGAACGACCAACACGATCGGTTCCCGAGAAACACGCGTTCCGCTACGACTTCGCGCCGCCGCCGCGCGCGCCGCGCCCGACGTCGCGCGCGCCGCCGTCGGTCCGCGACGGCGACGTGCGTCCGTCTGTGTCCTCGCGCGCCTCGTATGCGTCGCGGCGCTGGCCGCCCGCGCCGGCTCCCCCGCGCCACGACCCGCTGGAGATGTGCTTCGAGTACCTCAACAACTGCTTGCGGCCGGCGAAGAAAAAAAAAACCGAAGGTATAAAACGTTCGGCGAGCCAGAACCGAGAGACGAACGAGCGCGACGAGTATATCTCGTCGCCGTTCACCGCGTACGGCGGCGACCGATCCGGGTCGGGAATGCACCAAGACGTCGACTACGACGTCGGCGCTTCTTTTTCTTTTCCCGAGGAGCCTCTCTCTCGCTTTTCGCCGGAAAGCGAAAAACAACAACGCCCCGACTCGCTGGAAGACATCCGGGCGCACCTCGAGCGGTGCGCGGCGGAGGAGGCGTTTTTTTCCGGCGAGACTTTTGTCGGCGACGACTTTCTTTCGCCGTCCGACGACTTTGTCACGGTCGAGCCTCGCGACGTAGACGACGTGATGGACGCGCTCGAGGACCGCTTCGAGTCGGTGTACCTCGTCGTGGACGCCTCCGCGAACGGCGCGGGTCGCGGCAATCGGTATGGGCAATCGGTCTCGGCGTCGGCGCGCCTCGCCGCCACTCTGTACGCGACTTCTCGCGATGTTTTTTCAGAAGGCGATTTCTCAGAAGCGTCAAAGGACGCCTCCGATAGACCATACGACGTCTCGGACGCGTTTTCTTCTCCGCGCGCGGTGCGCTTCGAGACCGCGGACTGGCTTGAAAGCGGCGCATCGGGGTGTCGCTTTGACGCATCACACCAGACGGACGCGTTCGAGTTCGAATCGGATATCGTCGGTCTGGAGAGTTTCCTCGCGTTGTGCGCGGCGACGCGGCGGAACGTTCCGATCTTCGTCTCGCGCGACGTCGCCGACGCGGTGGGTCTGGCGCCCGACGCGTGGCGCCCCTCGTTCCGCTCCGCGCGACGAATGCGAGACAAACCGATGCTCTCCGGGAGAGAACACACGACGAAAGGAGGCGTCGAGTTTAGCGTGAGACAGCATCACTCGATGTTCGACGACGCCGGAAGAAGAAGAAGAAGAAGCGATTTCGACGACGACGACGCGAACGCGATCGGAGCTTTTGTCACGCGCGCGTTTGAGGCGTTTCTGCGCGGCGTCGCCGAGAGCGTCGCCGAGGACCCCGACGTTGATTTCCGTCGCGACGCCGCCGAGCCGCCGAACGCGTCGCCGAGTCTGATCGATCCGAACGCGCGCGGCGTGCCGCTCGCTCGTTCCGACTCGGCGAGTCACGCGAGTCGTGCGAGTCGCGGACTCTCGGCGGATCTCGGCGAGGCGCTCCTCGGGGGACCCGTGGTGTTCTTCCGCGCCGCGGCGCGTGCGTGGGCGGAGTGGTACCGCAAAGAAAAGAGAAAGGAACGTTTCTTCCGCCCCTTGGGAAACGCCCTCGCCGGCGAAGACGGTTTCGCGTCAAGCTCCGGCGATTTTTTTTTCGTCGCCGGACGCGCGCGGAACGCGAGAGAAGGTTCGCCGCAGACTAAAAGGTCCGCGGACGCGCTTCGCCTTTTGACCGGGAAACGCGGTGACCTCGCCGCGAACGCGCTTCTCAGGTCGCGCGGTTCGGTCGGGACCGTCACGGCGCTCGACCGTCGTTCGATGGATTGCGTCGCGTCTCACAGGATGACCGTCGCGGCGGCGACGCGGAGGAAACGATTCCTTCGAGACGTGGTCGACGCGCCGGCGCCCAACCACGTCGCCGCGGCGACGCTTCTGCTGGACGCGTTCCGCGACGCGGACCCGGACGCGAAAGCGCTGGTGGAGAGCTGGGCGCGGCGCGTGGCGCGCGGCGCGTCCGACGCCGACGCGTGTGCCGAGGACGCGCGGGCGCTGGACGAGACGGTCGCCGCGCGAGCGGCGGAGGTGGACGAGTGCGTTCGAGCAGAGACGCGATCGCGCGCCGACGACGGCGGAGGTTCGTTTTTCTCTCCGGGCCGCGCCGTCGCGTCGCTCGAGCTCGCCGTCGTGGAAGACAGGTGGGCGGACGCCGCGCGGTGGAGAGACGCACTGCGCCGCGTGAACGGGCGGTGCGCGGACCACGAGGCGGTGTTCGGAGCCGAGCCGGGCGAAGACGGGCACGAATCGTGAGGTAGTGTTTTCTACTGGAACGCGGTTCAAAAAGACTCCCAAAAAGACGTTTTTCGTCGAACGCGTCCGCTTCGGGATGTGTCGCGTTATTTTCACCACCCCGAGAAAACGTCGCGTCGAGGCGCGACGCGCGCACTTGCTCACGCGCGCCCACGGTGGTCGCGTACCCGGGCGTCACCCGACCCACGAAGCGACCGCGACCATGTCGCAGATGGTGCGTCTCGTCGCCCGCGCGCGCACGACCGCCACCTCTTCGTCCCTCGCGCGAACAACAATCGATGTCGCGCGGCTCGGGTCGGTTCGCCTCCCGAGCGAACGAAGCGCGTCGAGCCCTTCCATCCCGCATCCACCGCCGGCTGACCCACCGCGCTTCCCCGCTTACTTTTCGCCGCTTCAAACGCACAGGAGAAGATCATGCAGAAGCGGCAGGCCGACATGGAGGAGGCCTACGCCGCGCAGGTCCGTCCCCCGCGTTTCGCGCGATTCGTAGCATTCCGACCGGCCTCGGGAACGCCGAACCCCGACCGTCGCGTTCGTCCCTGACCCGACACCCCCATCCGCAGTGGGACGGAGGCAAAGGCTCGCACCACCCCAACTACGACCCGCACGCCAACGGCGACGACGTCGTCAAGGCCAGCCGCGAGACCGAGGAGCTCCTGAACGCCATCGTCAAGGTACGCGACGCCACAGGTCACGCCAGACGCGGTCGTTCGCGCCGTCTCGAAGCCGAACCGCCGCCGAACGCCCTTTTTTTTTATCATTCCCGAATCCTCTCTTCGCGACGCGAAGCGCTGACGCCGCTCTCGCCTCCGTTGGACACCCCAGAACGACGTCCGTTTGATCTACAAGAAGATCGAGGAGGGCGCGGACGTGAACTTCGTGTTCGGTCGCGCGTACGGGTGCCCCGAGGGGTACACGCCTCTGATGTCCGCGTGCCACCGCGGCCGCCTGGACGCCGCTAAAGCTCTGTTGCGCTCGGGCGCCGATCCCAACTTCATGAACGGCGCCGGAGACTTGACGTTGTTCTGGGGCGTCGACGGCGGCGTCGAGCTCATCAAGCTGCTCATCGAGTACGGCGTCGACTTAGACGCGCGGACGCCGAAAGACTGGACCGCTCTGTCGTACGCGAAAGCCATGGGCAAGTACGGCCTCACCACGGAGAAGGGCATATACCCGGAGGACGTCTTGAAGTTTTACGGCGCGACGGAGTACGGATCCGGACCGGAAGCGCTCGGCATACGGTCGCCGCGCGAATCCTTCAACCCCGCCGCGGAGGACTTCTCCAGAGACAGAGGCTCGTACCAGAGGGAACCGGAACACCCGTGATTCTTCTCCTCTCACGGGTGTTCGTGTTGGTTTCGGCTCTCCACGCGTCTCTCTTCATCGAAGAAAAGGCGGTTTCGTCATCAAAGGGCGAGCGACGAGAAACGCGACATCGTCTGTTTCGAAAAACGCGTCTCGCGTCCGGAAGCGCGGAGTGAAGCGCGCGTTTTAAAAAATCGCGTAGTTACGCGAGTGACTAGCCAGTCACGCCGTCGGCTCAATACACGTAGCGTTCGCACAAACACACGACGTTTGTCACGTATCACAACGCACACATCACGTCTCACTGTGTCTCTACGCCCGGGAGCTTGACGCCGTACGACGCCAGCAACGTGGCGAGCTCGGGATGCTCGGCGGCGACAGCTTTCAGTTCCGAAACCACCACTCTTGTGCCTTCGCGAAGTTCCTCGCACCGCATGTCCAGTTCCTCCGGGCCGACTTGGTCTCCATCCGGCGGGAGGCCCTTCGCCGCGCGATACGCGTCCTGAGCCGCCATGAGCTCCTTGTGCGTCTCCTCCGCGCGTCGCGCGGTGTCTCGCAGTTTCGCCTCGGACTCGGCCGCCTCCCTCTCCAGCACGTCCAGCTCTTCGTTGATCTCGCCAGCCTCCTCGTGCAGCCGCCGCACCTTCTCGTCCCGCCGCCGCAGCTCCTCCTCGGCGCGGCTCTCCTCCTCGCGGTGGAAGCGCAGCTTCTCCTTGGCCGTCTCGAGCTTCTCCCGCAGCGCGGCGCGCGTCGCGAGCGCGTCGCCGTCCCTCTCGTCCACCGGCCTATTAGCGACGCGGAACGAGTCGTTCTGCGCGGTGAGCTGCCGCAACGTCGCCTCGAGGGCGACGACTTCCTTCTCGCTCTTGCGAATGGACGCGTCGAGCTCGTCGCCGCGGCGCTGCATCTCCTCGCGCTCCTGCGCGGCTTTCACGACGTAGTACGCCTGCGAGTGCTCGCCGCCGTTCTCGTCTCCGTCCATCCCGTGCCGCTTCACCTTGTTCACCAAAACCTCGAACTTGGTCTGCAGTTTACCGACTTTCATGGACCGCTCGCGCATCTCCAGCGTCGCGCGATGCACGTCTTCCCGAAGCATCTTGTGCTGCGCGCGCAAGAGCTCGGCGTGCGTCTCCACCTCGTGCCGCCGCTCCTCCATCGAGAGCTGCAGCTGCGCCTTGCGGTTTTCCAGGTCGAACACCTGGTCGGCTTTTTTGTCCAGCAAATCGCGCAACTTTTTAACCTCCAGCTTCAAAGTGTCGTGCGCCACCATCTTGTCCTCCTTCGCTGAAACCGCGGCGCGCACGTCCTTAGCGGCGTACTCAGCCTCCAGCGTGAGCTCGGAGATTTCACCCGAGAGCGCGGACGTCGCGCGCTTCAGCTGCTTGGACCGCTTGCGCGCCGCCTCGAGGTCCTCCTCCGCGCGCCGCGTGGACGCCACAAGCGCGTCGTGCTCGGCGACGCGCTCGCGAAGCGTCGACTGCAGAGCGTCAATCTTCGCCTGCAAAACGCGCGTCTCCTCGTCTGACCGCGCGCCTCCCGCGCGCGCCACGCGGCGCTCCAGGTTTTGAATCTGAAACTCGGCGTGGTACAGAGTCTCCTGTTGCTTCAAGACTCTTTCATCCATGAGCGCGATCTTACGCGCCAAACCTTTGTTCTGGGTCCGAGCGCCCTGCGTCTCCGCGTCGAGCGCCTTGGTGCGTTCGCCCAAACCTTTAAGCTCTGCGCGCGCGCGCATGAGCAAATCTTTATGCGCGGCGGCGTCTTTGCGCGCCGCCGTAAGCTCCTCTTCATTTTCCTTCTGCACGCGGTCGAGCTCGGCGCCGCGTTCCTCGAGGGACATCAGCTCGAGCTTCTCTCGCTCCAAGCGCTTGGTGGCCTTCTCCAGCTTGTTTTGCGTCTTTTCAAGCTTTTGGCGCTTTAAAAGTAAAGCCTCGCGCTTAGCGGAGTTGCCGCCGTCCAACGTCGCGAGCTCCGCCGCCGCGCGTCTCAACGCGTTCTTCGCCGCGTCTGTTTCGTCCGCCAAAGCGCGCTGTTCAGCGCTCTCCGTTTCATAGCGCTCGCGTATGTTCGCCATGCCCCGGTCCGCTGTTTCGATGGCGACGTCCGTTTCTTTGTTGTTCGTGAGTTCTTGCTCCAGGAACCGAGTGCGCTCCGCCAACACCAAACGCTTTAAACGAGTCTCTTTGCGGCGTTTGGCGAAATCGCGCGACGCGTCGGCGATTGCGGCGTCGCGGCGTTTCATCGACTCGATCACGTCTTCCCACTGGCGCACGACGTCTTGGCGCTCGGCGTGTAGATTTCGGAAATCTTCCGCGGCGCGGTCCAACTCGAGTTGCGCCGCCTGCGTCTCGGAAACCTCGCTCTCCAACGCGGACTTCTTCTCCGCCACGGTTTTCGTCGCGCGCTCGATGGCGAGATTCAACTCGCGCACGCGAGCGTCGTCGGCGCGTTTGTACTTTTCCAGCGCCAACGCGTCTTCGTCTTTCCTCGCCGACGCGGCGGCCCACTGCTCCAACTCCTCTTGTCCCCAATTCAACTGGAGCTTATACGCGTCGAGCTTCTCGACGCCTCTGTGCGACGCCTGCTCGATGTTCGCGACGCGTTCCGCGAGTTCGAGCTCTTCCTTCTCCATCTTGCGCGCGTCGTCGCGCACGCGCGCCATGGCCATCTCCGATAAGCGCTTCATGTGCGCCTCCGTTTCCTTCTCCTTGCGCCTCGCCTCCGCCCGCGATTGCGTGTTCGTCACCTCCGCCTCGACGTTCCGCAAGTGCTCCCGCATCGCGTTCACGCGGTCCTCGTGCTCCTCGGCGTCGTTCTCCAGCTCCTCCAAAAGGCGCTCCTTCTCGCGGATTTGAAGATCCAGCTCGCGGTTCTCCGCGTTGGCGAACGGGGGAAGGAAGGAGGCGTCATCGTCGGGGTCGAACTCGCTCGCGGTGACGTCCCCGCGGTCGGAGTCTAAACGTGTGTCAATCGGGGGGTGGGAGCGAGCGGGGCGTCAGCGGGAGTGCGCGGGTGCGGCACGGTCGGTCGGGAGACGCGAGGCGGAAGACGATTGCCGGAATTGGATGGACGAGGCGCGAGGAGGCGCGTCCTGGTGTGGGATCGACGGGACCGCCGTACCGTCGAACTCGCTCATGGCCGCAGTCCGCGCGCCGCGACCTCAGGGGGCACTCGCCCTCTCGCCGGGACCTCCGCGCGCGTCTCCGTGCCCGCGGCCAGCGCGGTCAGCGGTCGTCGCGCGCGCGCGTGTGACCACTCCGAGGAGTCGTCCGGTTTCTTGCCGTTGAAGGCCCCGATTTGGGGTGGACAGAGGAAACAATCGCCAACTCGTATGAGCAATTAGTCACAACACGAACGTCCCGAACGTTTTTTCGCTCGACGCGAGAACTCGGCACGCTTTTTCTATACTCGGACTCGGACGAGTCAACGCTGAGACTCGTGGCGGATGCGCGCATACCGCGAGGCGCGAGACGCGAGGCGCTCGGAGCGCGGTACCGTGTTACCATGGGCGAGGTGGCCACCGCCCTCGCCGCGTTCGACGACGCGTTCGGGAGGACGCTGGGTGCGCTTCGCGCGTCCGACGTCTCGGAAGGATCCGCCTGGCCCACGCAGAAACGCGCGTCTTCGCTGGTGCTGGACCTCCGGCGCGACGTGCCTCCGCACGTCGCCGCCGCGAAGCTGGTCGCCGCGGGTGAGCTCGCGCTTTCCCGGGGGCAGTGGGCGCTGGCGCAGACGTCGTGCTTCGCGCAGGTCCTCGCGCTGGGGCTCGTGCGCGCGGGCGCGGAGACCGATCCGCGATGGCACCCGAGCGAGGCGGACGCGAAAGGCTCGCCGTTCACAAAGCTCGACCGCGTGGCGCTCCACGTCCGCGCCGTGCTGGGCAACGCGCGGTGCGAGTTGACGCGCGTGCGGGAACGCGACGCGGGGGTCAAATTGACTTCCACACGGAACGCTCTACGCGCGGCCGCGAACGACGCGAGGGACGCCGTTAAGCTCGCCATGGAGACGCACGAGTCGTTGTATTGGCTCGTCAGAAACGCAACCGGCGTCGTCCGCGACGCGAGCGCTCTCTCGACCGCCGCCGGCTACGGCGCCGACGTCATACACGCGTTGGTCTTCGCCGTGCGCGCGCTGGAGTCGCACGCGCTGCTCGCGACGCCCAGGCACCTCGCCTTTAGGCTGTCGTTAGTCGCGGCGACCGTGAAGTGCTTCGACGATTGCGCCGCCGCCGCCGCGAGCGGTTCCGGCGAACCGGCGGACGAATCGGGCGAGACCTCCGAAACGTCGAATTCTATACTCGGTCGCGCCGCGGGCGACGCGTTCTTACAATCCGCGAAGGCGTCCATCGAGGACCTCAAAACGCTGGAGGCGATGGACGCGACACCGATGGACGACGAGCGGCGGCGTTTCTACGCCGACGCGGACACGCGACTGGCGGCGATGGAAGCGGCGCGCGACCCGGCCGCCGCCGCCGCCTTCGCCGAGGCGCTCTCGGCGGAAGAATCCGTTCCGGACGATTCCGGGACGAGAGATGCCTCCTCGCTCTCGTCCTCCTCGCACACCTCGTCTTCGTCCTCCAAAAGCCGGTGGCTCCTCGAGGCGCTCGCCTCCGCCTCCGGCGCCGCGCTCGAGACGCTCGCCGGGGCGGTGAAGGACTGGGTCGCGACGCGCACGGACGCGGCGTTCGCGGTCCACAGGCACGCGCGCGCCGTCGCCGCGTTTGAGGCGGAGGCGGAGGCGCGGCGCGCCGAGGCGGAAGAGGCGGAAGGGGACGGGGCGAGAGATGACACCGAGACGACGGAATTGGCGACGGCGGAAGAACCGTCTCCGGAAGAACCGTCTCCGACTTCGGGAGACGCCGAGGACGCGGCGCCATTGCCGGCGCCGTTGCCCCCCGCCGTCGTCGCCGCGCACGCGCGGGCGCTTCGGGATCTGCCCGTCGCGACGCACGCGCGTCTTTTGAAACAAACGCGTTCGTTCGCGGACGGCGCCGCGTTCGGGGCGCTCGTGCGGTACGCGAACCTGCGCTTAGATGCTTGGAACGAAGATGGGGGGTCGACCGTCGAGACCGCCGCCTCCGCGGAGGACGCGGCGGCGGCGACGACGCTGCGAAGCGTCGTGGACCTGCTCGTCGCCGCGCACGTCGCCGAGGGCAAGGCGGTCGAGGGGGGCGAGCGGGAGAGGGTCGAGGACGAGAGGCGAACAAACGATGACGAAGACGCAGACGGCGACGCAGACGGAGACGCAGACGAAGCCGAAGACGGAGACGAAGACAAACCCGAGCGACCGAACGCGCCCGTCGAAAGCGCGATCGCGCGCGTCTGCGCGGCGCTTGAATCCGCCGACGCCGACGTCGCGGCGCGTCTGTGCGCGGACGCGACGCGCGAGTGCGGTTTCTTCGCGTGGCGGTTCGCGCTGGAAAAGCTCGAGGCTTTTTCCAACGTTTCTTCCTTACACTCGAAGAACGTGATTGGCGAAACCAAACGCGAACGCGTCACGAGGTACCGCCCGATCGTCGACCCCGAGGACGAGCCGGAGACGGTTTCGGCGCTCCGCGCCGCGTGCCGCGCGTTTGAGCTCGTCGACGTCGCCGACGGCGCGTTGCGCGCGTGCGTTTTATTGCGACTGGCGGACCTGCTCGAGCGGCGCGGCGGGGACGAGAATTTGCGTGACGCGCTTTCAGCGGCCGAGTCCGCGGTCGCGGCGCTGGACACGGAGCGAGACGCGTCGGTGTCGAACGCGGTGGGCGAGTGGATCGACGCGAAGGAGACCCTTTTCGCGTCGGGGAAAGTCGCGCACGGAAACCTCGCGGAGGCGGTTTGGGATTTTCGCGAAGCGACGGGGCCGACGAAGACGAAACCTTCGGAACTCACGGAAGGCGCCTTTGTTCGCGCCTCTTCGGACGACCTCGCGTTCGCTTTCACTCCCGCGGCCGTCTCCGAGACGGCGAAACGAACGGCGTGCCTCCACGCGGACGCGGTGACGAAAGCGGCGCACTTGCGTTGTTTAGCGCGCCTAAACGCGATGGGCGTCGACGCGACGCGCGGGATCCAGACGCTTCCCGCCGAGCTGCGCGAAGAGACGAGCTCATCGGCGCGCGATAATAAATGGGAAGCCGCCGCGGCGAAGACGGAGTCGGCGCTGTTTTTGTCGCGCGCCTCGGCGCGAATAACCGCTTTGCGCGAAGCGGCGGACCTGATGGAGGAGGCGGAGCGTGGCGAACGCGAGGCGTTTCGAGTCACGCTCGAAGGCGCGAAGGCTTTACGCGACGTGAAAGTCGCCTCTGGCTTTACGAGCGCGAAAGAAAAAGAAAAAGATGACGCCGGAAGTACGAGCGTCTCGCGCCTCGTGCCCGACGCGCCTTTAGTGCTCGGCGCGACGAGCGGCTCGGTCACGCTGCTCCCCCCAGACTTCTCGCGGCTGCGCCACGCGCTGCGCCAACGCGCGGCGCCCGTGGCGACGCACTTCGCGGTGGTTTGCGTGCCCTTCGGCGCGGGGTTCGCGCCGGGCGTCCGCAACGACGGCTTCCCCGGGACGGGCGGGCGGCGCGAGATCAAAACCGAAAACGGGAAAGAAAAGTACTCGCAGAACGCGGTGACGGTTTCCGGGTTACGCAGAAACGTCGCCTACGCGTTCGCGGTGGTGGCTTTCGACATCGCCGGTGCGGTGATCAACGGCGTGGGCGAGTCCACGAAGCCCGTGCTCGCCGCGCACGCCATGCCCGCGACGTGCATGTGGAGCCGGCTGGCGACGGTGGCGTCGCGAGTCGGCTGTCGCGAAATCGCCGAGCGCGCGTCGTCGACGGTGCGTCGTCGTTTTTGCGTCGTGGACAAACACGCGAAACCGGAGAGTTCTTGCCTTCCCCGGAACCCGGTGACGAGCCAGCGTCTGCGGCGCGAGGTGTTAAACGTCTCGTCGCCCGCGACGCTGCGCGCGGCGTCCCGCGCGATGCTTGTCTCGGCGGAGGCGGCGGCGGCGGCGCGCGTACCTCCGGCGTCCGCCCGACTCGAAGCCTTCGACGCGTTTCTGGAGTCGGACCGCGCGCCTCTCCCCGAGCTTCGCGTCCCGAAGCACCGCGAGCACCTGTCTAGGCTGGACGTCGCGAAGCGTTGCGTGCTGGCGATGGAGCTCGCGGGGTACGCCGGGGACGAGTCGCTCGCGCAGGAGTGCGCGTTGCGAGCGGGGAACGCGCTGGCGGATGTCTTGGCGTCCCCGGGCAAGAAACCGGCCGCGGCGCTCGCTCTGCTCAACCAGTTATGCGCGCTTCTGGAGGTTTGCGGGAAAGCCAAGACGCCTGCGTTTTCGCGCCTCGCGGCTTCGTTAGCGCACGAGCTGGCGAGGGAAGCCAGGTCGCTTGGCGAGACGGCGATTGTGCGACGCGTCGCGAGTGTCGTGTTGACGATGGACGCGATGACACCTCCGCTCGGCGCGCGGAACGAAGCTCTTCGACTCGCAGAGGAGCTCATGCTCTCCTTCCCCGAGTGGCGCTCGTTCGGCGCGGCG
>Ga0209666_1002109_pt1 | contig 14956 bp, 18 predicted proteins | sample SaaInlV_125m_DNA_FD_184679 | JGI IMG/M metagenome (GOLD analysis project Ga0209666, IMG submission 184679) | Marine microbial communities from expanding oxygen minimum zones in the Saanich Inlet - Saanich Inlet SI037_S3LV_10m_DNA (SPAdes)... | ecosystem: Environmental > Aquatic > Marine >...
CCACAGGCGATCAACAACCTAAGTATTTATTTTCGCCTCCAGGGGCTAAGCTACCTCTATACCCTGTGGTAGTACCTATACAGGGACGAATTATTATAGTAGAGGGTATTTTTGACGTACTTAACTTACACGATAAAGGACTCACAAATGCTGTGTGTTGCTTTGGAGTTAAGAATGTAAACGAGGAAAAACTACAAGTTCTCTCCGTAGCTGGAGTAGAAGGTATAGATATATTCCTCGACAACGACGCGGCAGGACAAGCAGGTTCTGCAAAAATAAAGGAGCTATGCGAGACAGTGGGTCTCGATGTCCGTAACATTGCTTTTGGAGACAAAAACATGGATGCGGGTGCATTAGCTGAATCTCAAGTTAGTAAATTAAAGAGTAAATTATATGCCTAAAGTTGCATTAGTAGAAACTAAACCAAGTAGAACAAATTTTAAGAAAGAGTTTGATTTTGACTTTGATCAATTTCAGCTCTGTTCAGACTCCAGTCTTAAAAAAGTTTTAAAACGAGACTGCGACATCGACATGAATCCAGATGACTATGAGTGGATTGTACTCGTAGGTTCGGATGCCATGAAATATTATACTAAACTCAGTTCTGTAACCGAATACTCTGGAAAGAAAATAGAAGGCAAGTTTTTGCCTGTAATTAATCCTGCAATGTTGGCGTTTAAACCAGAAGCGAGAAAAACCTGGGAAGAAAGTGTTAAAAGCATTCAAGCGTATATTGCTGGAGAAGTAGAAGACGTAATTATTGATTCTAGTGTTGCTTTCGGCATACAGGACACGGAGCAAGCAAATGAATTTATTGAAGCAGCTATACAGTACGATAGTGACTACATCGCGCTGGATTCTGAAACAACTGGCTTATATCCTAGGGATGGTTATATGCTCGGTATTAGCCTTAGTTATGATGGTAAGCGCGGTGCTTACATTGATACTGATTGTTTTAGTAGTAGAACTGAACAACTTCTACAACAGCTTTTTGATAAGAAAATAGTAGTATTCCACAATGCTAAGTTCGATATGGCATTCTTTGAGTACCACTTTCACTTTAACTTTCCACGATTTGAAGACACAATGCTACTTCATTACCTCATAGATGAAAATCCTGGGGGGCATGGCCTTAAACAACTGACAATGAAGTACACTCCTTACGGAGACTACGAAAAGCCGATGTATGATTGGATTGACCGTTATCGCAAGGAGCACGGCATTCTCAAAGATCAGTTTAACTGGGGCGATATTCCTTTTGATGTAATGAAAACATATGCGGGCATGGATGCTTTGTGCACTCTTTTGATTTACGAAAAGTTTATTAAAATTAAGCAAAACAAGAAGCTAAAGTGGGTGTATGATAATATACTTATTCCAGGCACTCGCTTTCTGATAGATACCCAAGATAATGGGGTTCCGTTTGATAAAAAGCGTTTGTATGTAGGACAAGATGCGATGCAAACTGACATAGATGAAGCTATCGCTGCTTTGTATAAAAATGATAATATACGAAGATTTGAGGAACTTAATGGAAAACCTTTTAATCCTAATTCTACTGTTCAACTTCGTAGTTTGTTATTTGATTTCTTGGGTCTTAAACCTACAGGAAAGAAAACAGGAACGGGTGCAGACTCTACTGATGCGGAAGTGCTCAACGAACTCAGCCTTCAAAGCGATGTACCTAAGCGGATCTTGGATATACGACAAAAATCTAAGATCAAAAATACTTATCTTGACAAGATCATACCTCAGCTCGACCGAGATTCTCGTCTCCGTACTGGGTTCAATCTACATGGTACAACTAGTGGTAGGCTTAGTTCTAGTGGTAAACTTAATATGCAACAGTTGCCTAGAGATAACCCCACTGTAAAAGGCTGTATCAAAGCATCTGAAGGACATAAGATCGTAGCTATGGACTTAACAACAGCAGAAGTGTATGTTGCCGCAATTCTTGCAAAAGATACAGCATTAATGGACGTATTTAAGTCTGGAGGCAATTTTCATAGTACAATTGCCCACAAAGTCTTTAGGTTGCCATGCGAGGTAGAACAAGTAGCTGAGCTTTATCCCGATAGACGACAGGCAGCTAAGGCAGTTACTTTTGGTATTATGTACGGAGCAGGTCCTGCAAAGATTAGTGAACAAGTAACAAAAGATAGTGGAAAATATTTTTCTAAACATGAAGCTACAGAAGTTATTAACGATTACTTTGGTGCGTTTCACAAACTAAAGGCATGGATTGATGATAATCAAAAATTTATTGAACAAAATGGCTTCGTTTATTCTTTCTTTGGTAGGAAGAGGAGGCTCCCGAACGTTAAGTCCACCGATGCGGGCATCAGGAGTCATAGCATTCGTTCTGGTCTTAATTTTTTGGTACAGTCCGCTGCTTCTGATATTAACTTGCTTGGCGCAATAGATATGGGTGAATATATAAAAGCGAATGACATGAAAGCTAGAATCTTTGCACTCGTACACGATTCTATTCTTGCAGAAGTTCCAGAGGACGAAATTGACCACTATAATGAGAAGCTGCTACACTTTATACAAATGGATAGAGGATTATCTATCCCCGGCGCTCCCGTTGGATGCGACTTCGATGTTGCTGAAGACTACTCCCTCGGAAAATTTTCAAAAATGTATGGTGATACAATATAAAACAATTAATAAAGTCAGGTTTCCCGTCTATGTAATGCCTAACTATAATTGGGATAAGCAAGACGGACTCTTGTTCTTAGAGGGACAAATTATTGATGATAGTAATATGTCTGGGGATACTTTAGGTATACGCAGATTACAAACATCACATAAAAATTTGTTTCCTTTAAGGCACCAGATAGATAACTTTAGGGGCTTATTAAAGTGTGGTAGCAATACTTTTGTAGATACCAACGGAACCCCTTTTATCTATGAAAAGTCTGAGTTTTGTAGTTTGAAATACTATAAAATTCAGTCAGTACAACAAAAAGAGACAGCATCTGTTCTTACACTTCAGAATGTTAAAACTAGATTTGTTGTGCCCCGCCCTCCTGCACCTGAAGCGAGGTATGCAGGAGTCCTACACTACGGCAGAGCGCCGTGGGTTTTATACGAGTATTCCGAAACACTGTTAAAGGACACTCGAAGGAAAGTATGAATACTATATGGGTAAACAACAACGATCCAAAACATTAGCCGGTGCAAATCTAGATTTGCAAGAAATTGAACCACTCACTAAAAACCAATTGCTAGCATTTGAGAGCGATAAAAACATGGTTTTGCATGGAGTAGCTGGTACAGGAAAAACTTTTATATCCTGCTACCTTGCTTTTGATGATATGATCAAAGGTATATATGGTAACTTGGTACTTATTCGTAGTGCAGTACCTACACGAGACATTGGCTTTCTTCCAGGAAGTGAGAAAGAGAAAGCCTCTGTCTATGAAGAACCTTATAAAGATATTTGTATTGAATTGTTTCAACGAGGCGATGCTTATCAAATACTTAAAACAAAAGGTTTAGTCCACTTTATGACCACATCTTTCATTCGCGGAGTTACATTACGTAATGCTACAATTATTGTAGATGAGTGTCAGAATATGTCCTTTCATGAGCTGGATTCTATCATTACTCGAGTAGGAGAAGGCTGTAGAGTTATATTTTGTGGTGACTTTCGTCAGGCCGATTTGTCTAAAAATGGCTTACGAGATTTCATCCGTGTATTAAAAGCTATGGAGTGCTTTGATATTGTTGACTTTGAAATAAATGATATTGTAAGAAGTAACTTTGTTAAAGAATACATAATTGCAAAAGACCGTTTAGGACTATAAATGAAAGCTGTACTTAGTAATCGAATTTTTATGGAGTGTACTCCGGAGTACCGTAAGGTGCTTTCGGACGAACTCACTTATAAAATACCATCACAGAATCCTAATGATCCTCCCCAGGTTATTAAGAATCTGCAGCGGGTGCGCGAAAATCTGGTATCTATACCAATCGGACGCACGGACTTGATACCAGAAGATTACGAAGTAGTTGAGAAACGTTTAGATGTTCCTGCTGACTTTCCAGAGTTCGCCTTTGAGCTACGGCCTAGTCAGCAGGAAGTTTACAACAATTTAAATGATAACTGTATTATTAATGCTTGGGTAAGCTGGGGAAAAACCTTTACAGGACTCGCTATTGCTGGAAAACTTAAGCAAAAAACACTTGTGGTAACACACACGGTTCCTTTGCGTAATCAATGGGCAAAGGAAGTAGAGAAAGTATATGGATTTACTCCAGGTATTATCGGTAGTGGTAGGTTTGATACCGACAGCTCTGTGGTTATTGGTAACACTCAAACTTTGTATCGTAACATTGACAAAATCAGAAAAGAGTTCGGGACTATAATACTCGATGAAATGCATCATGTGTCTTCTCCTACCTTTGCAAAAATTATTGATACGAGCCATGCTCGATATAAAATAGGGTTGTCTGGTACAATTGAGCGCAAAGATGGAAAACACGTAGTTTTTCGTGATTACTTTAGTCCGAATATATTTAAACCGCCAAAAGAAAACTTTCTTACACCTAGTATACACATATATAGGTCTGAAGTACGTTTTCCAGATGGCGCCAGTATACCGTGGGCGAAAAGAGTTAATACATTAGTAAGTAATGATGAATACAAGCACTCTGTCGCTATGATGGCGTCTGCATACGCCGCAAGGGGCCACAAGGTGTTGGTAGTATCAGATCGCGTACATTTCTTGAAAAGCTGCGCCGAACTGACAGGTGAGAAATCTGTTTGTGTTACGGGTGAGGTTGCTCATGAAGACAGAGAAACGCTAGTGGATGAAATTCTGTATGGAGATAAGCAAATTCTATATGGAACACAGGCAATTTTTAGTGAGGGTATATCAGTGAATACTTTGAGCTGCCTTATTCTTGCTACTCCTATTAATAATGAACCTTTACTTACTCAGCTCATTGGTAGAGTTGTTCGCAAGCACGAGAATAAAAGAGATCCAGTAGTCATTGACATACATCTCAAAGGCAAAACAGCCCAGAAACAGGCTTCGAACAGAATGGGCTATTACATGAAACAAGGTTACCAAATAAAACAGCTTTGAACATAGAAAAATACTTCTTGACAAATGCTTCACATGAGTGTATAATATGTTGTTATATAATTGGAAAAGAATATTTGAGACAGCCGAAGGAAGCCCTTTTGCTGTCTTTTTAATCTTTAAAATGATAGTAACGGCTTCAATACCGGGTACAAAATATGATAGACTTTATAAGTATAGTAATATTAATTTTACTGGCGAATCCTTTTTGGTACATCCAGATGTCTTACTTTACAATGCTTATAAGTACGAATATAGCGAGATAGCCCAGTATCTTGCTTTAGCTTCAATACGTCCTTATGGGGACTATTTAGCAACTGGGAAAATCACACTGGACTCAATACTTTGTACTGTAGCTCCAGATCTTTTTGAAAACAATAGACTACTTATTATAGAAGATAATGAAATACATTTTCTATATGAAGAAGTCCCACAGGAGAAATTACACTAATGGCTATTTCATTTAATAAATCAGCAGGCGGCGCTAAAAAGTCGTCAATCACATCTTACTCTTACCGTGACGGAGACAACGAAGTCCGTCTTGTTGGTGACGTACTAGCACGATACGTTTACTGGCTAGAAGGGAAAAACGGCAAGAACATTCCTTTTGAGTGTCTGTCTTTTGATCGTAACGAAGAGCGATTTAACAATCTTGAGAAAGACTGGGTTCGTGAGTACTACCCCGATCTCAAGTGCGGCTGGAGCTATGCAATGCAGTGTCTTGATAATGGCGAAGTAAAAATCGTCAACCTCAAGAAGAAGTTGTTCGAAGCAATTCTTACAGCAGCAGAAGACCTAGGCGATCCTACTGATCCAAAAACAGGCTGGGATGTTAAGTTCAAGCGTGTTAAGACTGGACCTTTACCTTACAACGTAGAGTATCAGTTACAAGTGCTCAAGTGCAAGCAACGCTCTCTCAGCGAAAGTGAGATGTCTGCGATTGCAGATCTGAAGTCTATGGATGATGTTATGCCTCGTCCCACTCCAGATGCACAAAAAACACTTCTTGATGAAATCCGTGAAGACAGCGCTGGCAGTATCGACGAAACTTTAGAAGATGAATTTAACGTATCATGATTTTATTTACGGCAGACTGGCATATCAAGCTAGGCCAGAAAAATGTCCCACGAGAGTGGGCATTAAATAGGTATAAGCTGTTTTTCGAGCAGATTCATTCTCTCGAAAAACAGTGTAGTTCTCATATTATAGGAGGAGACTTATTTGACCGTCTGCCGAACATGGAAGAGTTAGAACTTTACTTTTCGTTTATTCGAGAAGTAAAGATTCCAACTATTATCTATGATGGCAATCATGAAGCTACGAGAAAGAATAAAACTTTCTTTTCTCAGTTAAAGCAAGTTTCAAGAGATATAAATCCTTTGGTACACATAATTGATATTTCTTATATAGACCCAGGCTTAGGGTATGGAATACTTCCCTATGCCGAGCTTCATAAGAAAGATAGTATTGATTGGTTTGACAAGAGCAAGCCTCTTTTTACTCATGTTCGAGGAGAGATACCTCCTCACGTCAAGCCAGAGGTAGACCTTGAGAGATTTGAAGATTTCCCTGTAGTATTTGCAGGGGATCTACACGCACATAGTAATACTCAAAGAAATATTGTATATCCAGGAAGCCCTATGACAACTTCATTTCACAGAAATGAGGTTCAGACTGGTTACCTCTTAATTAATCCTCAGAATTGGTCGTGGATGTGGGACGCGTTTGAACTGCCCCAACTTATACGGAAAACCGTATCAAGTACAGATGAAATGGTACCTACAGACTACCACCATACAATCTATGAAATAGAGGGAGATATACAGGAACTAGCTAATATTAAGAATAGCGATCTTTTAGACAAGAAAGTTGTAAAACGAAGTAGCGAAGCTACGCTTGTTATGACCAAAGAAATGACTATTCAAGAAGAGTTAGTTGAGTATTTAACCTATATTCTAGAGATACCAGAACCTAGAATACCTAAAATAGTAGGGATATTTAATGATTACGCTACAAAAATTGAGATGGAGTAATTGTTTTAGCTATGGCGCAGATAATGAGTTGGACCTCAGTAGTAATACTGTAACTCAAGTTCTTGGCACTAACGGTATGGGCAAGTCGTCCATACCGTTAATTATTGAAGAAGCGTTATACAACAAAAACTCAAAAGGTATTAAAAAAGCAGATATACCAAATCGGTATGTAAATGCTGGCTATAATATTCAACTAGACTTTACAAAAGACGATAGCAGATACGAAGTCCTTATTGATAGAAAATCTAGTATAAAACTAAAACTATTAGAGAACGGAGAAGATATTAGTTCGCATACTGCAACTAATACTTACAAAACTTTGCAAGATATTCTTGGCATTGATTTCAAAACTTTTTCTCAGTTAGTATATCAAAATACAAATAGTAGTTTACAGTTTTTAACTGCAACAGACACAAATAGAAAAAAGTTTCTAATAGATTTATTACACTTAGAACACTACATATCCCTATTTGAGCTGTTTAAAGAAGAGTCTAGAAGAACCGCACTCACTCTTAGCAGTATAGAATCAAAGACCGCCACCATAGAAAAATGGTTGTCAGATAATAAATTGAGTGATACGAATATACTTCCTCTGTCTGAAATTTCAATTGAGACAACAGAAGACGAACAAGAGCTCGCTGCTCTCATGATTGAAATTGAAAATATTTCTGAGAAAAATAAAAAGATTTCTCAGAATAATACATATAAAAGTATGCTTAGTAAGATAGATATTGATTCTGCTAGAAACTGTGCTATACAAAAGGTAGAATCCTATGATGATCTTCAAACCGAGGGTGGTAGTCTTTCACAATCGGTAGCGGGGTCAAAGCGTCTTTTAGATAAACTTAGCAAATTAGAGGACAAATGTCCTACTTGTGAACAAGATGTAGACAGTGATTTTATTAACTCTTTAGTCTCTAAAGAAACGAGTAAGATTATGTCCGCAAAGGAAAGGCAAGATGAAATTGAAAGAAGAATATCAGAAATTAAACGAGACAATGCAAGATTTCGAGATTCTCAAAAAACTCAAAAAGATTGGGAAGACTTGTACCGTAGTATCGACCAAACTTTACCGACAGTCCCGTTGGATAAAGAGGAGCTTAGTAGTAGGGCTGACGGAATCTCGGAGAGAATATCGGATGCAAAAAGAAGGCTTATACAGCTTACACGAGAAAATGAACAAGTCACTAAACGAAACACGAGAATCCAAGTAATACTCGAGCAGACAGCGGACTTTACCTCTCAATTAGATGAACACCAAGAAGTTCTAAACCAAGAAAGAGAGATTTCTAGCAATTTAGAAGTATTGAAGAAAGCTTTCAGCACTAACGGCTTGTTAGCTTACAAGATAGAAAACTTAGTAAAAGAGCTTGAAGAGCTTACAAACCACTATCTTGCAGAGCTTTCAGACGGACGTTTCACACTTGAATTCGTAGTGTCAAACGATAAGTTAAATGTACAAGTAACAGATAATGGTAACATAGTCGATATTCTAGCTCTTTCTTCAGGGGAGTTAGCAAGAGTAAATACTGCTACACTTATCGCCATTCGTAAATTGATGAGTAGTATATCCAAGTCTAGAATTAATATTCTTTTCTTGGATGAAGTTATCAATGTATTAGACGAAACAGGGCGAGAGAAGTTAGTAGAAGTGTTGCTCGGAGAAGATCTCAATACTTATGTTGTTAGTCATGGATGGACACACCCTCTACTAGAAAAAGTAGAAGTTGTAAAATCAGGAAACATCAGTAAATTGGAGCACTAAATGGTGAAAGCAAAAAATATTATAGCAGAAGGTATGGCTTCGTATCTTCTAGGAAAAATACAGTACCACAAAGCAAATGTGCGTATGTATTTAGAGCATCCTGCAGGTATTGGGGAACATCCTGATATTATGGCAGCAATTGAAGGAGAAATAGCAAAAGCAGCTGAGTTTAAAGAAAAGCTCGAAATGCTTGAGGAGATTTGTAGAGAGCATGGTTGATAGTAGAGCTAAGGGCGCTAGAGGCGAATACTTAGTTCGAGACATGCTCAGAGATGCTACCGATCTTCAGTTTGAGAGAGTTCCTGCTTCAGGTGCTCTCGAATACTTAAAAGGAGACTTGTATGTTCCTCACGCAAAGAATCGCTTCTGTATAGAAGTAAAAAACTATGAAAGTTCTCCTTTATCGGATAAAATTTTTACGGCAAAAAAGACAAATAACTTAATACGTTGGTGGGTAAAGCTGCTACAGCAAGCTGCAGGCGGTAACCAGGAGCCTCTATTGTTTTTCAAATATAATCGGTCCCCAGTATTTGTAGTTACGAATCTATTGCCACAAAATACAACTGAATGGTTGCGTATAGAATGGTTAGACTGTTATGTCTTACTAGCAGAAACGTGGCTTACAAAAGAACCAATGAGGTTTGTAGATGGCCTTTAATTTAACAGATAAAATGGTAAATGAAAATGCAAATGCTACGTTAGTAGTAGATGCACTAAACCTGGCGTTTCGTTGGAAACACCAAGGCCGTACAGATTTTCGTTATGACTATCAAGATACAGTCAAGAGTTTAGCAAAGTCGTATGATTGTGGTAATATTATTATCACAGCAGACTGGGGCTCCTCTTCTTACAGAAAAGGAATATCCCCTGACTATAAACAAAATAGAAAAGAAAAATTTGCAGAACAAACAGAAGCAGAGAGACTTGCTTTTGAAGAGTTCTTCGAAGAATTTGAAGCAAGCCTTGAAGTGCTTGCAGAAGATTATCCTGTACTTCGGTACAAGGGTGTAGAGGCTGATGACATCGCCGCACACTTAGTTAAGCACAAAGAAAAGTACAACTTAGAGTACCTATGGCTTATATCAAGTGATCGTGACTGGGATTTGCTAATACAAGAAAAAGTAGCTCGCTTCTCTTATGTAACAAGAAAAGAAGTGAGGTTGGATAACTGGAGAGAACATTACGAGGTTACCCCCGAACAGTACATATCTATGAAATGTCTTACAGGGGATAAAGGAGACAATGTTCCAGGTATACCCGGCATTGGCCCGAAGAGAGCGGTACAGCTTATAAGAGACTACGGCGATGCAATGGATATTTATAATGCTACTCCTCTTGAGAGTAGATACAAATATATACAAGCATTGAACGAAAATGCAGAGCAGTTGCTCGTAAATTATGAGTTAATGGATCTAATGACGTATTGTGATGATGCGATTGGTCAAGACAATATTGAAAATATTGGAAGTGTACTAAATGAATATAATAACTGATTTTAAAAGAGACCGCTATCTCTCAGAATTTAGCATTAAAACCTTGCGAGACAGGTACTTAGTAAATGGAGAAACTTCTCCACAGCAAGCTTTTGCTCGGGCAGCAGGAGCTTTTGCAGACAATGAAGAGCATGCACAACGACTATATGATTATGCAAGTAAACTATGGTTTATGTTCTCAACCCCTATACTATCAAACGGAGGAACAAAGCGTGGGTTACCTATTTCTTGTTTTCTTAACTATGTGGATGACAGCAGAACTGGTATCACTAGCCACTACACCGAGAATGCGTTCCTTTCTTCTGTGGGTGGGGGCGTTGGCGGTTATTGGGGCGATGTCCGTTCCGTAGGCTCTAAAACCTCAGCGGGGTCAGAGTCAACTGGGGTAATTCCTTTTGTAAAAGTAGTTGATGCAGAAATGCTTGCTTTTTCACAAGGTGTAACTCGTCGTGGAAGTTATGCGGCATACTTACCAATGAATCATCCCGAAATCGAAGAGTTTTTAGACGTTCGCAAGCCTACAGGCGGAGATATTAATCGTAAGTCTACTAATCTACATCATGGCGTAGTTGTTCCAGACAGTTTTATGCAACTTATTGAAAATGCTACTAAAGAGGAAGGCTTCAATGATAGCTGGGATCTCATAGACCCTCATTCAGGCGCGGTAACAAAGACTGTATCAGCAAAAACACTTTGGGTAAAACTGATACAAAATCGTGTTGAGACTGGCGAGCCTTATATTATGTTTGGTGACACAGTACAAGAAGGTATGCCTGAGTGCCAAAAAGAATTAGGCTTACAAGTACACCAGTCAAATCTGTGTAGTGAGATTACACTGCCGACAAACGAAGAGCGAACTGCAGTATGTTGTTTATCTAGTGTAAATCTTGAAGAATACGACGAGTGGAGCAATGATCCACAGTTTATTCCTGACCTAGTACGAATGCTAGACAATGTAATTAGTCATTTCATTTTTCATGCTCCAAACGAGCTAGAAAAAGCACGATTTAGTGCACAAAGGGAGAGAAGTATTGGCTTGGGGGCGATGGGGTTTCATGCCTATTTACAACGGCACAACATTCCGTTTGAATCGGCCATGGCGAAAGGACGTAATATGTCTATATTCTGGCATATTAAAAGCTGTGCGGAGACTGAGAGTAGAAATCTTGCGGTGGAGCGAGGAGAAGCGCCTGATGCAACTGGCACAGGTATGCGTAATTGCCACTTGCTGGCTGTTGCTCCAAATGCTTCATCTAGTATTATCTGCGGTAACACTAGTCCTAGTATTGAGCCTTACCGCGCTAACGCATATACACAGAAAACTAAAAGCGGTACCTCTCTACAAAAGAACGAGTATCTTGAAGATCTTCTCCGAGATCTAGGAATGGACACGGATGAAGTATGGAAGAGTATTGTTACAAACGGAGGCTCCGTGCAGCATTTAGACTTCTTAGATGATTGGACGAAAGATGTATTTAAAACCGCTGTAGAGATAGACCAACGATGGGTAATTGACATGGCAGCAGACCGACAAAAGCACATTTGCCAGAGTCAGTCACTGAATGTCTTCTTCCCTGCGGATGTATCAAAGCAGGAGCTTCATGCAGTTCATATGATGGCTTGGAAAAAGAAAGTAAAAACTCTATATTATCTACGAAGCGAAGCGTACAAGCGAGCAGAGAAAGTATCCGATGAAGCGCTAAGACAACGTATTTTTGACTCTATGGATGAAAACGAATGTTTAGCGTGTGAGGGATAAGATGAACGTAGAAATTTATGGAGCAGATGGGTGCGGCTTTTGTGAAAAAGCTGTAGATCTAGCAGAGGAGTTATGCCTCGACTATACCTATATCGACGCTAACAAAGCAGTACAAGAATTTAGTAAATTATTTCCCGGCGCAAAGACCGTACCTCAAATATTGGTAGAAGGTGAATGGGTCGGAGGATATAGCGACTTCGAAGAAGTCATGGAGAGCTTTTAATGAATCTTCTTACAGAAAGAGAATATTACAAACCGTTCAATTACCCCTGGGCATTTGAGCACTATAAGTCTCAACAGCATATGCATTGGTTACCTGATGAAGTAAACCTTGCGGATGATTTAAAAGACTTTCGAGAAAATTTGACTGAAGGAAATAAACGACTACTTACACAGATATTTCGTTTCTTTACTCAGGCGGATGTAGACGTATGTTGTGGATATGCAAAGCATTATCTTCCTACGTTTAAGCAACCTGAAGTACGAATGATGTTGTCTGCTTTTGCAGCAATGGAAGCCGTACACCAGGAAGCGTACTCACTATTACTAGAAACTCTCGGGTTTGGGGATGATGAGTATCAAAAGTTTATGGACCATAAAGCAATGATGGATAAGCACGAACATTTATCCACTTTCGGTATGGATACCCCCATGGATATTGCAAAAACAATGGCAATTTACTCTGGATTCACAGAAGGAGTACAGTTGTTTAGTAGCTTTGCTATCTTACTTAACTTCCCTCGCCACAACTTAATGAAAGGAATGGGACAAATTGTTACGTGGTCTATTCGAGATGAAACACTTCATGTCGAAGGCATGTCTCAACTATTTCGTACTTTCATACAGGAAAACCCTGAGTTGTGGAATGACGAGTTGAAGTATGAAATTTACTGCGCTGCAGAGCGTACTGTAGATCTCGAAGATGCTTTTATTGATCTGTGTTTTGAAGGTGCAGACGTACCGGATCTCACACCGGGAGAGATTAAAGAGTACATTCGATATATTGCTGACCGCCGACTGCTCGGTCTAGGAATGAAGAAAATTTTCGGCAGTGAAAAGAACCCACTACCTTGGCTGGATTATATGCTAAACGCAGTGGAACACACTAACTTTTTTGAAAACCGTGCCACCGAGTATGCTCGCGCGAGTACTACGGGAAACTGGCAAGACATATTTAAATAGGATTCTATTATGACAGACGTACAAACAGAAGAAAAGCCAACATTGGTTTTTGAGGACAACAATTACGTGATCGAAGACTTGAGCGAGAAAGCTCAATACCTCGTCGGTCAACTACAGGACTTGGCACAGCAGGCTAACGCAACGCGTGCTCGATTGGACCAGGTTGAGGTAGCTCGTACAGGGTTTACTGATATGCTTCGAGAGGAGCTAGCAGCTGAACCCGCCGAAGGCGAAGTAGTACAGTAAAACGAAAAGGGGCCTTGCGCCCCTTTTTTATTTTACCAAGGAACCCCTATTTCAAATTCCTCATGCTCAGCATTATCCATCCCCCATTGAACAGCGTCTTCTACCATAGCCATAGTTTCAGGAGGAATCGCAGCTTTTACCCACCCTATAACAGTTTCTTCAGTTAAGTTCTCCCAACTAACAAAAGAGTCTATAGAAGATGTATCTAAAAATTCATTTCCAAAACATTGGCCATAGTCCCCGTTTTCATTAGAGTCATAACAACACCAGTATACGTTTTTTACAACATTAGAGTTTCCTCCACTACTGGGCAGCCTCTGCACATTTAATATTTTCCAAGTTATCATTTTATTTTCCTTTAGTAAAAATACACATCCCGTACTGTTCCAGTAGTCATAGTATTACTTCCTGAAGCCCACCTCCACACACTAAAAGTACTACTAGAACCACTAAAACTAGCAGAAGTTCGAGAAAAATTTTGTGAAGGTCCAAGACCCATAGTTGTAAACCCTGAATTAGAGCCGCTTCCAGATCCATTTAGTAAGAGTTGATATGTATAAGCATTGGGAGAATTAAGATTATAGTACAAACCCGCCCACGTAGCACTAGTCCAAGTAAGACTAGTCGGAGAACGAGACCCAAAAGCAGGGTTATCAGTTTTAAACCCTGTTGCACTAAAAGCCCCATTAGTTCCTTGTGCACAAGTAACTAGATACCTAGTTTTGTTGTAAAAAGAGCTAAAGGTACTAGAAGCACCGGAACTTCCATCCTTTAAACGACGCACATCAGAATCATTTAAAGAAACAGAGGTGCCACTAGTCCCTCCCGCTTCAACGTGAAGTTGATTAAGACTAATAGCACCTGAGGTAGGAGTAGTCATTTATTAGCTCCAGACAGCACCGCAAATGCTTTGCACTAGCGCGTCTTCTCCAGTAACGTCTGTAGCTGCTGAAGACTCAGTAGGATTGCCATCATCATCTGTACCGTGAGTGATAGTAAATTTAGAAAGATGTTTTGTACGAGTAGCAGTCACAGGAAGTTCGGAATCGTCTGGATCGTCTAGTATATCTTCATAGACTACCATTACTGTAGGCCATGCTTCACTTAAAGTTGTTTCTGCTGTTGAATTCATTGCTCGATAAACTTCTGCACGCTGAACTCTAGTTGTTTTTGTAATTGCCATGATTATTTCTCCATTAAGGCGTTGACCATTTTGGTCAGTTGAGTAATTTGCTCTTTTTGAGCGTTGATTTGATTTTGTTGTTCTTTAACGGCTTCTATGAGGTAGCCTACAAGATTGCCGTACGCGACCGACTTATAACCATCTTTATTATCATGTACGAGTTCAGGAGCAATTTTTTCAAGCTCCTGAGCGATAACACCGC
>Ga0209666_1002111_pt1 | contig 14952 bp, 20 predicted proteins | sample SaaInlV_125m_DNA_FD_184679 | JGI IMG/M metagenome (GOLD analysis project Ga0209666, IMG submission 184679) | Marine microbial communities from expanding oxygen minimum zones in the Saanich Inlet - Saanich Inlet SI037_S3LV_10m_DNA (SPAdes)... | ecosystem: Environmental > Aquatic > Marine >...
TAATGGAAAAAATAGCAAAAAATTTACAACTAATTTTAATGTGTATTATTTTAATAAGCACAGTGATTGCTGTTGGTATAGAAATTAAAAATATGTTTCTAAATCAATCAGTAACACTAGCTGATTTGCTTTTAATGTTTCTATATTTAGAGGTTCTTGCAATGGTTAGAGTATTTTGGGATCAACAATCAATTAGCATTACTCTTCCTCTTTTAATCGCTATCACTGCTCTTGCTCGATTTATAATTTTGCAAGGTAAAGAAATGGATCCAACTGCATTAGTATATGAAGCTGTTGCTATAGTTCTTATTGCAGCTGCAATTGTAATTTTAAGACTAAGACACAGTGATAAATTGGGTTTAAAGAAAAAAAAAACAAAATAATTTAGTATGAAATTTGAAGCTTCGAGGGCTAAGGCCGTTGATAAATTAAATGATTTTGTTGAAAATAATCTTTCAGAATATTCTAAATTAAGAAATTTTGATTTTGGCCCTGATGATAGATCTAATATTTCATGTTTATCTCCATACATAACTCACGGAGTAATAAATGAATTAGAAGTTATTGATAAATCCCTTAAAAAATTTTCATTTGCAAAAAATGAAAAATTTATTCAGGAAGTTTTGTGGCGTGTTTATTGGAAAGGTTGGTTAGAATTAAGACCTAATGTTTGGTCAGATTATTTAGTTGAATTAAATAATCTTAGAAATGAATTTAAAAGCAACCAAAATTATCTAAATGCGATTGAAGGAAAAACAAATATAGAATGCTTTAATCAGTGGGTAAAGGAACTAAAAGAAAATAACTACCTTCATAATCATACCAGAATGTGGTTTGCAAGTATCTGGATATTTACTCTAGAATTACCTTGGCAACTAGGTGCTGAATTTTTTATGCAACATCTTTATGATGGGGATGCTGCCTCAAATACTCTTGGCTGGAGATGGGTAGCGGGTATTCAAACACAAGGAAAACATTACCTTGCAAGTGAATGGAATATTAAAAAATTTACTAATAATCGATTTCAAAATATACAGCTTAATGAAAATGCCTCACCAATATTCAGTGACAAAACTTATTCTATTGGTAAAAAAGATTTTTTAAATTTTGAAATTTTAGAAGATAAAATTTTATTAATATTTGAAAATAATATGACTTTTGAATTTTCTGATTTTAAAGAACATAAATTTAAAAAAATTTTATTAATCTCAAATGAATCAAATAGAAATATTAAATTAAGTGAAAAAGTATTGAAATTTAAAGCTAATCTTTTAAAGGATCAAAAAACAAGATTAATAGAAAAATCAATTAATTGTGAAACTATTAACATTAATGATTTAAAGAATATTACTGAAAAGGTTTATGCTCTTTATCCAACCGTTAGTGAAAATTTGAATTTTATTCAAAATAATCAATTACAAAATATAAAATTTTTATATAGAAAATTAGATCAGTTTTCTTGGCAATATTGTAATAAAGGTTTTTTTAATTTTAAAAATTATATCCCAAAAATTATTGCTAATTTTAATTAAGCCAAGAAAGTTTTAATACCATCTAAAATATATTGAACACTTAATCCAACAAGAATAATAGCAACTACTCTTGAGATAACACCAATTATTTTTTTATTTATTAATTTAGAAAATTTTGAAGCTATAAAAAAAATTATAAAAGTTAAAAATAAAACAAACACTAAAGACAACATTCCTACAGTTTGATTTGTAAAATTAGTTCCAATATCTGAGACAGAAACAATTACTGATGTAATAGCTGCAGGGCCAGCAATGATGGGTGTTGCTAAAGGAAAAACACTAACATTATCAGAATTAAGATCTAGATCCTCTCCTTTCCTTTGTTGGCGCTTATCAAATAACATCTCTATTGCAATTATTAGTAAAATTATTCCTCCACCAATTGTAAATGCTGGATAAGAAATATTTAAATAACTCAATAATGAACTTCCAAGTAATGCAAAAAATAACAATATGATTGAAGCTATTATTGATGCACTTAATGCTATTCTTATTTTTTTGTTAGTATCCATGTTTTGAGTAATACTTAAAAATAGCGGAGTATTTCCCAAAGGATCTATAACTATAAAATATAAGAAAAAAGTTTGAATAAAAATTTCTGACATTTGATTGATTTATCTTTTTAAAAAGCAATTACAATTTAAATTAAAACCAACGTATCATTCCAATAATACCTGCCGTTGCGTAAAAGAACTGCAATAAAAGTATTCCCTTGTGACCTCCCCTGAGGGCCCAAATTCCAATTAAAATTGCTGATAATAATAATAAACAGAAACCAAAAAATTCTATTCCAATATTTAGTGCTACAAACATTGAATACAAAATAGCCGTAATGACACCAGCCCATTCAAAAAATTTATTATTCATATTTTCTTTATCTGTTTAAAATTTTTATCAAAATTTGTCTTTTTTAAATATTTTAAATATCTTTTTTTTAATTTAGGCCATTCTTTGTCTAAGATTGAAAACCAGGCTGAGTCTCTGCTTCGGCCTTTAAAGATGAACATCTGTCTAAACACACCTTCAGAACTAAAACCTAATCTTAAAGCTGCTTTTTTTGAGGCTGAATTTAAATTATTACATTTCCACTCATATCTTCTGTTACCTAAAACATCGAAGGCATTTCTCATCATCAAATACATTGTTTCAGTTCCCTCAACAGAATTTTGTAAAAGTGGAGAATAATTTATATGCCCAACTTCAATTGAACCATGATCGGGTTCAATTCTTAAATAACTCGCCATCCCACAATATTTCTTATGTCTCTTAGAATAAATTGCATAAAAAAAAGGGTCTTTGTTTAAACAAAATGATTTAAGCCAATTTCTAAAACTTAAATATGTTCTAAATGGACCGTAAGGTAAGTATGTCCAAATTATATTCTTTTTATCTTTTGAATATTCTAAATATAGATTTTGCGCATGTTTCCTAACGTTTAAAGGCTCAAGGATTGTATAATCGCCAACCAATCTTTTTTTTACTGGAAGCTTTGCTTTTTTAAATTTTACTTTGGGACCTAGCTTAAATTTTTTCATGATATCTTTTTAAAATTCTCGTAAAGAATTTTGGAATAATTATTCATATCAGACATATTATCTTTTGCAGCATTATCAAATTTTTCTAAAGCACCATTTCCTAGCTGATCTTCAAGAGCTTTTTTATATTCTGGAACACATCCCCACTCATTGACAGTAGTATCTTTAATTTCTATGTGAAATTGAATTCCATAAGCATGATTTTGATATTTAAAAATTTGGTATTTGGTTATAGGAGATGAAGCTAATAAAGTTATATCTTTATTATTCTCTATCCCTTGAACCTCATAAGAGTGCCATTGCAAACTTTTAATCTGATTTGGAAATTTAGAAAATAATTTATCTTCATCTTTCTCTTTTGTAAAATTGATATCCATAATACCAATTTCTGCTGGATTTGATTTAACCACTTTACCACCCACAACTTCGCCTAATAACTGGCAACCAAGACAAAATCCTAAATAAGGTTTTTTTAAGTTGATAACAAATTCTTTAATTGCTTTTTTTTCTTCAATTAACCAAGGATATTCTTTTTCCATATAGGTATCCATTGGGCCACCCATACAAAACATACCATCAAATTTACTTAAATCACTTGGAATTTTTTCACCCTCATCAAGCTCAATGGTGGTTAACTTAACTCCATCAGCCAACATTAAATCCTTGATGTAACCTGGATCTTCAATTTTTATATGTTGTAAAACTAATATATTCATAGCTTAACCAATCAAATAGAAGACGATAAGGTATCTGCTTACTTTTCCAATTGCCACTAAAATAATAAAATCAATAAATTTTACTCTCAATATGCCTGCAACTAAAGTTAGTGGATCACCTAAAACAGGAACCCAGGCAAATAATAATGACCATTTACCAAACTTTCTAAACCATTTTGATGATCTTTCTATTTGTGTTTCTTTAAATGGAAACCACTTTTTTGTAGTAAGGTTTCTAGAATAAGATCCTAGGGCCCAATTTACTACAGACCCTAAAACATTTCCAAAACTTGCAACAATTAACAATAATAAATTGTCATAATCTGATGTTGCAATTAACCCTGCTAATGTGAGTTCAGAAGAAAATGGTAAAATTGTTGCTGCTAAAAAAGATATAGCAAATAGAGATAAATAAATCACTTAGAGCACTTCTTAGAACAATACTTTACTTTATCCCAATTTAATTTCCACTTCTTACGCCAAACAAAGGGTCTTTTACAAACTGGACAAATTTTTGAAGGTAGATTTTCTTTTTTCACTAAATTGTATTTTGTTTAATAAATTTATCTGCTTCAGATAAAATCATTTTTTTTCTTTCCTCTTTCATTTTATCAAAGATACGAACCATCATTGATAATCTTGGATTTGTTAAAAAAAATTTTCTATTTCGATCAATGAACCTCCAATACAATCCATCCATCGTATTACACCAATCCCCTTTTTTAAAATCCATCATTTTCATAAAATAAGCAGATCCACAGATATAAGGTTTGGTTGCAAAAATTCCACCATCGCTGAATAAACCCATCCCATATACATTTGGAACCATTACCCAGTCAGATGAATCTACAAACATTTCCATAAACCATTTATAAACTATTGTGGGCTTAATTTCACAAAGGTTCATTATGTTAGATAAGATCATTAATCTTTCTATGTGATGAGACCATCCATGATTAACTGCATTTTGAATTGCATGATCTAACGGTGGTAAGCCTGTGGTTCCTTCATACCAAGAACTTTTCATTTTTCTATTTTGTTTAAAGAAATTTCTAGATTCCATTTCTTCAGAATAACCTTGATAAATTCCTCGCATAAACTCTCTCCATCCAATTACCTGACGGATATATCCTTCAAGTGAGTTCATTCTTATTTTATTTTTCTTATGAAAATCTAAAATTTTTTGAATAATAAATTCAGGGGTTATTAAACCTAAGTTAATATAAGGACTTAAAGCACTGTGAAATAAAATATTATCATTTTGATTAACAGCATCTTCGTAATCACCAAATAAATTAGATTTTTCTTTTATAAAAAAGTTTAAAAGTTTAACAACGTCTTCATATTCTGTTGCAAGCCAAAAGTTATTTGTGCTTCCTGGATGATTTTTAAATAATTTTTCAATAATTGGTTTTAGCTTTTTAGTATGACTAGTTTCATTAATTTTTGGAAATTTTGGTATTGAAATATCTTTAGGTAATTTATTTCTATTATCTTCATCAAAACTCCATTTACCTCCAATAGGATTTCCATCAGCACCCATTAGAATTCCAGATTTTCTCCTAACTTCTTTGTAGAATGTCGCCATAAAGGGTTTTTTGGATTTTCCCAAATAATTTTTAAATTCATCTCTAGAATTTAAAAACATGGGTGTTTGAACCATATTCCATTTAACTTTTTCTTTTTTTAGGAATTGTGAAATTTTCTTTTCAAAAAATTTATCTTCAATCTCAAAGCTCGTAATTTCAGTTATTTTTTTTTGACTAATTATTTTTTTTAATTTCTTTAAATAGTCATCTTTAAAATCTTTATCTTCTATTTTTAAGTAATCTAATTTAAACCTATTCTTTTTAAGACCATCTGCATATGATCGCATAGAAGATAAGAATAGCAGTATTTTTTGCTTATGATGTTTTTCATAAGTGCATAATCCACTATCTTCAGCCATAAAAAACACATGATCCTTTTTGAAGCGGTCTAAGTATTTTAATGGAAATAATTGATTACCAAGTATAAAAAATAATTTCATAGTTAAATATAACTAATTAAAAAATTTATGTCAGAAAAATATCTAATCTTTGGTGCGACAGGTTCTATTGGTTCAAGTTTAGCTGAACAATTAAAAAATTCTGGAAATGATATCCACTTAATTGCAAGAAATGAAAGTGAGGTAAGTTCTATTGCAGAAAAATTAGGTTGCACATTTACAGTTGCTGATGTTTTAGAAGAAGGTTTTATTGAAAAAGTTAAAGCAGATATTTCTGAGATAAAAGGAATTGCATACTGCGTGGGTTCAATTGACTTAAAACCATTAAGAATGGTTACCGAACAAGATTTTAATAAATGTATGAAATTAAATCTTTATTCAGCTGTAGAAGCTATTAAAGGATATCAAGAAAGTTTAAAAAAAAACAAGGGCTCTATTGTTTTATTTTCAACAGTTGCAGCTCAAAGAGGGTTTACAAACCATGCAATTATTGCATCGGCTAAAGCCGCTGTTGAGGGGTTAACAGTTTCTCTCGCGGCAGAATTTGCCCCAAATATAAGAGTGAATTGTATCGCACCAAGCCTAACAAAATCAAAGATTGCTGAACCAATGCTTAAAAATACTACAATAGCAGAAGGTATTACAAAAGCTCATCCACTAAAAAGATTGGGTGAAGGAAAAGACTCAGCTTCTCTTGCAAAGTTTTTAATTTCTGAAGACAGTTCCTGGATAACAGGTCAAATTATTGCAGTTGACGGTGGTAGATCAAAACTATCTTAAAGTGAGAAAATATTTTTTATTAATTTTTTTTCTTTTTTTTTCTTCAGTAAGTTATTCTGACGATTATTCTTTTACTAAAATTACAAAATTAGATGAACCCTGGGGTTCCACATTTATTAATAATGATGAAATAATTATAACTGAAAAAGATGGAAAAATAAAAATAGTTAATATTAAATCAAAAAATATATTTGAAGTTGAGCACAACCTAAATTTTTTAAATATTGGGCAAGGTGGATTATTAGATATTATTTACCAAGATAATAGTGTTTGGGTTTCGTATTCTGAAGATAGAGGTAATGGAAAAACAAGCACTTCAATTGCTAAAGCAGTATTAAATAAAGACGAATTAAATTTTAAAAATATATTTCAAGCAAACCCACCAATAGACTCAGGCTATCATTTTGGCTCTAGGTTAGCAATTAAAGGTAAATATCTTTATGCATCTGCTGGCGAGAGAGGAATGGGAATGATTGCACAAGATCCTACAAAACACCCAGGTAGTATTATAAGAATTCACACTGATGGTAGCATTCCAAAAGATAATCCAAAGTTTGATGGTAAATCAGATTGGTTACCAGAAATTTATCAAATAGGTGTTAGAAACCCACAGGGATTAGCACTATCTCCTTATGATGAAAAAATTTATTTAAGCAATCATGGAGCGAGAGGTGGTGACTGGTTTGGTGAAGCAAAAAAAAGTGAAAACTATGGTTGGAAGATATTAGGATGGGGTGGGAAAAATTATTCAGGTACTAAAATTGGGCCAAAATGGAAACCCGGCTTTACTAAAGCTATTCAATACTGGGTGCCCTCAATTGCTGCAAGCGCGATAACAATTTATAAAGGTAAAGAATTCAGTGAGTGGAATGGACATGCTTTAATTACCTCTCTAAGAGATCAATCATTAAGAAAATTAATATTTAATGACTTGTCAAATGTTAAAGAAGATATCATTTTTAAAAATAAAATTGGAAGAATAAGAGACATACAAGTGCATCCAGATAATGGAAAGATTTACTTTTTAGGAGAAGAAGCTTTATGGCTAATGGAAAAAAACTAACAGCTAAACTAGAGAAAGATTTTAGAATAAATAATGAAAAAATTAATATCTTTTCTACTAATCATTCTTTTTTTTAATATTGAGCTAATTGCAATGGAAAAACGACCTTATCATCATTTGCCAGATGGAACTTTTAGGAATCCTGAAGGATCTCCGGTTAGAGCAAATGATGTAAAATTTTCCTATAGGACATTTATTAAAGAAAAAAAGAAAATTGATATTACTGTTCCAAAAGATCATGTCATCGATAAAAAAATTGTTAAAGAAAATTTAGAGAAATTTAAAGATGATGATTATATTGCTTGGATAGGGCATGCCACATTCTTAATTAAATTAGGTGAAACAACAATTATCACAGATCCAGTTTTTTCAAACAATGCAGGACCTTTGATATTTGGTCCAAAAAGATATGTTGAGCCAGCTATTCAATTAAAAGAAATTCCAAAAACAGATGTATTTCTGCTTACACACAATCATTATGATCACCAAGATATGTCAACTATTAGAGGATTTCCCTATAAAGATGCAAAGGTTTTGCTTCCTCTTAAACTTGGTAAATATTTCAAAAGATACAAAGATGTTAACGAAATGGACTGGTATGATGAAATAAAAATTAATAATGATTTAAAGATTACATTCTTACCTGCAGTCCATTGGTCAAAAAGAAGTCTGACTGATGCTAACAAAACTTTATGGGGTAATTTTTTAATTGAATATAAAAATAAAAAAATATTTTTTGCATGTGATACTGGATACGGAAATATTTATAAAGAACTTGGGAAAAAATACGGTCCAATCGATATTACAATGATTAATATTGGAGCATATGATTTTAGACCGATGTTTGACAAATCTATTTATCACACTACTCCTGAAGAGGCCCTTAATGTTGCGCAAGATTTAAAAAGTAAAAAAGTATTGGGTATGCACTGGGGAACTTTTGTTTTATCTCTTGAGCCTATAATGCAACCTCCTATTCGATTTAAAGAAAATGCTGAAAAATTTGGTTTTAAAAAAGAAGACGCAATAACTTTTAAAATTGGAGAAATTAACTCTATAAAAAAAATATTAGATTAAAATCAGTTATCTAATAATTTTTTTTTTGCTTTTTCAAATTCTTCTTGGGTAAGCACACCACTTTGGTGTAATTCATTTAACTTTGTGATTTCATTACTAAGATTATCGCTATTTGGTTGTCGATCTATTTGTTGCTCTTCTTCAGGTTTTTCAGGTCTATTCTCAACTTTAGCTTTAAAGCCTTTCATAATGGCTGTTCCACCTAAATAAAAAACGAACCCAAGAATTGGAATAGCTAAACCAAAAAAAATTATTTTTTCCATAAGTTAATCTTCATCCTCATCACGCCAGCCTTTTTGGTACATTAAATAACCAGCTAAAATTACAGAAAAAGTTCCAGCTATCATACCAAAGTCAAAACCAACTTGTTTACCATAAAAATACCAACCTAACTGGGTTGCTCCAATTGGAACTGCAGTGAGCAGTATCATTATTATTCCAATTCGATATTCATATGGAGGTTTTTTCATTAAAAAACTTTATCAAATAAAAAAAGAAATTAATGAAGTTTTATCAATTTGAGACAATAAAACTTACTAATGAAAAAGTGTTTATTTTTGTGATCTTTTAAAACACTCAACAGTATTTTTTAATAAACATGCTATTGTCATAGGTCCTACTCCACCTGGAACTGGTGTTAAAGCTTTAGCAACTTTAGAAACCTCATCAAATGCAACATCTCCTACTATACCGTTTTCAGTTTTATTGATACCAACATCAATTACAATGGCATCTTTTTTAACCCAATCACCTCTAACAAGTTCTGGAATACCTACTGCTGCAACTATAATATCTGCCTCCAAGCATTCTGCTTTTAAATCTTTCGTTCTTGAATGTGTAATTGTTACTGTACAGTTTTCTTTAAGAAGAAGTTGTGTCATTGGTTTTCCATTTAAATTAGATCTTCCAACTACAACTGCTTTTTTACCACTTAAATTTGGTTCAATCTTTTTAATCATTAAATAACACCCAAGTGGAGTGCAAGGCACAGAACTTTCATATCCTGATGACAAATTTCCCACATTCATAGGATGAAAACCATCCACATCTTTTGAGGGCGTGATTGTTTCAATAACTTTTTGTTTATCAATATGTTTAGGTAATGGAAGTTGAACTAAAATTCCTGAAACAGTTTCATCATTATTTAATTCTTCAATTTTTTCTAATACGGTTTTTTCTTCGACAGAGTCTGGATATCTAATTACTTCAGATTTCAAACCTACTTCGTTGGCAGATTTTTCCTTATTACGAACATAAATTTGGCTCGGAGCCATATCTCCAATTAAAATTACTGTTAAACCTGGGACTTTGTTATATTTAGTTTTTAGTTCAGCTACTTCTTGCTTAAGTTCTTCTCTCAGTTCTGCTGCAGCTTTTTTTCCATCTATTAATATCATTTAATTTCCTTAAAAAATCATTGGTGCAATGTACAGCTTCATACACATTTCAATAAACCAAATCAATAGTAGAAGAATAATTGGCGATATATCTAACGAACCTAAATTAGGTAAAAAACGTCTAATTCTATACAAAATCGGATCAGTTAAACGATAAGTTAGTTCTAGAACAGAATAAACAAATCTGTTTTGAGTATTTAAAACATTAAAAGCAACCAACCAACTTATTAAAACATTTGCTATGACTACGTAGGAGTAAAGTTTTAAAATTTGTAGAACCAGATAAAAAATTGCTATCATTTCTTTTCGATATAAATCGATTGGCTTGGAAAAGCAAAAGAAGCTCCATTTTTTTCAACTATTTGTTTTATTTCAATTGCCAATCTCTCCTTAACTTCAAGAGAGTTGCTCCAACTATTAGAGTCTGTAAAACATCTTACCAATATATCAATTGAACTATCTGAGAATTTTTCAATTCTAACTGCAACGCCTGCTGATTTATCAAAATCTTCGCTGTTGTTTATATAATTTTCTATTTCTTCTCTTACTTTTTTAAGCTGTTCAATAGTTGAGTCGTATTGAAGAGTAATTATCCACCTTATTCTCCAATTAGAAGTTTCACTAACATTTACGACTGCATTTTCAGCAAACTGAAAATTAGGAATGATTGCTAGTGATTTATCAAATTTTCTAATTGAAGTAGATCTAAATCCAATATTTTCAACTGTTCCTTCAATAATTCCTTCGACTAAAATCCAATCTCCAATTTTAAATCTTTTTTCAACTAACACCAAAATTCCAGAAATTAAATTCTTAAATAAATCTTGAGCACCTAATGCAACTGCTACACCAAACAATCCAAGTCCAGCAATAATTGGACCAATTTTTATTCCCCATAACTCTAAAACTGCTGCTAACCCTAATATAAAAATTAAAATTTTTAGAGATTTAATAATCCATCCAATTAGTTCCCTAGTTAAAAGTTTATCTAGTCCACTTAATATGTAAGAAATAGGTTCGATGATTTGATGAATAACCCAAAAAATTAAAATAGTTATTAAAGTTCTATTAATAGTATCTACAACCTCTCGGCCTTCACTTGAAAAAGTCATGTAATAACTTGCAATAAAAAAACCAAGAACTATTGGTAAAAATCTTGCAGGTCCAACCAGAGCATTAACAAAAGTATCATCTAATTTATTGGATGTTCTTTTTGAGATTATTTCTAATTTTTTTATAATAAGCTTACTAATTAATCCTCTAAAAACTAAAAAAATAAAAAATATCCCAATGCCAATTAATATTTGAAAAATATCAACACCAAGAATTCCTTGCTTCCAAACTGAAAAAAATATGTCAGAAAAATTATTTATTATTTCCATAGCTAAATTTTATATAACAAAAACTCTTCTTCTCCAGGATTAAAAAGAAATATCTTCTTCCACTTAATTTCATTCAATATAGATGAGGTTTTTTCACCAATACACATCAAATTAGTATTCATCCAAAGGCTTTCTGATTGATTTATTTTTATGAAATTTAAGAAACTTAAAGCGCTATTTTGAGAATAAATATAGACCATGTCTGGTATTTTTAGCATTAATTCTTTAACAAAATTATTATCAAATTTTTGATTATAAATAGTTTTATAATTAACTATTCTCTTAACGCTATATCCTTCATTTGTTAATTGTTGATCTAAGTCAACTGAGATCATCTCTCCACTTATATAAATTAGTTGACCATCTTTTTGATTAAAGTTTTGTAAAATTAGCTCTTTTAAATTCTCAACATTTCCCTCTGCAGCTATTACGTTTTGAAAACCAGTACTTCTTGCTTTTTTTTCAGTAGCACTTCCCACACAAAAACATAAAAGATTTTTATCAATATTTTTATGATCTAGATGTCTGACAGCATTTGCACTTGTGAAGATAATGCCTTTATAATCTGAAAAATTAATCTGCTCATAATCTATTTTTTCAATATTCAATAATGGGAGATGAGAAACTTGATGTCCTAATGATTTAAATTTCATAATCATTTCAGAACAATCTTCTAAAGGTCTAGTTAATAAAATATGCATATTATCTTTTATAAGAGTTATTTGATTTTGTTTTTAATATTTGCCCCACATCTTTACCAAGTTCTTCTGCATTTACAATTTTTGAAGATTTTTTTTCATAAAATCTCTGGCTACCGTCTAAAGAAAAAAGCTCTGCTTCTAAAACAATTTCATCTCCTTGAATAATAGAATGAGCCCCCACAGCTGTTTCACAATCACCTTCTAAAACTTTAAGAACATTTCTTTCAGCATGGGCTCTTTGGTATGTTTCTTGGTCATTAATTTTATCTAAAACTGAAATAACTTCTTCATCATCATTTCGACATTGAAGAGAAATTATTCCTTGTCCAGCGCTTGGAATTATTTCTTCAGTTGAAAACACTTCAGTAATTTTATCTTCTATTGTTAAAGATTGAATTCCTGCATAAGATAATATTATTGCATCATACAAACCATCATTAAGTTTTTTAATTCTTGTATCAACATTACCTCTAATAAGTTTACAATTAACATCTGATCTAATTTTTTTAATTTGAAATTCTCTTCTATAAGATGATGTTCCAATTACTGAATCAGATTTTAATTCTTTGAGTTTTTTTTTATCTTTAGTTATTAAAATTTCTCTTGGATCGTTTCTTTTTAAAAAAGTATTTGTTCTTAAACCATCAGTTTCAATCGCTGGCATGTCCTTTAATGCATGAACTGCTATATCAATTTTTTTATCTTGAAGTTCTTTTTCTATATTTGTTGAAAACAAACCTTTTCCACCTACTTCTGATAATCTTATATCTTGAACCTGATCTCCTTTTGTAGTTATTTCTTTAATTACCACATCGTCTTCATTTAAATTTGTATTTTGAATAATCTTATTTTTAGCATTTTGAGCATAGATTAATGCTAACTTGCTACCTCTTGATCCAATGATAAATTTTCTCTGCATAAATAAATATATTTCTTACTTGTATTGAGATTGTACAATTAATAAAAACTATTTGAATGAGTAAAAAACCTTTAATTCTTGGAATTGAATCTAGCTGCGATGAAACAGCAGCATCTATAATTACTGAAAATGAGCAAGGAATACCAGTGGTTTTATCAAATGTTGTTTCAAGCCAAGTTGATGTCCACAAAGAATTTGGAGGGGTTGTTCCTGAATTAGCAGCAAGATCTCACATGGAAAAAATTGACTGGATTGTTCAAAAGGCAATTGATGATAGTGGAAGAAAGATTGAAGAAATTGATGCGGTAGCCTCAACTGCTGGCCCAGGGTTGATAGTATGTTTGTCTGTCGGTCTAAGTTTTGGAAAAGCATTTGCTTCTGCTTTGGACAAACCATTTATAGCAGTCAATCATTTAGAGGGTCATGCTCTTAGTCCAAAACTAAATTCAAATCTAGATTATCCATATTTGCTTTTATTAATTTCAGGTGGTCACTCACAATATCTAAATGTTCAAGGGTTAGGCAAATATAAAAGATTAGGAACAACAATTGATGATGCTTTAGGTGAAGCATTTGATAAAACTGCAAAACTTTTAGGAGTTGAATTTCCAGGTGGGCCTCAAATAGAAATATTGGCAGAAAAAGGTGATCCTAATAAATATGATTTACCAAAACCAATTTTTAATAAAGGAGGATGTAACTTATCTTTTGCAGGACTTAAAACAGCAATTTTAAGAATAACAAAAAATATAAAAACAGATCAGGAAAAATTTGATCTTGCTGCTTCTTTTCAAAAAACAGTTGAGCAAATTTTATATAAAAAAACCAAGATTGCATTCTCTGAATTTGAAAAACAAAACAATGTAGAGAAAAAAATATTTGTAGTTGCTGGAGGAGTAGCGGCTAATAAAAAAATAAGATCTATGTTAGTTGATTTATGTGATGAAGAAAATTATCAAAGTATGTTTCCACCAATTGAATTTTGTGGAGACAATGCTGCAATGATTGCTATGGTTGGGTTAGAAAAGTTTAAATTAAAACAATTTGATAATTTAGATCATCCAGCAAAACCAAGATGGCCTTTAGATGAAAATGCTGCTTTTCTTAAAGGAGCAGGAGTACAATTATAATGAAATATTGGCTGATGAAATCAGAACCCGATGTTTGGTCTATTGATCAGCAAAAAAAAGCAGGCGCTAAAGGTGCTCCCTGGGATGGTGTAAGAAATTATCAAGCTGCTAAAAATTTAAAAAATATGAAAAAAGGAGATCTTTGTTTTTTTTATCATTCAAATATTGGAAAAGAGATTGTTGGAATTGTAGAGGTAATCAAGGAAGCATACCTAGACAAAACCGATAAATCAGGGCGTTTTGTAGCGGTTACAGTTAAATTTAAAGATAAATTATCATCTCCAATAACTCTTGAAGATATCAAAAAATCAAAGGAATTAAGCCATTTAGCTCTAATTAAACAAAGCAGATTATCTGTAATGCCTATAGACTCTAAAAGCTGGAAAATATTAAATAACATGAGTAAAATTTAAATATAAAAATTTCATGCCATTAAAAAAAAAGAAAAAAACTAAAGTTAAAAAAAAAGTTATTAAAAAAGTAACTAAAAAAACTAAAGTTAAAAAAAAAGTTATTAAAAAAGTAACTAAAAAAACTAAAGTTAAAAAAAAAATTGTTAGTAAAATTTTTAATGGAAATCCAAAAGAGCTTATTATTAAAACGAAACCTCAGTGGGTTAAAAATAGTTTAGCTTCAAAAGCTAAATATAAAGATAAGTATTTAAAGTCAATTAGAAATAATGATGAGTTTTGGAGAAAAGAAGGAAAAAGAATTACTTGGATAAAACCATACA
>Ga0209666_1002112_pt1 | contig 14951 bp, 8 predicted proteins | sample SaaInlV_125m_DNA_FD_184679 | JGI IMG/M metagenome (GOLD analysis project Ga0209666, IMG submission 184679) | Marine microbial communities from expanding oxygen minimum zones in the Saanich Inlet - Saanich Inlet SI037_S3LV_10m_DNA (SPAdes)... | ecosystem: Environmental > Aquatic > Marine >...
TTTGCTGTTTCCCTTCGTGCGGAGCCCGAGGGGGCTTCTCCCGCGAAGCAGGCTCCCCGGAAGGACGCGCAGGGACGCCCTCCTCGAAGGTGGGGGGCGTCTTCGCGCGGCGCGCCGGCGCGCGCGGGGCGACTCGCGGACGCGGCGAGGAGGGCGAAGGCGCGTCGTCCGCGAAGGGGTCGCGCGTCTCCTCCCGGCCTCGGGAGGGGGCGCCCCCTCCCGCGGGAAAGGAGGTCCCGCGAGCCTCGCGCGTCTCCGCGTCGGCCGGAGACGCGAGCGGCTCGGAGCCTTCTCTGCTCGCCGACGCGGCTCCGGGCCCGTCTCGGGTCGTGTCATCCATCGCCTCGCTGGGGGCGTGTCCGCGCGTCGACGCCTAGCGCGTGGTCGGTCCACCCGAGGCAAGACGCCTCATAAAGTAGGCGCGATGTTAATTTTTTTTCGCAGACTGCCAACGTGCGGGCGGGTTGACTCACTTGACTCGTGAGACCTGACTGTTCAAAACGTTGCGCGGGACGCGAGGCGTCCGTCCCCGCGACGAGGCACACCTCGCTGCGCGAAGCGCGCGAAACTTCGCACCGGCGAGCTCGCACGTGGACGCGATCGTCCCCGGCGCGACCCCCGGCGGGTGCGCGTAGGGTCGCGGGCGCGTGCGGGCGCGCGAAGCGCGCGCAGATCTCGCCGTTCGCGGCGTGGGCACCGCAGTCGCTCCTTTTCGCGCGCTCGCGATGCCCGCCCCCCTCCCCCCCCTGAACCGCGTCCCCGGCTCGGGCGTGGGCGCGAGCGACGACTACCACATCCTGGAGCTCGTGGGCGAGGGCAGCTTCGGCAAGGTGTACAAGGCCCGTCGCAAGTTCACGGGCGCCATCACCGCGATGAAGTTCATCGCGAAGCACGGCAAGACGGAGAAGGACATCAAGAGCCTCCGGCAAGAGATCGAGATCTTGCGCGGGCTGAAACACGAGAACATCATCGCCATGGTGGACTCGTTCGAGACCAAAGCCGAGTTCTGCGTCGTCACGGAGTTCGCGCAGGGCGAGCTGTTCGAGATCCTGGAGGATGACCAGTGCCTCCCGGAGGAGGAGGTGCGCGCCATTGCTAAACAACTCGTCCGAGCGCTGTATTACCTGCACAGCAACCGCATCATCCACCGCGACATGAAGCCGCAGAACATCTTGATCGGCGCTCGCAGAGTGGTGAAGCTTTGTGATTTCGGATTCGCGCGTGCGATGTCCAGCGCGACGATGGTGTTAACAAGCATCAAGGGCACGCCTCTGTACATGGCCCCCGAGCTCGTGCAGGAGCAGCCGTACAACCACACCGTCGATTTGTGGAGTCTCGGCGTTATTCTGTACGAGCTCTTCGTCGGCCAGCCTCCGTTTTACACCAACAGCATCTACAGCTTGATACAAAAAATCGTGCGCGACCCGTTACGGTGGCCGGAGAACATCTCCCCACCGTTTAAGAGCTTCTTGAAAGGACTGTTAAACAAGAAACCCAGCGAGCGGCTCACGTGGCCGGCGTTGTTGGAGCACCCGTTCGTCCGAGAAGGGCCGGACGTGCTCGACGAAGCGCGCCTCGCGCGCGGCGCCGAGCGAAGCGCGGCGCGAGCGAAGGCGGAGAAGGAGAAAACAAAACGCCTTCTCGAGAAAGAAAACGACGCGCGATTCGGCGCCGAGACGAGAGAGACCACCGAGACAGCCGAGAGAGACGCGAGGCGGAGGTCGGACCTTGTCGAAGAAAAGACACACGGCGGCCATCCGCGCCCGAGCCCGCGCGCGTCGCCCTCGGCCAACCCGCGCGCCGCCGCGGCGGCGCGCGCGGCGCGCGCCGAGCGGGCGCGAGACGCGCCGTCCTCGACGGCGCGAAAAACGCCGCGCGCGCTGGAGCGGGAGTACGAGACGTACGAGACGACGCGCGACGGTCACGACGGTCGGCGCGAAACCAGCCACTTGGGCGCGGCGTCTTCCACCATCGCCGCCGTGGAGGCGCGCGCGCGTGGCGCCGCGGGCGCCGCCGCCGCGCGCGCCGACGCCGCCGCGGCGGCGTCGCTTCTCGCGGCGATCCGCGCCGTCGCGGTTTCGTCCGCCGGCGGGTCTCACCGCGCCGCGGTGGACCGCGCGGCGTACGCGGACGCGGCGGCGGCGCTGCGTGCGGTCCGCTGCATGGCGCGCGCGAGATTCGGCGGTTCAAATGCGGACGCTTCGAGAACGGACGCGTTCGCGGACGGGACGATGGCGAAGACGACGCTGGCGTGCGTGCGCGAGACGCTCGCGCGTATGAGACGCGAGACGTCCCTCGACGTCCCAAACGGCGGTACGTCTCAAGCGCAGAGAAACGGAACGCCGAGCGGGTTCCTCGCGCTCGCCGTGCGCGCGGCGTCCATGGCGGGTCGCGCGAGTCGGGTCAAAAACAAAAACGTCATAGGGTCCACGGAGGTGGTTACCCGAACGCCGGTCGACGCTCTGTTCTCTGTGCGCGCGGAGCTCTTTGCGCGAGCCGCGTGTTTGTCCTCCGCGGACGACCACCGTTTAGAGGGTGATTTTCTCGAGGCGTCCGCCGCCGCCGCCGACGCGCTCGCCGACGAGATGGACCTCGCGGCGCGAGTCGTGGCGAAACAAAGAGCGTCCCCTGTCGAAGACGTCGACCGCGAGGCGGCGTACGCGGCGGCGGCGTCGCTCCTGGAGACGCTCGGAGACGGAGGCTCGAGGAGTCTCAGAAGTCCGTCGCCGTCTCGGTCTCGAAACGAGAAACGAACGGAGCGGGTTTCGGTAACCGGCGCGTGCGCGCGCGGCGTCTGCGCGTATCTGCGTTTAGCGGCTTCGACGCGCGACGAAAAAACGCTCGTTCGCTTCGCCGCGCTCGCGGCGGCTTCGCCGGACGCGCTCAGGACGCTGGCGCGCATCGCGGCTGCGCGCGCCGACGACGCGTTCGCGTCCGCTTCCGCGGAGGCGAAGGACGGCGCGGCGGAGGCGCTCGCGGCGCTCGCGACCTTCGCCGACTCTGGTTTCGCGACGCGATTCGGTTTTTTCGCGTTCGGTCCGGGAAACGTCCAAAGAGACGACACCTCCGGCGACGACGACGACGAAAATAAAGAGACGACCGAACGAAACCTTCGAAACTCTTTCTTCGACGCGTCGCTCGCGACGGCGCTCGTGGACGCGGGGGCCGTGGAGGCGTTTCGCGACGCCGCCGCCGACGACGGCGCGTCGCCGCGCCGCGCCGCGCGCGCCGCCGACGGTTTGGCGTTGAGCGTCTCGTTCGCCTCGGCGACGCGCGACGCGCGACTGGGCGGCGCCGCCGCGACGCTGGTCGAGCGACAAGTCGTGCCGGCGGCGACGGCGGCGCTCGACCCCGCGCGCGCGGGACGCGCCGCGTACGCCGCGAACGAAGACGAAGACGAAGACGAAGACGTTCCCTTCGTAGGACCGAGTCTTCGTTTTTGGCGCGCGGCGATCGCGCGCGGCGCGTCGCGCGCGTTGCGTCTTCCCTTCGCGCAGGCGCTTCCCCCGGCGGGCACGCCCCTGGCGTCCGCCCATGAGGCTTCGCTCCGGCGGTACCAAGAAACGCTTCTTAAAGAGGCGGTGGTGGTGTGTTTAGTGCAGGCGCTGGACGACGCGCTGGACGAGGACGCCCTTTCGTCGCAAAAGTCGCCGACGTCGGAGAAAGAAGGTCACAAAAAAAGAAACGTCTTCGCGACGGAACCCGTCGCGCTTTGCTCTCAGCTCGTGCTCCGCTCGGCGTCGTACGCCGCGCAGTTCGTGGAGGCTGGCGGTTTAGAACCCGGGCTGGTACGTAAACTGCTCGCGTCGACTAACGACGTTTCCGTGCTGGTGGACTCTTTGTTGTTGACGAGCCAGCTCGCGAGGCTGGGCGCGGACAAGTACCCGGCCATTGCAAACGCCGGCGCGTGCGTTTTGGCGCGCGGCTTGCTTGTGCACGAAAACGCGGGAGTAAGAGCGCGCGCGTGCAATTTGCTCGGCAACGTCTGCCGGCACAGCGGGTACTTCTACGAGACGTTCAGGCAACTCGACATCGTGTCTTCGCTCGCCGAGCGGTGCGCGGATTTAGACGCGACGACGCGTAAGTTTGCCTGCTTCGCGCTGGGGAACGCGGGGTTCCACGGCGACGTGTTGTACCGCGATTTGCGTTTGGCGGTGAAACCGCTCGTGCGCGCGCTCGGCGACGCGGAGCATAAAACGCGCGCCAACGCCGCCGCCGCGTTGGGAAACCTGGTGCGCAACGGCGACGAGCTCGTGGATGAGCTCGTGGCCGGGAACGCGCTCGAGGCGCTCGTCGAGCTCGCGACGAGCGGCGGGGGAAAAGTCGGCGGCGCGAGCGATGAGTTTATGTCGGCGTCGGAAAAAGCTTCCGACGGGCAATCGCCGGTGAAGATCGCGCTGTTCAGCCTCGGCAACCTCTGCACGCACGGCGCGTGCCGCGACGCGATGGTCGCTTTGGGGTTCGAGCGGCGCGTCGCCGCGCTGGCGGAGGCGCCGGACGCGGACGCGTCCGTCAAGAAGTACGTCGCGCGGATCCAGGGGAAGATGGCGGCGGGGGGGAGGCGGTAGTCGGAAAATATTTACGTAGGAAGTATCTGTTCTTTCGTCAACGTACGACTCGCGCGTTCCAGTCGTGGCGCCGACGCGTCAAACGCATCGTGTCGGCATTTCGACATTTCGTGCGCCGTCCTCAGTCGACGTCCTCGACGCTCGCGCTCGGAACGTCCGTGACGTCTTCGAAACCCGCGCTGGACGGGCCGCTCGGGCCGCCGCCGCCTCCGAACCCGCCCATGCCGCCCGCGCCGCCGCCCATCAGACCGGACAGCTTCGTGATGAGGTTCTGGATCTCGGGGTCCGACTGGTACTTGGCAAACGCCGCCGGGTTCCCCATGCACTCCTGCAGCGCGGCCATGACCCGCGGGTTCTGCATCGCCGCCATCAGTTCCGGGTCCGACATCAACTTCGACAAGAGCTCGGGAGGGATGTTCGGCATGCCCCCGCCCATGCCGGGCATGCCTCCCGGGAATCCGCCACCAGGAAATCCTCCCGGAAAGCCTCCCGCGTTCGCCGCCGCCGCCGCCTCTTCCCTCGCCTTCCTCGCCGCCTCCGCCCTCCTCTCGCGCTCCGCCTTCTCGGCGTCGCGCCTCGCCGCCTCCTTCTTGAGCCGCGCGGCGTGTATCGCCTTGTAGCGCTCGGCGACCACCTTCGCAATCTCCGCCGAGGTCTCGTCGAAATCGATCGCCTGACCCTTGGCCAGATCCGCGTGCGCGCGTTCCCAGTTCCCGAGGAAGCGGTTCGCCGCGCCGCGCGTCTTGAGCGCCTTGGCGGAGTCCGGGTTGAGCGCCAACGCGGCGTCGCAGTCACGAATCGCGGCGACGCACTTTCTCAGCCTCACGAACGCCTCCGCGCGTTTCGCGTAGACCAGCGCGCTCGGCATCGATTGGATGACAACCGTGTACGCGTCGATGGCGTCTTCGAATCGGCCATCCGCGAACGCGTCAGCCGCCTTCTGCTTCGTCTCCATCACCTCGTCCATCTCCCGCTCGGAGAGCTCGGGCGCGACCTCGGGGCCCATCGCCACGGGCGCGTCGGCCTCGGGGGCGACCACCTCGGGGTCCGCGGGGCCGGACGGATCTTCCTCCGCGTCCGGGGACGGCGGTTCCGCCCGCGCGGGAGGGACGGACCCGCCCCATTCCTTGACGAGCTCGAGCAAGCAGGCGGGCGCGTCCGCGGAGTTGGCGCGCGCGGCGTCGCACGCCCTGCGCACGGCGGCGATGTCTTCGGCGCTGAGCGAGGGCATCGTCGCGATGGCCGTCGAGGACGTGCGTCTCGAAGTGACTCCGACGCGCGCCGCGAAGGTCCGAGAAGATCGCGGAGCGTCTTTTTTCGCGCGAAAAAGGCGACAGATATAAAAACTGCCACGTGTGGTGTTTTCTTTCACGAGTAGTCTGTATCACACCCGCGACCTCGAACAAACAGTCGCCTACTCGCCGTCGCTGTCCCCTTCCCCGTTTCCCTCCGCGTTCCCCTCGAACGCCTTGCGCATCGCCTCCTCCAAACCAGCCATCGGGTCCCGGCTCGAGCCCTCCGCCACTTCAGCAGACTGGAACGTCTTGCCCAGCCGCGCCAGAGCGTCGGCGCGCGCCGCCCTTCTCTTCTTGTCGACGGAAAAGTCGTGCAAAACTTTGAAGCACACCGAACGGATCGTGCGCTCGATGTCCAGCGCGGAGGCGTTCCACAGCGCCTCCACGACGTGCGGCATAGCCTCCTGCTGACGCTTTAAACGAGCAGCCTCCGCGCGATTTTGAGCCGATGCTCCGGAAGAAGAAGATGAAGGGTCGGAGGTTTCGTTCGACTTGGACTCTCCGCCGTCTCCGCTCGAGGTGTTCGCGTCTGAAACGGAAGAAGACTCTTCTCTTCGCTCCTTCTCCGCCGCCGCCGCCTCCGCCTCGCCCATCCTGAACGCCTGGAACGCGCGCCACCCAGCCTGCGCGGCGCTCACCTGCGAGTTCACACGTCCGCGCATCTGCTCGAACCGCGCCGCCGTCGACCGCATCCCGAGGTCCGCCCACGTCCCCAAACCCCCCACGGGGTCGTTCACAAACTCAAACGCTTGCTTCTCGTACACGAAGCCGATCAGCTTGAGCATCGGGACGCCGTACGACGCGTCGGACAGCGTTTTCGTTAAACTCAAACTCCGCGCCTCGAACGCCTCCGGGTTGGCGACGTCGAACCCGTCTAAGATCGCCGCGAGCTTGATCGCCAGCCGACCGACTCTCCGTTCCTGTAACAAACGCGTCTCGTCGCGGCGCAGCTCCGCGCCCGCCATCGCCATCGTCGCGAGTTGTAACCTACCCACTAAACCTTCCATCTGGTCGCTGCCGAAGATGGCGGCGAAAAAAGCACTCGCGTCCACGAATAAGTGCTCGCCAACGCCGTCTTTGCCCCGGGCGTCGTACTTCTTTCGTAAAGCAGAGTCCGACAACACCTGGTACGCCTCGCCCACTTTTTGAAACTTGGCCGAAGCTTCGGGGTCGTCCGGGTTTTTATCCGGGTGCAGACGTCGCGCGGCGAGGTAGTACGCGCGCTTGATCTCCGACTCGGAGCACGACGGGTCGAGTTGGAGGAGGTCGTAATACTCCGTCGACGCGACGTGGGTTGTACCATCTGTTCCGTCGTTCTCACCGGATGCGCCGTTTGCGGCGTCGTTGATGACATCCTCCATCCCGGCGGCGCGGCCGCTGCGACGCGCGCGCTCGCGCGCGGCTTCGATGATCGCCTCGTCCGTGGTCTCCGCGAGCTTCACGCTCTCCGCCACGAGGTCGTCCGCGACCCACTCCCGCGTGTTCGCGTCCCAGCGCTTCCCCGCGTTCGCTTCGTGGATCGCCTCTGGTGTGTTCATCGCGCCGCGCACGATCTGCGTGACCCCGACGGTGGCGCCCACGACGGGCAGAACCACCGCTGAGGCGATCCCAGCCGCGAGCCCCTTGGCGAAGCCCGCGGCGCCCTCCGTCTTGGCGCCCACGTACGGCGCGGCGAAGAGCGCGGCGGTGCCCGCGAGGACGCCCTTGCCGGTGCTCTGCAGGCCGGAGGACAGGCCGGACATCACGTTCTGCGGGCGGCGCAGCGAGAAGACGTCGTTGAAATCCACGTCGGAGACGTCCGAGGAGCCGGAGAGCGTCGAGCTCGGGACTCCCGCGTACGCGGTGAGCGCGCCGGACATCTCGGACATCATCGCGCTGGTCTGAGCCGCGGTGCCGGCCGCGCCGGCGCCGGCGCCGGCGCGGGAGCGCGACCCGGGGTCGGACATGGCGCGCGCGCGCGGACAGATCTGATGCGGATGAAGGACGACTTGTCGAGATCCGAAGTTCAACGAGGAAGTTCAGGCGCGTCAACCCGGTCTCCGCAACGGCCGAGCGTTGGACGAGTGTCGAAAAACGTTTCACGTTTCTTTCTTTCATTCACGCGTGCGCGCCGCGCGCGTCTCCTCCGAACAGCGCCTCCGACCACTCGCGGACCTTTTCGCGCCGATCGCGCTCGTCCCCGCGCGCGGACCGGACCACGAACACGTCCACCGTTCGTCCGTCCACCGCGATCACACGAAGACGGGTTTCGTCGGACGATTTCGATTCGCGCGTCGCGTTTCCGTTTCCGGGCGCCGACCGAAACCGCCGCCACGCGCGTTCGCCGACGAAAACCAAACGCGTCACCGACGGGTGCGCGCGCAAAAAACCGAAAACGTCGTTCGACGGCGCGCCGTCTTTGGTTTTGTGTTTGGTTTTGTTTTTTCTCTCGCCAGGGACGTGCACGTCCGCGATGACGTCCCAGACGGCGAGCCCGGCTCGGAAAACCGCGAGGAGTCGCGTCGTCTCTCGATTCGTCGTCGTCGTCGTCGTCCCTTTTTCTTTTTGTTTCGTTTCGTCGGTTTCTTCGGCGAGTATCTCGTCGAGCACGCGCCACATGCTCCTCTCCGCGTACGCCAGCTCCGGGCGGGTCGGCGGCGGCGCGGGGCTCGACGTCTCGCCGAGCAGAAGCGTCCGCGGCGGCGGAAACGGTTCATCGGAATCGCCGAAGAGTCGGCGATGCGCGTCGCCGCCGACGACGAGCGCGTCGGCGTTTTGAACGCGCACTTGTTCGTCCTTCGAAAGCGCCTTCTCCTCCTCTTCTTCTTTTTCGCGCTCTTCTTCTTCTTCCGTGCGTTCTAAACCGAACTTGGAACGCTGTCCGGTTTCTAGAAACGGCGCGAGCGGCGCGAGCGGGACCGTCGCTTCGTGATCGCGTTCGCGTTCGCGATCGTTCGCGAATGAATGTTTCATCGCGTCGACGAGCACGGCGCGAAGCGCGTCGCGATTGGTCGTTGTGACGCGAACGACGGCGACGTCAGGTCGCGCCGCGACCGAACGCGCCAAGCTCTGTCTGTGCACGGGGATCGTTCCCAGGACCACCGTCTCGGGAGACTCGAGCGCTTCCCACGCCGCGCGCTCGAACTCGGAGCTCAAACACTCCATCTTGCCAATCTCGTCGAGCGCGATGAACCGCCGACGCCGCGTTGTTTTTTGGCCCTCGCTTATGACGTCGCCATGCCTCAGCGCGGGGCACGCCGTTGTCTCCAGGGCCTTGACGTCCACGGCGTAGCGCCCGACTCGGTGGCGCGGTCGAGCGCTTCCCACGCCGTCGCCCGCGACGGGTCTCGCGAGGGGGGCGCGACGCGCGTCGGATTGACCCGACGGGAAAGTCACGACGTCGAAGCCGCACCGCTTTCCGTCAACGTCGCGGATCTCCGCCGTGTAAAATCCGCATGGAGGCAGCGCGTCGGCCGCCTTACCGAGCTCGTCGATCGCTTTTAGCATCGTCGTTGTTTTCCCCACGCCGGGAAAACCGGTCAGAAACACGTGGCGGACGTGGGTCGGCATCGTTCAGGCGCTCGACAGCGCCGCCGCGCGTCGTCCCTCTGACGAGGAAAGCGCCGCGAGGCGTCCGAAACGACGTTTCGTCACCGACGATGAAATACCATGCAATGGTACGTTTCTGTCACCGCGTGATGCGTTCCTCGGCACACCTCAGCGCGCATGGCGACGCGTTCCGCGGCGCCGGCTCCGGCGCTTCGCGCCGACCGCGTCGCTCGCGCGCGGCGCGCGGCTCGCGTCGACGTCCGCCCCCGCGTCGCTGTCGCGGCTCGCGCCGCAGACGACGAGGCTGACGTGGTCGACGTGGAGCCCCACGCGATGCGCACGCGTCGCGCTTTCCTGGCGAGCGTCTCCGTGGCGAGCGCGCTCGCGACGCGCCCCGGCGCGTCCTTCGCGGATGCCCTCGCGGTGGACGCCTCCGACGCGCTCGGCGCGCAGCTCCAGAGCGCGCGCGCGACGCGCGTCTCCTCTGCGGCGTCTTCCTCGTTCGCTTCCACGGGCTCGTCGGCACGCGCGATCACCATCCCGATGCGCCTCGACCGCGCGGGCACGTACGTGGTGGAGTACCGCATCGGGAACACCACCGTTCGCGGCGTCCTGGACACGGGCTCGCCGTTCATCACCATGGAGAGCAAATGCGGCGACGTGTGGGGCTGCCTTACTGAGGACGACGCGCGAAGAAGCGGTTTAGAGGACACGTACGAGATTTACGGCTTGCAGGAAGACGGCGTCACGCGGTGGGTGTTAGGCGACGTCGCGTTCGACGGGAAAGACGCTTCCCGGAAGGGTTTCGTGGCAAGGGATGACGACGACGAGACGCGGCGGACGTATCGTGTGGACGGACGGACCGGTGGCGACGCCGCGAATCTCGCCACCGACGCGACCGACGAAAACGCAAACGCGCCATCCGTCGCGTTCGCGTTTCCCGAGCTGAGTTTCGGCGTCACGAGCCAGACGGTCGGGCGCGCGGGTAGTGCCGGAGGCGGCGTGGGCAGCGCGCCTTTCGTGGGTTTAGTGAAACGACGAGCCGACTGGATCCGACCGACGTTCCTGGAGCAGACGGACGTTTCTTCGTTCGCGCTGGATTTCGATAAGGATGAGTTGACTTTGAGCCGCGACGCGTTGATCGCTAAAGACGAAAAGAAAAACGTGTTCCCTTTAGTGGATCTCCGGCCGCTCGGCGCGCCCGTGTTCCACTACGCCGTTAAGGTGGACGAGCTGTGGATCAACGGGGGCAAGTACCGGCCTAGGGATCGAACTCAAAAACCCAAACCCATCTACGCGGTGTTCGACTCGGGCGTGACCGGGTGTTTAGTGAGCCGCGATTTGTTCTACGACTCGGATTTCGAGTACGGGATCTTCGAGTGCCACGCGCGGATCAAAGCCGAGGACGGCGAGTCCGTTTCGGTGGGCACGAGTTTACGAACGTGCACGGGTCGATGTTTGTTACTCGCGTTACCGGTGGACGTGCCGTGGACGGGGTTCGAGGACGCGCACGTCGTTTTTCTGGGACTGGCGTTCATGTACGCCGACGGCGGCGTCGCCGTGGACGCCGACGACGGGCGCCTGAGACTCGGCGCTATGGGCGTTTGAAGAAACAAACGCGCGCGGTACGTAAGGCTTATTATCTCAGTCAGTAAATATCATAGTGTCGTTTAGTCTTCATCGTGTCCGAACGCTCCACGTCATCGACGCGTCACGTGTGTCTCGTCCACACGCACCTCGCACTGCCGCGTCATCGACGTCGTCTCGGCGCTCTTCGCTCTTCGTACCGTACATAGGTCCTCCCGTCATCGTGTTAGTTGGTGACCATGCCCCCCTCTTTCAACACGTCGATCATGTCGAACAGCGTCTTGTCTCCGCTCTTCGACGCGACGCGCTGCGCCAGGAACAGCGCCGCGTCCACCGTGCCCTCGGCGTAGATGGACCGACCGCACACGTTGTGCTGGAACTCGAACCCCACGGTTCCGTCCGGCGAGGTGAGCTTGTAGGTGTGGTACGCGTGTCCCAGAAGGTGTTCCTCCGGAACGTTCATCCGACCGAGTTGCGTGGGCACGTCTCGTACGAGCTCGACGTCTTCGATGTCGAACCCGCACCCCAGGTCGTTGAACGACTGCACGATAGCCTTCGCCGTGCCGCTCGTGTCCACCTTGCTGCTCTGGTGCGACTCCGTGACACTCAAGGTGTACCCCTTGAACGCGCCGGGGAAGTTCTCCGCCATTAATCGCATCGCGGCTTGGAAAGCCACGACTTGTTTGCCCATCTGCGGCGCCACCACCGCGGGGAGTTTCGATTTAAGAACGTCCGCGAAGAGCTTCTCGCGGTCGCCGCCGGTGGTGCCCATCACGAAGGGCGTTTCGTGCCGCACGTACAGCTCCGCGTTTTTATTCACCGCCGCGGGGAGCGTGTAGTCCACGACGATCATGCCGGGGTACGTTTGCTTCAGCGACTCCAAAACGGACCCGGGGTCGCCGTCCAGCACCGATTTGATCTCCACGCGCACGCCCCCGACGTCCACGGGATCCTTCGCCTGCCCGCTGAACGCCACCGGCACGAGGAAGCACTGGTCCGCGCCGCGCGCGACGACCGCGTCCGCCACGGCGCGGCCCATCTTGCCGGTCAGGTCGTTGACCATGATCGGCACGGGCGCGGACGCCGCGCACACCACGCGCGAGGCCATCGCGCGGGCACCGCGGCGAGGGGCGGCGGAGCGCGGGGCCTCGGCGCGCGCGCGGCGGGGAACGACGGGGCGAGCGCGCGTCTCGAGGGGGGCGGCGCGAGCGAGGCAGGCGGACGACATCTCCGTCAGGTCGAGTGAGCGTCAACCGGAGGTCGACGCGCGTGGCTCGAAGTGGCGGTGGCGCATCGATCGAAGTCGGCTCGAGCCCCGAGCAACCCGACAGAGAGTCTCAACTCTCATGTCTCATCAACACGCGAAAAAGCGCACATGAAATCTCCCGGGCAATCCAGGGTCTGTTGACTGGTGAAAAAAAAAGGCGAGCGCATCTCAAAAGCGCCCAAAACCGCCGCTTCGGAATATCTCCTGCAGCGGGCGCGGGAAAAGTGACATCCTGCTTCTCCTCGGCGCACACCGCCGCGCGCGTTCGAGGTTTCGAAGCGCACTCAAACGTCCCGCTCGCGTCTTCCGAGGCACGAAAGGTTGCGCGCACAGTCATATCGCGGCGTCCCACGCGCGCCAGCCTTCTTCGCGCGCCGGAGCGGCGTCGTCGGGCCGACCTAGACAATCACAATGGGCCTCCTCATGCGCAAGAACGATCGCAGCTTCAGCAGCGGCGGCGCGCCGTCGCCGAAGAAGGCGAGACTCGGGTCGTTCGTGGACCTGAGCAGAGGCGCGCGGGAGTCGAGCGCCAAGCCGCACGTCCTGGACAACGGTACGTATCGTGGAGCGCGCACGTCAACGCGCCGCGGTATCGGCACGCCCCCCCGACGTCAACGCGCCGGTTTCGCGCCGATCGAACGCGACTTTCGTCTTATGCCTTTTCTTCCTTCCACTCGCGCCGGTTCGAACGGTTTCGGCGTCGTTTCAGTTTTGCCCATTTCTTCCGCGCGTTTCGTCGTCTTTTCGTTTCGCGTATCGACGCGCGCGAACCGACGAGACTCAACTCGACGCGTCCGGCGCGTTCTCACACTACGACTAAAACGAAACTCCGTTCCAAATAACACAGGCTTGAACGGTCGCCACGCCAACCCCGACGAGGACGTCGAGTTGCCCAAGCAGAAAACAGCCATCATCTGCACCCTAGGTCCGGTGTCTCGCTCCGTCGACGTTTTAGAGCAGATGCTTCTCGCCGGCATGCGCGTGGCGCGATTTAATTTCTCGCACGGGAGCCACGAGTACCACCAGGAGACCTTGGACGCGCTGCGTTCGGCGTGCGACAACACCGGTATTTTCTGTGCGGTTTTGCTGGACACGAAAGGTCCCGAGATCCGAACCGGCATGCTCGAGAACGGCGAGCCCGTGCTTCTGGAGAAGGACCGGAAACTGATCTTGACGACGGATTACTCGAAGAAGGGCAACGCGACGACGGTCGCGGTGTCGTACCCGAGCCTCGCCAGAGACGTCTCGCCCGGCTCGAAGATCCTGTGCGCGGACGGTTCCATCACGTTGACGGTCATCTCGTGCGACGTCAAGAACGGCACCGTGCTGGTGAACTGCGAGAACGCCGCCAAGCTGGGCGAGCGCAAGAACATGAACTTGCCCGGGGTGTGCGTCGACTTGCCCACGATCACGGAGAAGGACCGCGACGACCTGTTACTTTGGGGGGTGAAGAACAACGTCGACTTCGTGGCGGCGTCGTTCGTGCGCAAGGGCGAGGACGTGAAATACATCCGCGAGGTGCTCGGTAAGGCCGGCGCGGGCCACATCAAGATCATCAGCAAGGTGGAGAACATGGAGGGCCTGGACAACTACGACGACATCGTGGCGCAGAGCGACGGCGTCATGGTGGCTCGCGGCGACTTGGGCATGGAGATCCACCTCGAGCAGATCTTCCTCGCGCAGAAGCGCATGATCAAGCGGTGTAACGAAGCGGGCAAACCCGTGGTGACGGCGACGCAGATGTTAGAGAGCATGACCGGCGCGCCGAGGCCGACGCGCGCCGAGGCGACGGATGTCGCCAACGCGGTGCTCGACGGCACGGACGCGGTGATGCTCTCCGGCGAAACCGCCGCGGGGGCGTATCCGGTGGAGGCTGTGCGTATCATGGCGGGCATATGCCGCGAAGCCGAGGCGTACATCGACAACAACGCGGTGTTCCAACGCCTGATGTCCAAGCAGACCATCCCCATGACCACTTTAGAGTCGCTCTCGTCCTCCGCCGTGCGCTCGGCGCACAAAGTCGGCGCGCAACTCATCGTGTGTCTCGCCAAATCAGGCAACACCGCGCGCTTAGTGGCGAAGTACCGCCCGTACGCGCAGATCCTCGCGGTGTGCGTTGAGGACCCGCACGATCCGAACCACGACGCGTTCGCCGCCGCCAGGCGTTTGTTACTGTGCCGCGGCGTACGAGCCGTCGTGGCGCCCAAATCGTGGCGCGCGTCGGACGAAGAGATTGACCGCGAGGGCGAAGCCGCCGCGCTCGCCAAGCACGACGACTTGACCGTGAACGAGAGCAAGAACATCTTACACAACGCTTTAAGAGCCGCGAAGGAGATGGGCATGGTGCAGAAGGGAGACGTCGCCGTGGGCGTGCACCGGGTCGTGGGGGACTCGGTGATGAAGATTGTCGAGATCGCGTGATGAGAAACGCTTTTTCGACGACGAAAAGCGTGGAAAGCGCTTCGGCGCGCGGAGAGAACGCCGATGTACAGCCCCGCTCGAGCCCACGTGGGACCGAAGAGAGAGGGAACCGACTATTTATGTGTTGTGTGTCGCGAGCGAAAACGATCGCGAAAAAAGTCGTCGTCTCGGTTCACTTCTCGCCCGTCGCGTCGCAAACGGTCGCCCGCCGCGCGACGAAACGTCGATTCTGTGTCAACACCAGAACCGTGACACGCGACCCCACACCCCAGTCTCGTTTCGTGA
>Ga0209666_1002113_pt1 | contig 14949 bp, 9 predicted proteins | sample SaaInlV_125m_DNA_FD_184679 | JGI IMG/M metagenome (GOLD analysis project Ga0209666, IMG submission 184679) | Marine microbial communities from expanding oxygen minimum zones in the Saanich Inlet - Saanich Inlet SI037_S3LV_10m_DNA (SPAdes)... | ecosystem: Environmental > Aquatic > Marine >...
AGGGTTGTCAGTGTCGAGTTCGAGATCATCGTCGCTGGCCTGTCCACGCGCAGCAACCGCAGCGCCCGCGGCTACAGCGGCAGCCTCCGCTGCGGCTGAGCTTCCATCGTCCGCGCCGCCAAACTTGGCGAGGCCAAAGTCTCCAATTTTGAGTTGACCCCTGGCGTCGACGAAGATGTTGCCGGGCTTCAGGTCTCTGTGGACGATCCCTTGGGCGTGGATGTGTGCGAGACCCTCGAGGATCTGCCTGCCCCACGCCCACGCTCGCTCCTCGTCAATCTCCGTTCCAAGATGTGCATCACGGTCGAGGACATCCCGCAGGTTGGTGCGGCAGTATTCCATCTGAATGTGAAGCCACGCGACGGTGACGGGTTCGTTGAGTCGCTGAGCCGCGAACGAGGTTGTGACGGTCGTGCCTGTCACCGTCGCGCCGGACGTGTCCGTTACTTCCGTCGTGGTGCCGCCACCGTGGCCCCATGCGGCCGCCTCGTCCGAGGTGCCACCATCCGAAGTACCGTCAACCAGGCTCATCCTGCCACCGTTGTGTCCTCGTCTCTCCTCCACAGCCTCCTCGACCCAAGCCTGATTGTATCGAACCACCGCGTTATGTTCCAGGCGCGAGAGGGTGGCCACCTCGCGTAGCACCCTCGCCGCGGCTGCGGGAGACACGGGACCGCCAGACCTGGTCGCCATTCGAACCTTCTTGATGGCGTACTCGCGACCGTCCAATCGATTCACGGCTAATACAACGCGTCCAAACGCGCCGCGGCCGAGCATGCGGATCTCCTGGAAGTCTGTCGCGTACCTCGACGGAGGGAGCGCGGGTTTCGGGGGAACCACACGCTGCGCGGCATCGAGGACCGACTCTGAGTTTGCGAGCCTGCTCCTGCCCCGTGAAGATCCAACCTCGTTTGCCGCCGCCGCGCCTGAATGTTTGCGAGCGTTGTCTCCGTCGTCCGAGACTCCACCCCAGAACTTTTGAATCGCCCACTGAGTCGCCGGATCACCGTTGACGCTCGCCGATGCGGCGCGACCCTCCGCATCAAAGGCTCGCTTGAAAGCCCGGTGAAAGTGTGCGGGTCGATGGAGTAGAACCTCACGGAGCCACCGCGGCATCACCCCGCACGCCCTGAGTTGAGAGGTGAGAGCCGGCAGCGCGTGGGGAAGAGGACCGCCCGCCTCGCAGAGTAAACCAAGCAGGTGACCGACCAGAAGGTGAAGCATTTGCTCGTGCCTCCTCCGAGACACGTTGGAACCGTCGCCTTCGTCCACGTGGGGGAACATTCGATCGAAATCATCCACGTCGTCCTCGTCTTCCTCGTCCTCCGGTACGTGCCCGGTGGAGTGTACCGCCGATCCCATGAAGGAAAGTCCGCGCATGAGCGAGTCGACCAGATCGAGGGACGAGTGCGACATGGACGATTTGCCACCGATGGACGATTTGCCACCCCTGCTGCTGATCTCACCCATCCGGAGCCAGTCCCTCTGGTCTTGGGAATCCTCTTCCGAGTCGGAAGATGAAGACTCCGAATCGTCACTCTCGCTTTCGGACTCGTCGGACCCGGCATCCTCCGCGATGGCCCCCGCTGTTTGGTCTGACGATTTCTCGGTGACAACCGAGCCCTTCTCCACCTTGTCGCTCTTCAGTCGCAACTGAAGAGTCGCGCTCCGCGAACTCTGTTTCCTTGGCTGCGCGAGCGTCGGCAACCCGCGGGGTGCGAGATCCGCCCCCGCGGCGCCCGCGGCGACAGCGGCGGCGGCAGCCGCGACGGCAACCTCCTCCCAGTCGTCATCTTCGTGGAGGGCGTAGTCCCCGTACGCTCCGTCCTCGTCCTCGTCTCCTTCAAGATCCATCGAATCCTTTGCATCGATGACGGAAGGACTATCCTTGACTGTCTCACCGTCCGCGTTCGGGTCTCCGTCGTTCTCCCTCCTGTTCATCTTGTCCCACAGCGATTCGTCCCTTTCGCTCGTGGGAACCAGGTCCGGGTTCGCCAGGTTTTCTCTGAGCGCCTCTGCGAGATTGAACACCATCACATCACCTTCAGTCGCAGCCAGATCCGCGGCCTGACGCCTCAGCTGTGCCTCCAGACGCTCGAGCACTTCGGGGTTGACCCCTCGAGATTCCTCACGGTCGAGCGTGACGCCCGGCGGCTTCTTTGGGTATCCGGCGACGTATTGGACCACTAACACCGCGACGACGGGCGGAATCTGGTCATCCGCATCGTCGTCAACGCTGGGAGGCGAAACCCGGATGCGAAACTGTCGGTGCTCGCGCTCATCGAAGGAGAACTCCTCCTCGTAGATGGCTTGCAGCGCCGTGAGCTCCTCCTCGACGACCGGGGGCAGCGATGCGACCGCGCTGGCGCCGCCCGGCGTTCCCTGACCTGGGGAGGGCGCAACACCTTTCTTCTTCTTGTTGCCCATCGCACTCTGCCTCGGTTCGAGCGAGTGGACAGGGTGATTCGACCGGGGTGCCGTGACGGTATGGGCGCGTTGGTGACTTTGTTTGTTGTTATTTCGCTAACTGCTAGGAGGACGACGAGGATGAGGAAGACGACGACCGCCTGGACTTCTTCGACCGCCTTTTCGATCGCTTGCTGTCCTTCTTACGCTTCTTGCTCTTCTTCCTCTCCTCCTCCTCCTCCGACGACGACGACGACGAGTCGCTGTCGCTGTCGCTCGACGACGAATCCCGCCTCCGCTTCTTCTTCTTTTTCCCTTTGTCCCTATGGCGCTTCTTCTTCGCCAGCTTCCGCCGGGCCTCGTGCGCCTCGGCGTCCAGGGCGAACTGCGCCGCCGCCTCAAGCTTGGCCTGGAACTCCATCGGCTTGGCCTTCGCCTCCAGTTTGGCGGCTACCCGCTCAGCCGCCACCGCCGAGAACGCCCGCTTCGTCTGGTCGCTCACGTCCGCGAGGGTTGGATGGAAAGGCACGTGAGCGCCCTTCTCCACGGTGACCACCGCGTTGGGCTGCGCGCACGGAAGGGAGGGAGGGTTCAGTCGAGGATCTGGGTCTATCGCGGGAAGGAGGCTTCGGTCGGGATACGTCGGGACGGCGAGCTCACCTCCCACTTGCCATTGAGGAAGGCGCCGACTCCCGTCATGCTCGCTAGCTACTAGGTCGCGTCGGCGGAAGTGGTTTTTTTTCTCCACAAAACACGACGTCAATCTAATTGCCCATACGAGAATTAAAATAAACTGCGAGAAAGCGTCTGGTAGCTATCTGGTGTCGCGAAAGACGCCAGCTGTATCGGTAAAATGCGTCGTTGCTACGTCAGCCCAGAGCATTGAAGGCTGCGCTATCCCCGCAGGTGCAGACAGCGAGGGCGCACCGAGAGAGGGCAGACAAGAGCTTGTGAGGTTCTTCAGAGCCGCTCGCTCAGTCGCGGAGTCGATCCGACCGTCGCTTGCGGTAGCTTGGAGCGGGGTTGCCCTCGTTGCCAATTCTTACCCCCCAATTTTCGCCGGCGACCGCTAAACCGCCCGAGGGCAGGTGACCGGGCGTCCTATCGCGAGTGGCAGGCGGAGCGCCATGGTTCAAATCAGGGGATCAGAGAAGTATGCTGCTCGAAGCATGGCGGTACGTCGCCCATCCTCGCGCGCCCGGGGTCCCATCTCGCCCCGCATTCTCCGATTCCCCTCCACGTCTTCAGCGCAATAATTCTGACGAGCCGAGCCCTCTCTTTCCGCTCTTCGAACACGCAGGGTGCTCAACTCCTCGGCCTCCCCGATGAAGAAGAAACACGTAAGGAAGGCGAGCACGCGAAGAACATGTACGTGGGCGGCATCAAGGACGAGGATGGCGGCCTCCCCGGGCAGGTTGCCATGGGGGATAAAGACCGCAGCGACGAGGAGGCCATGGGCGACATCCAGAAGGAGTTCAGGGAGAAGTCCAAGGCGAAGATGGATATCGGCATGGTCGCCGCGGGTGTCCAGGAGATGCAGAAGCACAAAATATTCGCGGAACCGTCCCCTTGGGTCATCTCGCCGAGGTCCCGTTACATGCGGCGATGGGACATGGTGACGCTCATGCTGCTGCTGTACACAGCCGTCGTTACCCCGGTGGAGGTTTCGTTCATGGAGACAAAGATCGACACCCTGTTCTGGATCAACCGTTCCGTGGACGCGCTGTTCGTCAAGGACATCGTTCTGAACTTCTTCGTCGCCATCTACGACCCAGAAGACGGTCAGCTGGTTTTCCACCACCCGACGGTGGTCAGGAGCTACCTCAGAGGCTGGTTTCCCATCGACGTCATCTCCGTTTTCCCGTTTGACCTGATTTCGTTCATGCTGAACACCAGCAGCGTGGGCAAGATGAAAGTGCTGCGTATTCTGCGTCTGTTGAGGCTCGTAAAGCTTCTGCGCATCCTGCGTGCGGCGCGCATCTTCGCCAGGTTGGAGACGCAGTACAACATCGACTACTCCGCGCTCGAGCTCGCGAAGTTCGGGGTGCTCGCGCTGGTAACGAGCCACTGGATGGCGTGTGCGTGGGGACTCGTCGCGGACCTGGAGGACAGCGACTACAACTGGTTGAAATACACCGCCTTCAACACGTTCCACGAGACCGGCAAGCTGGAGATTGGCCAGGATCCAGTCGGGGTTGTGAGCACGACGGATATCTACATCGCCGCGTTCTACTGGTCGAGCATGACGATGACCACCATCGGTTACGGTGACATCGTGCCGAGCACGCTGGTCGAGAGGATCTTCGTCTCATTCGCCATGTTGGTAGGAGCGTTCGTCTACGGTTACATCATCGGCGCCGTGTCGAACGTGATTTCGACCAAGAATGCGAAGAAGAACGACTTTTACAAGCTCATGGGCGAGCTGAACTCGTTTCTCAAGGAGGGCAGGTGGGACCACGACCTGTGCATGCGACTGCGCGAGTACTTCAAGTACCGCCTGGCGTCCTCGCATGTGGATGCGCACACTGCCCTGCTGCAGCAGATGTCTCCCGCGCTCAGGGCGGAAATCACGCTGGGGATGAACACTTGGATCACCAAGGTTGACTTTTTCCGCAAGTGCCCCGAGGCGCTCGTCATCCAGCTCACGATGAACATGAAGCAGTCAACCTTTCCCCCGCAGGAGAAGATCTTGGTTCCCGGCGACTGGTGTGACAAGATGTTCATGGTGCGCAAGGGTGTGGCGATCTGCCGAAAGAAGATCGTGACCACAGGGCAGGTTTTCTGCGTGGAGTGCCTGTACAAGGAGGGCAAGGTTTCCTACTCTGCGCACGCGGTGACTTTCGTGGATCTGTTTTCGTTTGACCGCAACATGCTCGTGGGCGCGCTCCAGTACTTCCCTGAGGTGAAGACTCACTTCCAGAAGCTGTCAATCAAGATCGTGTTCCGTTCAGAGGTCATCGCTTACTCCAAGGCGTACAGGGCTCTTGAGCAGGACGGTCTGGATGCCGACGTCTGGGACAAGATGGACGAGCGACCGGATTATTACCTCAGAAAGCTTCGCCTGATTTACGGTGACGACGGCTTTGGCATGCAATACGACGGCGCCAGCGAGCAGCTGATGAAGGATCAGGCGGCGCTTAAGGTGCAGAAGGTGTACCGCGGGTACAGGGGTCGGGTGCTGAGCAAGGTTAAATCCACGGAACACAACACGAGCGGGGTTATGCCGCCCAGCGTCAGGAGCATGGATCCGACCATGTACACGGCGCGGGCTCTGGACGTGTTTCACCACCGCGCGGGGCAGTCGCTCCACACGCTGCACCTCAAACTCGACGCGCTTCTGAATGGAACCGAGCCGAGGAAGGATCTGGAGCGTGACCCCAAAGATAGGTCGCATGGTGAGGTGTTCAGCACGCCGCTGGACGGGTCCGGGAAAAAGGTTGTCGGGACGTCGAGCCTGGCTAGGTTGGCCATGAAGCCCGCGGGAGGTTCCTCGCTGCCACCCGTGGCGGCGACGAAGGGAATCGGCGGAAGCGCCGTCGCGGAAACTGTCAAGAGCGAGGTGGACAAGCTGCGTCGCGATCTGCTGGACAAGCTCGACAAGATCAAAGTCTCGGGCGGCGGCGGCGGCGGCGGCGGCGAGCAAGTTGCTCTGGGCGGCGGCGAGGAAACTCAGCAGCTGGCCGTGCTCGTGCAGTCTCTCGCCGATCAGGTCGGATCCATCACTCGCACGCTCTCGCAGATGTCTGATGCACAGCGTACGTTCCAGGAACGGTCGCAGAGGACCATCCTGGGCCATCTGGAGCAGGCACAGACGAGAATGGCGGAGCAGGTGGCCAAGACGATGGGCGGCGCGTCGCGCCCGGCTTCCCGGGTATCCCCCGGGGGTGTCGCGGACATGGCGGAATCGGATCTGCCGCCGTCGCGAGGCTACGGGGGGCAGTACGGAGGTGCAGCCGGAGGTGCCGCGGGCATTGGGACCAGGACGCTGCAGAGAAGGCCACTGGGGGGAAGCACTCCGCCCGCGCGGCCTTCGCAGGGGTGGTAACGAGAACCCACGTCAAAACTGAACACTATGATAGCGCAACGCATTCAACGCGTGATGTAGACTAACTATATTATACAACACCCACACCTCACGCCGCCACCACCTCTGCGTGTTCTAGATCCAAAGCCGTCGCCAACGCCCCGGCGCGCTCGTCCGTCAGGCCAACCTCCGGCTCGGTCTTGACGAACCTGTCGCTCCACTCGTGACCCGCGGGCACCACCTGCTTATCGTCCACGACTGCAAACTTTGGCCACCCGCTCCTGTCCTCGCCGAACCTGTTCGTGAGGTAGGTCTCTATCTCCACGATGCGTGTGTACTTGACGTTAGCGTCATGCTTGACGCTGTTCATCAAGTGCGGCTCCCCCGGGGTCCTTCCCACCACCCTGTCTCCCTGTGCGCCCATCCTTCCTAGCACGTACCCGATGTACCCCTCGAAGCACCTCCAGTAAGTGGTGAGGACGATGTCTGCGCCGGAGGTGCCCAGCACGCCCTTCAGCCTATCCACCTTGTCCTGCTCGAGGTTGATCTGCGGCGCTGTTGCAGTTCGGTTCAGCACTCCGTCGATGTCGAGGAACAGGATCGGAACGCTCCTCGCGTCCTCTCCGCCGCTCGATTTGAGGGATGACATCACGGCGACGCGCCTCCCGGGAGCACGAGTCGGGGTACGTGAGCGGACGCGAGCGGCGGCACGGCGCGAAGAAGACGCGCGCAAAGACCAAGAGTCCAGCGCTCCTCGTAGGGCGGTTGTTGTCATGTGTCCGTCGCCGCGTCGTGCGGTTGGCTGTGTTCTATACTTGCTTCTTCAAGAGCCGGACTGGTGTCCTGACCCGCCATTCCGCCATCACCAAGATCAGTCTGTCAGTTTTCCCAGAGGAAAGTTCCTCGATGTTTGGGCCATTTTGCCCACTGGTGATGACTCATCCGTCTTGGATTGAACGACGGAAAAACGTGTTTTGTTGGAGCGGGAGAAACAAACGCCTTCTTGCTGATGAGGTTTCAAGAACCGGGGGAGTCGCAGATTTTTGGGATAGCTGAAATGCCAATTCCCGAACGCTTTTCACCAACCTTCGATTTTTGGACCGTAATTCGTGCGTATCGTGAACGGTGCGGGAGCAACCAAAACCAAAAACAGGCTCTGCTCGCGCACGACTTTTTGCCTCCCTCGTAAAATCTCGCCGAGAGTCTAACTTACGCGCTTTGGTTGGCGGCTTCGCGGTTTGTTTCCCCGCCCACACCTCGCGCGAGCGGCAGGAGCACCACCGTAGTCCAGCGGGGAAACCCCTCGCTAGCGACGACGACTGTTCGCCCGCCAGGTGTTTTTTTGACAACCCGAGAACCCGCCCAAACGCGCGCACGATATGGCCGCCCGGTCCAACTCCGAGGGGACGATCACCCGCTTCAGGTGGGTTTAAGTTTTTTCACCCTCGAGGCGCCGATCTGACGTGCGCGCCGCGCGCGTATCGCGACGGAGTGCCCCTCAACGCGACATCGAATTCAGACATTGACCTTGCCTCGTCTTCCGTCCCCGCCGCAGGTCGCTTTACGTCGCTTCCCAGTAGCGCACGACCAGAGCCAACTCACAAATTGCTGACCGGCAAACGAGAATCCGGAAGAAGCACCCCACACTCCTGCTGCGAGGTGGAGACGCGAGAAAAACACCGAGGCCAGCAGCGCTCGAAATCGTGCGCCGCTGACACTACACTCGCGTCTCTGAGAGAAGTCGTGAACAAACCCGTTCACGCCAAAGCTTAAACCTCGCCGAAGCAGCACACCAAAGGTCAAGAGCAAAAACAGCTTTTTTGCCCTAGAGTGCCATAGAAGACACATACATTAGCAAGCGGGAGTCCTCATCAAACGTCGGCTCGAAGAAACGACCGAGAGAACTCCCGAAAACAACATCAACATGGGCTTGGACGCGTTCCCAAACACGCTGTGGGACGAGGACCAGGCGGGCGCGGTCACGATGCCCGCTCCCGCGCAGCTCACCGCCGCGCTTGCGCAGGCCAACACCAACAAGCTCGTCGTCGGCGCGTCCTCCATCCCCGCTCCCGCTGGGTCGTTCCCCGCGGCGACGGCGGCGACCGTCAACCCCACCCCGAACTTGCAGGCGAATCCCATCCCGGATAGCTGGAAGCCCCACCCGATGGACCCGCTGCGGTTCGTCAAGCACGAGATCCGCCAGCTTCTCCTGTCTCGCGGCTCGCTGTCCATCGCGCAGCTCCCCGAGGAGTACCTCAAGTGCTACCGCAAGCCCCTGACGCAGGCCCTCAAGATGCTGGACTCCCAGTACACCCCTGAGAGCGCGAGGAGTGGCAAGCCGAGCGGCCGCGCGAGGAAGTCGACGCTCGGCGCGTTTCTCCGCGAGCACCTCACCGACATCATCGAGGTTCGTCAGCGGCCGCACGGGCAACACGAGATCGTCGCCACGGGAGCTCCCAACACGAACGGCGCCGGCATGCACAACAACGCAGGCATGCACACGAACGGTACCGGCGTGCAACAGGTCGCAAATGACCAGTACGGCGCGTTTCGGGCTGGTTTACAGCAGCAAACGTGGGCCCACCAGGAGACCCCCGAGGAGCATATCCGCGCTCTCATCCTCAAGCAGCAGCAGCAACAGCAGCTGCAACAGCAGCAGCACCTCAGGCAGCTCAGGAACGCACTCAGCCAGGCAACCGTGGGAGCGCCCGGCGGCATCCCCGCTTACGACTCTCCTCTGCCCTTTGACGTGAACGGACCCCTGATGGGGTCGCAGCAGGTCAGAGAAGTTCTGATGTCCGCGCAGGGTGCCGCTCTTCCCTCCCTTCTCAAGGGTGCCGGATACAACGTGGACGGCGCCAACCTCCCGGGTCTCGACTCGTTCGGAGCTGATGTCAACGCCAGCCTGCTCGCCATGTCTCGCCCCGGCGCCGGTTCCGACGCCCTCGCCGCCGCGGCGGTGGGTGCCCTTCGAGGAGCCGCCCTGTTGAGCCCGGCGGCGAGTGAGATCCCGGCGGAGAATCGCATCTACGTCACGTGGCGGGTTCCCTCCAAGGCCATCCCCTTACGGGTCGAGGACCTGTGGAGCTACTTCAGCCGGTTCGGCCAGCTCGCCTTCTGCAACCCGCGGCCGCTACGCAACTCCCACGCGCCCAGGCGCACTCCGAGCCTCTCCGGCGCCGGCTACGCCTTCCTCGGGTTCTCCAACCCGGGCGGCGCCGAAGCCGTCGCCCGGGTTCTGGAGCGACCGTCGCACGCCCTCCGCGGCGCCGAGATTCGCGTCAAGCCCTGGCGCGAGCGCGATGAGGATACCGGTAGTGGCGACGCGCCCGCAGCCGCCGTCGCCGCCGATGTGCCCCACGCGGTCGGCGATTACTACTTCCCCCACCCCGAGAGTGGGCTTCCCGTGCTCGCGTCCGCCGCGGGCCTCGCGAGGCTCGCGACCGTGTCAAACAGTGCCGCCAACTCCCAGGCGTTGGCGATGAACGACATGGCAAGCCTCGGGTTTGGATTGAGCTCAAACATAAGCCATCGATCCGCTTCGGATGTAGCGCTCGACTCTCTCGGATTCGACGAGACGGCCCTCTTTGGCGAGGGCTTCTTCAACATCGGTCCGGATGATTCTTCGACGAGAGCGAAGCTGGGCAACGGCCCGGCTGCTTCGGCGCAATACATGTCCTATCAGAACCAGCTCAACGCCGCCAGAAATGGTGGCATGTGGGGCGGCTCTGGGAACCGCATGTGGGGCGGCAGCAGCGGCTCTGAGCGCTCCGAGCGCTCGTCGCTCGAGTCACCCAACGCCTCCGCCGATCAGGCATCCGACGTTACTTTCCACCCGTCCACGTGGCAGTCCTCAACCGTGGAGACTCCGGTCGCCTCGGATGAAACTTGGACCGGAAGCCGCCTGTGGAATTACACGGGCGGAACCACATCCACCGGGTCGGGCGCCTAATGACGCCCTCACGTAACCACTGAATGGGCACGCGACTCTGTGTGTGCCCTTAACTCCTCCCACTGCACCTTGACCCGCGCGTACCCTCACCCTCACCGCCGAGGGGACGCGCATGCGGGGCATGCGTCGACCGGGAATGAAGTCATGAGTATCGATTACACGATTGTAAATAAAGAAACGTACGCTTTTACGTCAACTGAGAGTCTCCTCTGAGTCCCAGCTCCGCCGCCGCGCATAGAGTCGTCGAGTCTCAGTCTGTTTTTTCACTCGACCACAACAACGCCCTTTTAATCATAAATGTGCGGAGCACTCGCGTCGGTAGCGAGGGTCCCGGTCAGGTTCCCCCACCGTGGCGCTCGTGTGAAGCGAGGGAACCCTCTACGCGCCACCGAGGCGCAGGCACCCGAGACGATGAAGCTCCGTGTCCTTGCACTCCACTCGTTTCGCACCTCTGGGTCGATCTTCTCGGATCAACTCGAGGCACTGGGAAACTGGCCGAACGCTATCGGAGACCTCTGCGAGTTCGTTTACGTGGATGCGCCTCACCCGGCCAGTGGTGAGGTGCCCAAGGATGTCGCGTCTTTCTTCGCTGGGCCTTACTTTGAGTGGTGGAACGCCACGTCCTTCGGGGTAGAGGGCAAGGAGGGGAAGGTTCTCCAGTACGAAGGTTTGGAGCGATCGACGGAGTTCGTGGAAGACGTCTGGCGAACCAATGGGCCGTTCGACGGTATCGTGGGTTTTTCGCAGGGCGCGACGTTCACGGGATTACTCGCAGCGATGGGGAAGGTGGAAGGACGGGGGCCGTTCGCGCCCGGAGAGACCGGGGAGCCGGGCGCGTTCGCCATCTTAATCTCCGGGATGAGAGCCAGAACGGATGACGCCGTTAGGCTCTACGACGCGGCGAGTGGCGAGAAAGGCATGGACATCCCGACGCTGCACGTCGTGGGTGAGGCCGATAGGGCGATCCCCCCCGCGATGTCCGACCGTGCGTCGAAGATGTTCGTCGAGGAACGAAGAACAGTGATGCGACACGAGCGCGGGCACGTCGTCCCGAGGCTAGCCGGCGACAACCTCGAGAGCGTGAGAGCCTTCCTCCAGGAGCAGCTGTCGGCCAAGGCTAGATATAAGGCTGGAGGGACAGCCGCAGCGCTGTGATGTGCGTTGGTGTCTGCATCATGATAGTTGGTTAGCTATAGCTAGTCGAATCGGTTCAGTTCTTCTTCTTACGCTTCGAAGTTTTTCCTCCCCTTCCGTTTGCGTCCGTCGTCAATCTCATCTCTCGCGCCACAGCCTGGGACGGTGGGTGGAATACTTCCCACAGGTTCTTACGGAAACCCTTGTTGTATATGTTCTTCACCTCCTCGGCTCTCACCTTGGGCTTGCGTCGGCCCGTCAGCCTGCCCCAAAACGATTGGGGTGTTTCGACTGTTTTCGCCATCGCCGCCGCCTCTCCGCCCGTAGGACCGACACAGCCGACATCCGCCTCATCGAGGACGTCCAGTCCCTCGATACGTCGCGCCTGAATCTCACCGGCGGTGCTCTGCGATGCCGCCGCCGCAGCAGCCTCCTCCGCCTGTTTCTGCATGTATCTTTTCACGTACTTCCACTTGAACGTTTCGTTGGTGGTCATGCCCGCGTTGACGAGACGCAGGTGGTACACCAAGAAAGATCCCAGCGCGATGACCAGGATGATCAGGAAGATGTCGAGCACGACCAGGGGCGAGTAGTGAAACAGCAAGAACTTGGCCATGAGGACCCAGTCCTCTGTTAACCGCCTGGGGCCCCGCCGGGTGTTGAACTCCGCCGCCAGCAGCCCGCGTCGAGCGATCTCGCCGTACACCACGGCGGTGGACAGGTACGCCACGTACGCGCACAACGCGACGTGGACCGCGAGGAAAACGATGAAGTGACGCAGGTTGTTCTCCCCGATCACGTTGTTGAACCATCCGCAGTAGTGATCGAACTTTGCCACCCGTCGTTTCGTCGTGTTGCAGAACTTGCTCCTCGCCGGGACGGTGATGCCCATGGTTGGGCACTCCTTCGGCCTGTACAGGACGCCGTCGAAGGGATGCGCGCGGTAGTGAGCCTCGAGGTTGGACTCGTTGATCACCCCGGGGTCGGACCAGCACGTCCGCAGCCACTGCATCAGGCACAGGGTCATCACCGTGGGCAGGACGAACGCGTGCGCGGGATGCACGTAGAGCCCGATCAGATCCCACCCGTACGCGACGAACACGTAGTAGCCTCCGATGACCAGGGACAGGTACACCAGCTGCATCACAGGGTTTGCACGCTCGCACACCCAATGGTTTATGACCCCGAACACTCTCGTTCCCTTGTCCTTCCCCAGCGTCTTCCGAAGGCACCAACCCAGCCCCACGCACCACCCTTCCGTCAACCAGTAGTTAATCTTCGCGACGATCGTCCCTTCGAAGAGATCGCTCTCACCGAACAGGATCACGAAGAGGAAGAGCGCGGCGAAGATGAAGTACGCGCCTAAAGCGAACGACGTATTGAACCCCATGGCGATGCAGGAGGACCCCCAGGTTCGGTCCTCCAAGGCGTGTCACCAAACAATGTGTGCCGATATTTCCAGATGCCACTTAGAAGGCGCGCACGATGCAGCACTTGCACGACCCGACGAAGCGGTGCCTGAACTGCGACGCGAGCTACGCCGGCCTGAAGCGTTGCCCTCGATGCAAGCAGGTGTACTTTTGCAACGCGACGTGTCAGAAGGAGGTATGGAAGGAGCACGTCAAGGTGTGCGTGCCCGTCGCAGGCGAGCCCGCTCAGCCTCCGCCGAAGCAGCAGTCGGCGGCGGCAGCGGCGAAACCGGCGGCCGCCCCGCAAGCGACCACCGCTGTCCCCAAGCCCGGGGATCCCCCCGTGCAGAAGAGCCCCGAGCAGATTAAGGCTGATCAGCTGCTGCGCATCAGGCACGACATCCTGCCCGAGGTGGCGAGGCTCATGTCGGCGCGCGAGTTCGCCGACGCCGAGGAGCACCTCGAGGACGGCGTTGCCATCGCGTCCCAGTACGATGAGAGGGAGCTGCTGAACGAGCTATCGTGCACTCTCTCGAAGTGTTTCCTGATTCAGGACAAGCACAAGCAGGCGCTGGAGGCCCTCAACCCCGCTTTGATGCACGCCAGGAGAGAGGGAGGGCCGGAGGCGATGAGACCCCACTCCATCGCCGCAGAAATAAACAAGGCGAAGGGCAACATCGACCAGATGCGGGTCGAGCTGAAGGCGCTCATGGAAGCGGCGGCGGAGAGCAACGACGAGCACGAGCAGGGCGCGGCGCTACTCCTCGCGGGATGTCTGCTCCAAGACGTCGGGGACCTAAACGCCGCGGTGCCGCTGCTCTCGAGCGCGGCGACGGCGGGTGAGAAGCTCGGGAACCACGGCATGAGAGCCGGCGCCAGAAACCGCGCGGGCGCCGCGCTGCTGAGGATGCGACAGTGCAAGCCGGCGGTTGAGGCCTGGATGGACGAACTCAAGGCGCTCGAACAGGCGAGCGCGGAGGAGGCCATGGCGGCGATGAAGGTCAAGGAAGATGAGAAGGATGCCGAGAAGGAGAAGCCGAAGGAGGGGGTGAAGAAAAAGCAAGAGATGCCGCCGCTCGGCGACACGCGCGGACGCAGGTGCAAGGCGCACGGAAACATTTTCATGGCACATTTGCTCATGGGAACGAGACCTGCGGCGGAGATGCACCTGCAACACGCGCTCAGTCTCGCCAAGGAGCTCGGCAAGGAGGAGGAGGCGCGGGTATGGCTCCAGTGCGGCAACTCGCACACGCTCGCCTCGGTGGACGGCAGCAACGACGGCGACGCGGCTGAGGCGTACAAGAAGTGTCTGAACCTGGCGAAGGAGGTGAATAGCCTCGAGCTCATCGGCGAGGCGGAGAAAGGGCTGAAGAAGGAGCTCGAAGTAGCGAGCATGATTAGCGGTAGCTAGCTAGTAAGTGGCAACGAGAGACGAAAGTTGTTGGCAAATGCATGCTATGTTGTCTTTACAAAATGCCGCGGCGGAGTATTCGACACCGCGTTTCGAGCTAAACACACGTTTGACATCGCCACGCCCCGTCGGGCTCCGGTCCCTCCTAATATATGATCAACTGGACCGGCGTCCGACTCGCCACCAAAGCGAATGAAATACGCTCACTCGACACCCACCAAACCCAATAAGCGCGCGAGCTAAATGCACATCGTTGCGCTCAAGGGTCCTAGTCGTTCCTGCGGAAGGAGCCACCGCGGCGGCCCTGGCCCTGGTTCATGGCAGCCTGCTCCTTGTCGGCGAGGGCCTGCGCGGCGGTGCGCGGCTTGCCCCCCTTCTTCTTGCGCGGCGTGGACTGCTTGCGCTTCTTGATGTCCTGGACGTTCTCAAAGTACCTGCGGCGGCGGGTCTGTGGAACAAACGTGGGTAGGGCGGCACGGTCAGCGTCATGGGTCACGGTCGGCGTCATAGGTCACGGTCGGCGTCACGTCACGCGTGTGGATCGAAAGGGGGCTTCACCGGGATGCGGGGCTCGGGTGGTCGCCCCGGGAAAATAAAAAAGATGGCCACTCCG
>Ga0209666_1002115_pt1 | contig 14946 bp, 7 predicted proteins | sample SaaInlV_125m_DNA_FD_184679 | JGI IMG/M metagenome (GOLD analysis project Ga0209666, IMG submission 184679) | Marine microbial communities from expanding oxygen minimum zones in the Saanich Inlet - Saanich Inlet SI037_S3LV_10m_DNA (SPAdes)... | ecosystem: Environmental > Aquatic > Marine >...
GTCGATTTCAAACGTCGGCGACGACGAGACGGTGGATTTGGGCGAGCGGTGGCGAGGAACGTTGGCGTTCGCGTCGTCGAGCGGGAAAGATAGGGTAGAAATTCACGGGTTACGCGCGACGCGTTTACAGCCGCGAGCGAGCGCGGATGATGGGGAGGAGGAGACGATGCATGCGACGGCGGCGACGAGCGCGGCGCCGAGACCGCCCGCGCCCGCGCCGCCTAGAGCGAGCGCGTTGCGCGTGGTGGAAATTGTGCGCGCGCGCGACATCCCGAGCGTGTACTTGAGCTCGACGTTATCTCTGTGCGTGCGCATGGACGACGTCCCGGAGTCGCGAGACGTGCGCGAGGCGTTGTTTTCGTCGTGGAGCGCGGCGTTCGCGGACGCGCCGACGCCGGGCGACGTCCCGGCGATGGTAGTGAAGACTCAATGGATGAGCGGCACGGCGGCGCGGCGTCAGTACCGCGACGTGTCGAGCGACGGACAACTCGACGCGACGCCGATGCTGCTCTATCCCGTGCGCCGCGGTGCCGATGGGTTAGAGTTTCATCTTCGTGCGTTCGCGACGGTGCCCGAATTGTTGCGGCGTCTCTCCGCGAGCGCGGGCGCGAGTGGGTTGAACAAAGTCAACGTCGCGATGGACAACATGAGCACACTCGCACGTCAAAACGCATTAGACGAAGCGGATCACGCGCTCGGTTTACTCAGCGCTCGACAGAGCGTCAAGCTCAAGGATATCGTGGAAGACGCAGACGTCGTCGAAGACGTGAACGAAGACGTGTACAAAGACGCCGAACCGAATTTGGTACCGCTCGACGAAGCGATCTCGCCCGAGATCGGTGCCGTGAAGAGCTCGCAAATCTTTTCCGCCGTCGCTGCGGCGTCGCGTGGGACCAGATCGAGCGAAGGCGATGCGTACGCCGCGTATGCGCGGCGATGGGATCGCGGCGGCGAAGCGACGCGCGTCGGCATTCGCGTCGATCCCGGCGCGACGAAGGCTACGAATACCGCCACCTCGCACGCGTACGCGCTACGATTCGACGATATCGCGGATAGATTGATGGACGTGAACGAATCCAGCGTGTCAAATCCGACGTCTCGTCGTGTTGGCGAACAAGACGCCCTCGTCGAAGGGTTCCTCATCGAGACGTTTTCGAAATCAATCGACGTCGCGATGTCGCAATTCGATCAAAACGCCGCGGCGGCGACCATTCTACCGAGAATAGGTCGATCGAACGTCGTCGAAGACGCCGAGGCGCGTGAGAAGTCGTTCCGTCAGCTCATCAGCGAAACGGATGAGGACGCGAGAGCGCAGCGTCGCGCCGAACGCAAGCGACAGATCGAAGAACGCAGGGAGAAGACTTTCTTGGCGCTCGGTATACGCAAACCTTCGACGACGACGACGACATCGTCCTCGATCATCGAGCGCGACGCCATCGCGCGTCCGCGCGCGGCGGCGGCGGCGCAACAGTCGCAACGTCACCAGGCGCTCGCGTTCGACGCCGTCGCCGCCGACGCGCGAGATCCGCTCAAGGAAAACCACGTCGCAAAATCATCGTCTATTTCGTGTCCCGCGTGCGCGTGCGCGCTCAACCATCCCGTAGGCGCCGTCGCGCTCAAGTTTTGTTACGAGTGCGGCGCGAAATTGTAACGCTTCTCCCTTTTCGCGTTCGCCCTCGCGACGCCTCCCCGCGCTCTCGTCGAGCATCGTCCGACGCCCCGCGCGTGGTTTCGTATTCAACCTGTAACATCAACGAAATCGCATCGCGCGAACGCACTGAAGCCGACATGTGCATTTATGCAGTATTCTTTCGTATTAAAGATATCCACTACGCTATGCGTGCGCGAGTTCAAATCTCGTCGGTGACGTTCGCGCGACGCGGTCACTGTGTCCGAGTGGTTAAGGAGGTGGACTTGAAGACGTTCCGTGCTTTTTTTACGCCGATCGCTCTTGGATTTGCGCTGCGCGCGCGCCCGCGTCGTTCGTGCCGACCATCGCGCGGGCGCGCGGGCGCCAGACGACCGCGCCCGGGTCATTCGTGCCAACCATCGCGCGGGCGCCAGACGACGCCTCGCCGCGCCCATGAGCGCCGCGAAGGAGGTGACGTGGGAGGACCAACAGCGCATATGCGCCTTCTCGCGCATGAACGCGCGCGCGCACGAGATAAACTCGGAGATTAAACACAAAGAGAAGCAGATCGATGACTTGGACGAAGCCTCGACCGAGCTCGCGGTCAACGACGAGGACGACGCGTGCGTGCTCATGGGGGAGTGCTTCGTGAAGATGGACAACGAACAGGCGGAGGCGAAGGTTGAGGCGATGCTGACGCGCGAGCGCGCGGCGTTGGAGGCGCTGAAGGGGGAGAGGAAGGTGTTGCGAGAAGGCATGGAGGAGTTGAAAAAGGTGCGCCTCGCGCGTCGGACCGCGCGCGCGTTCGACGACTGACGAGATTTAGAAATTGTACGAGCGACTAGGAAACTCGATTAATCTCGAGGAATGAGCCGTTAGGATGCCGTTAGGGAGACGACGCCGACCGAGTTTGTTGTGAAAATGTTAATCCAGAGCCGGCTACGCCGCGCGATTTACACGTTTGACTCGACGATTTCATCACTTCCATCGCTTGCACGAGCGCGCGCACTCCGCCGCCATGTTTTCTAAGCACCCCTCAAACTTCACCCGATTTTCTTCGCTCGTCGGTGGAAACGCACGATCGCACGCACCCGCGAACGCGTCCTGACACGCCGCTCTACACGCAAACTTTTTATCGTCGTCTCGCGTCGCGCACTTCGTCTGACAATACTGCGTCGTCTCCCCGTGTTCCACGCACACGTCCACGCACGCCAACCCATCGACATTTTTCCCATTCGCGCAATCGTTCACCAACCGTCCGCTCGACGTCGTCGCGTAATCGTTCGTCTATCTCGCGCGCGCGCGTCCGTCGTCTCGTCAGTCTTCGGTCCAACCGGTCGGTCGGTCGTTCGTCATCGGTCCGCGTCCATCACGCACCTCGCCGTACGCGCGCCGCATCGCGGAGTCTACGCCGCCACTGACGTTCGCCCACTTGTTCGCCGTCGCCCACGCCTTGACGGCGTCGCGCGTGTTCGCATCGTATCGTCCATCGGCTCGGGCGTCGCGTTTCAAAAACTTTTCCCGGACGAGGAGTCTTTGCAGGCAGTGCACGTCGGCGCCGATCGACCCGGGCGCGAGGTCGCGCGGGAGGTGGCAGAAATCGTCGATCGATCGCGACGGCATGCGGTCGGGCGCGAGACGCGGCGAGGTGTGACGCGCGCGAGGCGATGAGATGACAGCGACGCGTGCATTGATGAGAGCGCGAATCGCGGCGAAGTCTACATTTTCTTGGTCTTGCGACGCTTGCCGCGAGCGCCGCCGGCGATGGCGCCGGCGATTGCGGCGGGTAAAGGCTGAGATTTTGAGGATTTGTCGCCGTTGAGCATGGCGACGGCGGAGACGTTGGATTCGTCTCGAGCGCGCGCGCGCTTGGCTTTGAGCAACGCGTCGCCGCCGCCGCGACTGGGGAATTTCGCGCTCCCGATCAAGGAGTGACGATGAGAGCCGAGCGGGATGGCGATCATGGCATCGAGTTCAGCGCGAAGCTTGCGCTCGTTTGCCGCAGCCGTGCTCTTGGCGCTTTGGTCTTCTTGGTACTCTTGTAAATCTTCGTCGGACTCGGATTCGCTGAGAATGATGCCGAGCTCCTCGGCGTTCGTCTTGCGCCACTCCTTGTCCGCCTTGGCCTTCTTCTTCGCGTGCGACAGCTTGTCGATCTTACGCGTCACGGCTAAACGTCTGCTCGCGTCGGTCAAAGTCTCTTCCGCGATCGGGAACGGGTCTAATGGTCCGTCGCGGTTGAGAGACTTCAACAGCGAGTAATATCGCGCGCGATCCTTCGGCGTCACCAGGGAAACCGCCGCGCCCAACTTATCCGCGCGCCCAGTGCGGCCGCTTCGATGAATATACGTGTCCGCACTGAGTGGGATTTGGTAATGAATGACCAGTTCCACGCCCTTGACGTCGAGACCTCGTGCGGCGACGTCGGTGGCTACGAGCACCGAGTGCGCGTGGCGATCGCCCTTGTCCGCCGCCGCCGCAGCGGCTTTGAATCGATCGAGCGCCTTCAAACGAGCACGCTGTTGCATACCCGCGTGAAGCCCTTCCACGGGCACGCGAAGAATCTTCAAAAGCGCCACGACCCGACGCAAGCATGAAATAGCGTTGACGAAGACGATGGTCATCCCGGGATGCGCCGAGAGGAGATAGTACAACAGCGAGTCGCGATCGTCCTCGGTGCACTCCAGCGCACTTTCCGCGATTGATTTCGCCACGGCACCCCCTTTACGCTCTTTTGTGGTCAGATCGACCATTTTCACACGCCCGTAAAACGGAACAGCCTCCATGAGTGATTCTAAAGAACCGCTCTGCGGCTTTCCGCTCATGGATGCCGGACGTTTCGACGTCCACGCCTTACCTTTTTTCAACTTTCTGCGCACAGAATCCGGAACCGTGAGCGTAGCGCTGAAGACGAATGTTTGTCGATCAAGCATCTGCTTTGGGCGCAGGGCTAACGCTTTCTGTTTATCATCCTCTTCCGTGTCCTCAGCGAACGCATCCGTCGCCCCCGCAGCCTCGCGTTCTACGCTAGTGAGCTTTGCGGCGCCGCCCGGACGCTTGATGCGCGGCGGCTGCGGGATGTTCTGAATGATGCTCGTGAGCTCGCTAAAATGACCTCGCTCAACCATACGATCGGCTTCGTCGAGGACGAAAAACGAAAGCGCGCTGAGTTCGGTCAAGTGCTCGTGGCCGCTTTGCATTGTGTCCCACATCCGCCCAGGCGTGGCGACGATGACTGCCGGTTTCCTATTCAAAAGTCGTTCTTGCTTTTCCTTCGACATCCCACCAACGACAGGACATACGTCAATTTTCGTGTACACCGCGACTGCGCGCATCATGGCGCAGACTTGGAGCGCTAATTCGCGCGTGGGCGCGACGATGAGTGCTCGAAGCACGTCTGGCAATTGCTCTGAATCTTCTTCCTCTTTCGTCGCGTATCCTTCGGGTAAACCGATACCTTGGGAAAGTAAGCGTTGCAAAATAGGCAACGCAAACGCTAAAGTTTTCCCACTCCCCGTTTGCGCCGCACCGATGATATCGCATCGACCCTTTGTCGCCGGTAGCAAGCACTCGCGCTGAATAGGCGTTGGCGTGGTAAAACCGCAATCTTGAATCGCGCGCATGATGAGCGGGTGTAAATCAAACTCAAACCATGCACTCACGTCGCAACCACGATCTAAATCCACGCCATCGACGACAGCACTCATTCCTGATGTCGGGTGCTTGTTGTAATCGAAACCACTCGCCGTCGACGCCTTATTCATCGGCGCATCTTTCGCCGCCACCTTTTTGTGTGTAATCTTTTCCCAATCCTCTTCCACGTCCAATGCTGCATCCGCAACGAGCTCTTCATCCGGTTTCACTAAAGTCTTTCTGTTTTCTTTCTTCTCTGTGACTTTCGTGTCCTTCTTCTTCTTAGCTTGAGTCGCGCCAGACGTTGTCGGCGCGTCGTCCACGATGGCAACGCCGTCACCACTGTTCTTCTTCGCCGCCGGTACCGCCACCGCACCACTCTTCTTCGCTATTTTCTTCGCCTCGATCTTTGCCTTCCAGCGCAGTTTTCTCTTCATAATTCGCGCCTCCTTCCCCGACAAGCCCTCCAGAGCGGCTTCGTCCAGCGCCGCTAACGCGCTCGGCACCGCCGTCGTCGTCGAATTCTCATTCGACTTCTTCGAAGCCTTCTTCTTCCCCGCTTTGGCCTTCGCTCGATCACCATCGCTCTTCATTGACGCTTTCGCTTTCGTTTCACCTTTCTTCGTCGTTCCCTTTGCGTCGCCGTTTGACGCGTTTGTCTTCGCGTAGTCGCTCGCCGCCGACGGGTCCAAAACTTCCAAACTCATGAATCCTTCTTCTTGCGCCCCGAGCATGAGCGCGTTGGTGTTCACGCTTACCGACCGCCACGACTCGTCGTCGCGCAGCCACGCGTCGTGGTCGGCGTCGTCATCGACGCGTTCGTCGCGCGATTCGTTTCGTTTCTTGCCCATGGCGGCGGCGCCTTTCGATCCGTCTCACGCGCGCGTTGAGCGTCCGTTCGCGCGACGCGCGCGAGTCACGGTCGAAAACGCGTGTTTTCTGCGCCAGGCGCGCGCGATGACGGGTGCGGGGCGAACGCGCGCGCGTGTGCGGAGTTGGTTGACGCGCGTCGGGACAAAGTTGTGCGTTGGCTACGATTATATTAGTACAGTGTCACGGCGCGTCCACGAGCTGGCGATCGACTAAGGACTTAAGGTCGCCGTAGAGCTTTTTCCACTCTTCCACCTCGGCGCGCGCGCGATCGAGCTCGGTGGATTTCTTGGCGAGCGCGGCGCGAGCGTCGTCGTCTACGGCACCGGATGTCGTCGGCGCGTCGTCGCGGACGACGGTTTGAGATGCATCGACGGCGCGCTTCTTGGAAATGCCGGAGATAGAAACCGACGTTCCTTGCCAAGGTTTCAATCCACTTCGATCCCCCGGACCGATGAGAAACTTGCTGAACGTCGGCGCGGGCAAAGTCTTGGCGCGCTTTCTATCGGCGCCGTAATCGCCTCTGCCTTGACCGCTGTATCGCGAACGAGGAATGAGAGCAATGTCGCTGATGGGCGCCTTGGGATGACGCAAAATGTGTAACGTCTGGCGAGACGCGACGTCCCACACGCGCGCGGTACCGTCTTCGCTCGCGGAGATGATGGAGTTGCCGTCGCTCGAGCACCGCACGCTCACGAGCTTCTTCGAGTGCCCGACGAGCGCCACCATGCCGTCTCTCGCGTCGATGCCGCCGTCCAAACTCGCCGCCACCGACGGTGCACCGTTAAGTGGGATCTCAAACACGCGTCCATCGACCCCACCGGCGTAGAGCGTGGCTTCGCACGCGTCCAACGCGCAGCACGTCAACGCCGTGGGACATCGCACCTGCCGAAGCGTCGTCCCATTCCCCAAGCTATAAATCTTACACGTCCGATCGGCGCTGCACGAAACCACGCTCACGTCTCCACCCGCGCCCGCGACGCTCCCACACGTCACCCCGCTCACGCCCAGCGCGTGTTCGGTCCAACTTCTCCACGCGTTTGCTCGCGTCCCCGCGCCGCCGTCGTCGCACAGCGCGCTCACCCTCCACGCGTGCACCGCCCCATCCTCTCCTCCCGTCACCAGCGCGCTTCCGCAAGGCGTGAACGTCATCGTCGTCACGCCCTTAAAGTGCGCTTTAAACCTCGCGAGCAACCGCCCGCTCCGCGCTTCCCACACCGCGCACGTCCCGCTCGCCGACCCGCTCGCGACGTACGCCCCGTCTCTCGACGCGCACACCGCGCTCGGCCGCTCGGGCAGCACGGAGGCGCGTTCGAGAGATTCTTTATCGACGCCGTGCGTCGTCATCGCGCGCTTATCGGGCGCGATGGCGATGATTCTTTCGCAGTTGCTCACGCACAGGGCGGCGGCGCCGTCCTTGGCGACGTATTGCTTGACGACGGCGCCCGTGCGCGCGTCGAAGGCGACGATGTGCGAGTCCTTCGCCGCGCTGGCGATGAGGACGACGTCGTCCAGGGCGGAGGTGGCCATGGCGACGAACGACGGAGTGTGCGGCGCGACGACGTCGGAGCGGGACGCGAAGCGCGAAGCGCGGCGCGAGACGAGCGAAGATTCGGATGACGGCGAACGACGTGGATGTGGGCTAGCATAAATTACAAACAATTTGACCGTGAAAATCAACGCGACGAGGCGAATGAGGGAACGCGGCGCGAATCGAAGGGCAAAGCGTGGAATGTTGGATCACTCGGTCGCGGCGGCGGCGGCGGCGCGAGAAGCGCGAACCGCCGCCAACCTCTGGCATTGCTTCCACCATCGAGCGTAATCAGCGAGCAGATTGTCTTCGATAGAACCTTGTAAATTAGCCAGTACCGTATCGTTGATGCCGTTGACCACGAAATCCAACCCCGGAGTCATCGCGACGAAGTCGTTCACCGCCGCGTCGAGCGTGAGCGTCACGTCTCCGTTCACCGTCTTATCACCCCTCGGCGGTCGAAGCGCGCCTTCCATCGTGAGTTTCACCTTGCCTTGTAAATCCATCTCTTTCGGTAATCCCACGAACTCCAGTTCCTTCGCTCCGATCGTCAATCCCTCCTCGAGCGGCGTGAGCGTGAGCGTGGCGTACACCGTCACGCGTTGGCCCAAAAACTCAAACGGCAGCAATCGCACGCGCCACGTCGTCTCATCCAGCTTCTCTCGCCTTCGACCGTCGGGGAACGTGACTCCGATGACGCGCTCACCGTCGGAGAGGTACGACTCGAACGTGTGGCGCTCGTGTTCGTCTTGTAAAGTCATGCGAAGCGATTTTTGGCTTTGCCACGAACGACGAACATCGGCTCGAATCGGCGCGGGACGACGCGCCGTGGACGTTGACGCGTGCGAGGACGCGCGCAAAGATGCGTTCGTGCGCCCGACGAACGTGGAAGCGCGCGAGGCGAGCGCGGTGGGCATCGCGGGCGGGTGTCTGACGTCAACGCATCATCTTGTCCCAAGGATAGCGCCTCGGGACGGAAAGGCGAAACGCGCGACTTGAAGGATCGGTCGATAGCGTACAGTGATTGAATTTGAATTAATCTTGCGTTGCTAGCGGTTGTGTGTGATGAAGTTTTCGCGCACTCGCGCAATCCCTCGGACGCGCGACTATTTATTGCCCGAGCATCTTGAAGTACAACTCTTCGTACTCGAGCGCGGGCTTGTTCCAGGACCAGTCTTGGAGCATGCAACGCTTTTGAAGCGAACGGAACCACACGCGATCGTTGTAGAAGGCATCGAGGCATCTATCGAGCGCGTAGTTGAGCGAACCTTCATCGGTCCCTTCGAAGCTAAAGCCGTTCGTCATGTCGCCGTCTTTTTCCCAGTCGGTGGAACCGGCGATTTCCCAAGCCGCGCGCTCTTTTTCATTATCGACGTCGAAGACGGTGTCACGCAGGCCACCAGTGGCACGAACGACAGGTACAGCACCGTAGCGCATGGAAATCATCTGTGTCAAACCACACGGCTCGAACATAGACGGGACCAAGATGATGTCGCAACCAGCGTACATGAGGTGCGACAACGGCTCGTCAAACGCGAAGAAGAAACCAGAGTTGTCGCCGGCGAGTTGATTGGCGAGACCGTTGAAATCTCCTTGAATTTTGGGATCAGGCGCGCTACCAAGCAACACAAATTGCCCACCACGACTGATGGTGTGATGTGCGGCGTGCTTGATCAGGTGTACACCTTTTTGAGCGGTGAGACGAGAGACGACGCCGACGATGGGCTTGTCGTCCCAACCAGTCATGCCGAGGCGATTGCGAAGCTCAGCCCTGGCCGCTGCCTTGCCCTTTTCAGCGTTCTCGGCGTTATACTTGACCGGCACGAATGCATCCGTTTCGGGGTCCCAAATGTCGGGATCAATGCCGTTACGAATACCGGTAAACTTGCCGCCGTTGCCTCCGATCACCGGGCTGCCCGAGACTTCACCCGCATAGGACGGCGAAACCGTGGTCGTCATCTGTGAGTGGTGCACGGCCTCACCGAGCTTGGCTTGCCCGTAGTTCATGTTATGAATCGTGAACGCCACTTTTGGCTTGGTCAAACCATTGTGATGGTAGTGGTCCCAGTAAGCTCGCGCGACTTCTGCCGAACTCCAGTCGTGGCAGTGAAGAATATCCGGCTGACGAGCCGTTCGAAGGAGGAACTCGAGCGCAGCGTTGCAGAAGAAGTTGAAACGCTCAGCATCATCGTTTCTACCGTACACCGAGTCGGTCTGGAACATGCCGTTTTGCGGCTCGATGAAGAAGCACTGCAAGCCTTCCACCTTGCACTTTTCGACGCGAATCGTCGTGCCCGCCCAATCGAAGTGCGTTTCGTATTCTCTGGCGCCGAGCAAGACTGAGTTGTTGAAAAACTGATACTTCGGAAGAATGACTTCCACTAAGTGTCCATTATCTTGGATGGCGCGACCGATGGCGGTGACGACGTCGGCTAAACCGCCAACCTTGGCGATGGGTGCCATCTCCACCGCGACGTGCACGACGTGCAGAGGCGGCTTTTTCGCCGCGCTTCCGCGCGTCGGGATGTGATAGTCACGTCCGCCCTTGTTGTCATACTGCGCACCTTCGCCAACGCCACTGCTGAAGACGAAGTCGACCATCCACGCGTCAGACGGTACGCTCGGCACGGTGGCGGAGAAAAATTCTTCGCCCTCAGTCGGAGGCGTCATTTTCATCGGCGCCACCGCGGTTTCGTGCGCCCAACGGTTGAAACCGCCAGTCAAGTAAATTTCTTCGCTCCAGTTGAGGTGGGTGTTGTTCTTGTTGTAGAAGACCTTGAGCGGCTTGCCCACCTCGGGAACTTTCGGTTCGGTGTGAATGATGAACGCCTGCTGCTTCAAGCCCACTTCAATAGCCTTCGCCTTGGCCGCCGCGGCCTCCTCCGCGCGGCGGGCGACGCGCTGCTTTTCCTCAACCAAAGCTCGCAGCGCCTCCGCGCGTTTTTCTTCGAATGTGAGCTCTCGCAAGACCTCCCACGTGGACTCGTCGGACGTGACGTCCATGGCGAGTCGGTAGTCCGCGTTCTCGTTGTTGTCCCAAGCCATTTCGTCCTCGTCCGAGATGACAAAGTCGAGCACGCTCGCCGAAGGACGAATCGGGACGTCGGCGACCCACCAGTCGTTATTTTCATCTCTCGTTTCGCCCGTCGCGCGAACGAGCGTCAACTTCTCCTCAACGCCACGCATCCAACCGTTAAATCCTACGTGCATGATGAGCTTCTCCGCGTCGTCACCGCCAATAGGGTTCAGTGCCTTGTTCCAGAAGACGCGCTCCGTGCTACCGGCGACGCCCGCGTCCCCCGTGGAGGTTTTGCAAATGAGGCGCCCGTACTTTTCAAACGTCGCCCCGACGCCCGCGACGCCATCGCGGGCGAACGCCATTTCAGCGTCGACTATGGCGTTCGCATCCGCGCGCGCCGCGTCTTCCATGGCGACCACCTTTAGGATTTCCACAAACTCCTCCGGCGTCGGCCCGAAGTCGACCGCCGCGACGAAATCTTGGCCTTCGTCTTTTTCATACGCCTGTCCGTCACCCCTGAATACGAAAGACATTTCGTACGCCCGCTCATCGACGTCAACGTCGACGTACACCCAGTTCGTCCCCTCCACCCGCTCCATCGCCTTCTCGAACGACCCAATCTTCCACTGGTTGTACCCGCCGACGAGCGTGCGCTCGCTCGCCGACCGCAACGCGTCCGCCCGCTCCACGTCCGCGAACACCCTCACCGGCGCCCCCGCCACCGGCACCGCCGGCACCGTAAACACCCTCGCCCCATCCGCGCCGTTCAACTGCGTCTTCGCCAGATCTCGCACCGCCGCCGCCGCGTCCGCGCGCGCCGTCGTCTCATCCGCCGCGTTCGCGCTCGCGCGTCCCCGCGTCCCCCCGCGTCGTCTCACCGCGCTTCCGCGCCTCCGCCCCCCCCCCGTCGTCGTCGTCCTCACCGCGCGCGTCGCCGTCCGCGCCATCCCGTCCGTCTTCCGCGCCTCGATCGCCCGCGGCGCGCGCGTCTCGAAAAACCGATTCGATCCGTCCGCCGCGATCGTCTTCGCCGATCGCCGTCGACGCCGCGCACCGATCGCTCGGTCGCGCGTCGCTCACCGCGCCGTTCGGATCACCGCGCGGTTTCACCGCGCGTCGTTCTCGCGCGCTGGACGCGCGTCGCGTCGCGTCGCGCGATGGCGCGCGTCGCGATCGAGTGGCTGTGGTCGTCCGTTCGAATCCGCGCTTCCGGGTGTGCGGATGTTTTTCATCACGCGGCGGAAATGTGACTTCACTACGCGCGCCGCGCTGTTCGCACGCATGGCGCGAAACGGTGACCGTATACGACGAAAAAGGTGATAAAAAAGCGACGACCGCGCGATCGACGGCGCGCGCGACGGATGGATGGATGCGTCGCGACGTCGCGACGCGTCGGCGCGGCGACGATGCCGACGCGACGCGCGGACGCGCTGCGCGGACTGTTCGACGACGGCGACGGTGACGCCGACGCGGCGGCGCACGCGCGAACGCGCGGGAGAGATCGCGCGGCGGTGCTCGTCCCGCTCGCGGCGCGCGCGGACGACGGTTGGGACGTGACGCTGACGACGCGCGCGACGTCGATGCGGTCGCACGCGGGAGAGATCGCGCTGCCGGGAGGGAAGCGGGACGCGCGGGACGCGTGCGACGCGGGCACGGCGGCGCGGGAGGCGCGGGAGGAGATCGGGATGCGGACGCCGAGGGACGTGGAGGTGGTGGGACGGTTGCCGGTGGTGATGTCGAGGCATCGCGTGAGCGTGCGACCGGTGGTGGGGGTGGTTCGGGAGGGATTTCGCGTGCGCGAGGAGGAGATCTCGCGCGAGGAGGTGGCGGAGGTGTTCACGGCGCCGCTGGAGATGTTTCTGAGCGCGGATCGTCACCGGTACGACGACTGGGCGCGGCCGAACGGGGCGCGCCCAGCCGTGCGCGTCCATTACTTTGAGTACGAGGGGCGCACGATATGGGGGCTCACGGCGATGATTTTGATCGAGGTCGCGCGACGAGTGTACGGTCGAGAGCCCGAGTTCGCGGTGGCCGCGGACGATGGCGTCGCGGTGTGGGACGCGCGATGTCGCGACGGGGAGGCGGCCGTCATAAAGAGCGCGCTGTGATGGAACACTGTAGGTTGATTTATAGCGGCATGAATATTGTAAAACTGAATTGGATATCTAACCGCAGTGCGGCGGGTCGATCTTAGACCACTCGAAAACCTTTTCCCACTTTGTCGCGGCGTTGTCCCAGGACAAATCTTGCGTCATCGCTTGCGTTTGCATCGCTCGCCACATCTTCGGTTCGGAGCGATACACGTCGCACGCCGAACGAACGGCCCACATCAGAGCATCGGCGTTCATGTCTTTGAACAACCAACCCGTGCCGACGCCTTCGCCCTGATCGTAATCGGCCGTGCCCGCCAACACCTTGTCGGCGTCGCCGAACGCGTTGTACGCGGTGATGGTGTCCTTCAAACCGCCCGTGGCGTGCGCGATGGGCAACGTACCGTAACGCATGGCGTAGAGTTGATTCAAGCCACACGGCTCGAAGCGCGAAGGCATGAGCAAAATGTCGCAACCGGCGGTAATGCGGTGCGCCATGGGAACGGAGAAACCGACCCAACCGCGGAACTTGTCCGGGTACGTGCTCTCGGCCCAACGCATGAAGTCTTCGAGCTCGGGCAAACCGCTGCCGAGCATCACCACCTGGACGTCCTCGCGCATCATGTCGTGGAGCGCGTTCTGGAGCAAATCCGGACCCTTTTGCCAATCCAAACGTCCGATGAAGCCCATCAATGGCACGTCGTCACGTTGCGGCAAGCCCAGTTCCTTCTGCAGCGCGCGTTTGCACTCGAGCTTTCCGGACATGTCCGTCACCGTAAAGGCCGCCGCGCAATCCGCATCCGCCTCCGGGTTCCACTCATCCATGTCTATGCCGTTCGCGATGCCGTCCAAGCGGTTTTGGCGACTCAAGAGCAAACCTTCCATGCCCTGACCACCTTCTGGGGTGGTGATTTCGTACGCATACCCTTGAGAGACGGTCAACACGCGGTCGGACGTCGCGATCGCACCCTTCAAAATGTTCACCACTCTACCCTCATCGAGTTCGTGCGCGCGCATGTGCTCGGGGTACTGGTACTCGAGCGCGCCGTACCACTCGTTCGGCACGCCGAGGTTCGGGAACGTCGTCGACGGTTCCGCGCCTTGGTGCAAAATGTTGTGAATGGCGCAAATCGTGCGCGCATCCTTGTAGACGCCGTGAGGACGGTATTTGGACGCCACCAAAGTCGGTACCAAACCGGCGTGCCAGTCGTTGGCGACGAAGACGACGTCTTGTCCGTAATAACCACCGCACTCCGCGAATGGCAACTGAAGCGGCGCTTCGCACGCGGCGTGGGACAACAAAGTGAATCTGAACTGGTTGTCGCCGTACACGCCGTACGAATCGCCGTACAGTCCACCCTTGCGGTGGAACGACGGATGATCGACGAAGACGTAATCGACGCCGTTCTTCATTTGATGAAAGTAACCCACCTCTTGTTCGCCACCGAAGCATCCGAGCTTCGCCTTGACGCACGTATCGAACGCGCCTTCGTACAAAACGTCCGACTTTGAGCCGTTTTGATACTTGGGCGCGATGACCATGACGCGGTGCCCGCGCGCGACGAGCGCCTGCGGCAAAGAACCGCACACGTCCGCTAGCCCCCCAGTCTTCGACCACGGCGCCACCTCGCTCGACACGAACACGATTTGCATCGGATTATCCGTCTTCTCCACCGGCGGTCGCGCCGTCGTCGGCGCCGTCGTCGTCGTCGGCGGTAACGCCTCCGCGAACATGGCGGTATCCGTCGTCGCCGTCGTCGCCGTCGTCGCCTCCGTCTCCTCCCCCCCCATCGCCTTCTTCGCCGCCGCCGCCTTCGCCTTCGCGCCGTATTCCGATTCCCCCTCGTACGCGCTCGGAAGATCGCCCGCGAACGCCTCCGCCTCCGCCTTCGCCGTCGTCCTCGCCTCCGCCTTCGTCTCCCCCCTCACCGTCGCCAGCCCCCCCCCGCGTCCTTCGCGCACCGCGCCGCTTCCCTCCGCGCCTCGCGTCGTCATCCGCGCCTTGATCGCCTCGTTCTCCGCCCTGAGCGCCGCGATCTTCGCCGCGAGCGCCGCTTTGCTCGACCCATCGCGCGCGTCGTTCGTCGCGTTCGCCCGCGTCGCGCGTCGTCGTCGCGTCGCGACGCGCGTCGCGGTCGCGACGCGGTGCGAGCGCGTCGCCGTCGTCGCGCTT
>Ga0209666_1002118_pt1 | contig 14931 bp, 17 predicted proteins | sample SaaInlV_125m_DNA_FD_184679 | JGI IMG/M metagenome (GOLD analysis project Ga0209666, IMG submission 184679) | Marine microbial communities from expanding oxygen minimum zones in the Saanich Inlet - Saanich Inlet SI037_S3LV_10m_DNA (SPAdes)... | ecosystem: Environmental > Aquatic > Marine >...
GATGAAAAAAGAATTATTAAAGAGTATTATGAAATAGAAAAAGATAAAGACATTAAATTTGAGAAATTTGAGGATTAATATCTTGCTATGTTCTTGATTTATTGTAAATTCTGTGGAGCCTAAAATGAATAAAGCCAAACAAAAATTTTTTAACGACTATTTAGAGATTATTACTTTCTTTGTTTTTCTACTAATTCTTATTGTAATGTATGTTCCCAGTATGATTTGGGAAGAAGAGGATATGTATAAAAGTGAAAGTAGATCTCGTATGCAAGCACTGTATAACGTTGAAAACTTTCATAATATATTAGTAGGAAAATATGAGCAAGATGGTCTTAAGGCTGTAACGCTTGTAAATGCTGTTAGGGATTCGGTAATGGCCGATTCTACATTCTTAGGTGATCAGTCAATAAAATTAAATGGTGAAGAGTTTCTTGTTAATATTCCTAGGGGTTTTGATGTAGAATATGATACAACTTTTGGACAAAGAAGAGTTGCAAAAGAAACAATTGTTGATACTACGGTAACTGTAGTAATGCTTTCTGAAGATACTGGACTAGAAGATACTTTGTATGTTCAAAAAAGAAATCTTTTTGAAATGCAGGAAGACCCACTTTTCTTGAGCGTTGTTAAAGAAGCAACTTTCGAGCGAATAGAAACCGTATCATATTTTGATAGAAGATTTAGAAAAGAAACTACCCCTTATAATTTTGTATTTCTTCCAGATGCATCTCAGCTTGTATGTCCCTTGACAGGAGAGCCTTATATTATTGAAATAAATGAGGAAGCAAATTCTGTAAGAGTGTCAAGTCCAATTCGTTCATATAGAGATAATAGATATGGATTCTTTGCTTTAAAGACTAGAAGTCATGGCTATATCATAGATGGAACTAGAAGTTGGGATAATTAGTTGATTGCTATACTTTATAGTACATAGCAATACTCTTTCTGTATTTAAAAAAAGCTCTGAAAATGATTCAGTACATTTAGAGCTAAAAGTCAAATTTCATCATAATCTTATATCTATAGATAATAATTCTAAACTACTAAGTAGTGTAATAGCTCAGGCCCTTGATGAACTAGGGGAAAAGATAGATTTAGAAAATCAGCAAGCAGCTATCGCCATAGATGACTCAGTGCTTTCACATTCTTTGAACGTGATATCTAAAAAAGATCAATTAGCTCTTGCCAGTAAAGTCAAGGAAGAATTACAAGATAAATGGAAAGATTTATTTAGGAATTATTTTTCAGTTTCAGAGAGTAAAAAGTCTTCAAAAAATATATTTCATACAGTTGGAATGAATCATTACTTGAGAGAAAAGATTAAACTAAACTTTAATAATTTTGGAATAGATATTAAATATCTTGTTCCTGTCTCAAGTATCCTTCTTTCTGGTATTAAAAGTACCCAATATGCTGTAACTAAATCATCTCGTATATATTCAATATTTAACTATTCAAAAAAAGGATTTTCTTTTTCTCAAGTAAGTTTCGCTGGAAAGAAAAAAGGATTTAAGAGAATTTTGGGGTTAGCTGATATGGTAAAAATTAAAGAGAAAGATCTGAAAAATCCGAATCTAAGATATATCTTATTTAATGATATGAAAGTTGTTGAATTTTTTGCAAAAACTATCAAAGATTCATCCCCCATATTAAACTTTATTAAACCATTTGGAGTTCAAATTGTAGAAAATGAACACAATAAGAAAGTAAAAGCTATCCTGGATAAGAGTAATCATTCAGCTCTATTTAGATATTTACAGAGTTTCGTTGCAGGGTTATTAACTCTAGGATTGATAGTATTAACATTGGTATCAATAAGCGATTTTGATTTTTTATATAATGAATCATCTGAAGATGTCGAAAAAGTAATCAACAAGAAAACTAATATATCTATCAGTCAAATAGAAGAATATCGAACTAGTTCATATATGGCTATAAATGAATTTTCAGAAATTTCTATTTCTAATAATATAGATAAAATTCAGAGTATAAATATCCTTGATAATCGCATCAATATTGATACTAATTCTAATGATGGGATTGGTGGAGGATATACTATTAAATCATCTGTATATCCGCCTATAGATAAATCTATAAAAATTGATAATTTATTAAGCTTGATATCTAATATAGATAATAATATTCAATTTCAACGAACTGATGGTTTATTTTTTAACATAGCGTCTGATAACATCATTATTAGATGTGAAGGTATAAATTCATCAATACAAATTCTTGACAATATAAAGCAGTATAACAATCTAATTTTAAGAAAGATTCAATATACAAAAACAGATAGCTCAGTCCATCTATATATCACAGCTTTGAGGTCATGAAGATACTATCAGGAAAATTTAAAAATCAATCAGTTAGCATCAGTCGAAGATTTGTATACAGACCAACAACTTCTATTGTTAGAAAAAGTCTTTTTGACGCGCTTAAGCCTCTTGAAAATAAAAATTTCTTAGATTTATATGCAGGATCTGGGATGATTGGCTTTGAAGCTAGTAGTAGAGGGGCAGATAATGTCACTTTTATAGAAATGAACAAACAACACATGATTCAAATTAGAAAGAGCGCAGAATCTATCCCTTATAGTAATTTTAATTTTCTAGTAAGAGATTCAATGAGATTTCTTAAAAAATGTGACAAATATGACATTATTTTTGCTGATCCACCATACGGTATTGGGAACCTTACTTTGCTTGTTGATTTAGCTTGTAAAAAACTAAATCCTGGAGGAGTTTTTATACTTGAATGTAGTAAGAATGAATCGCTTGCAGGATATTTTAAAAGTGGTAAATTTGGAGATACACAACTACTATATTGGAAAGCATGAAAAAAATAATATATCCTGGCACTTTTGACCCACTTCATTACGGACATATTGATATTACAAAAAGAGCAGCAAAACTGTTTGATGAGGTACATATCTGTATTTCTGATAATCTGCATAAAAATCCATTATTTTCGCATAAAGAAAGAATGGATATGATAGAAGAATGTGTTCATGATATAGAAAATGTTTATGTGCATTCTAATCCAAAAAATTTAGTAATAAGATTTGCAAAAGAGCACGATGCTGTCGCAATTATTAGAGGGCTAAGACATGTAAGTGATTTTGAGCTAGAGTTTCAAATGGCAATGGTAAATCATGGAATAAACTCTGACATTTCTACTATTTTGATGGTTTCAAATGAGAAATTTCTTCATCTTAATTCTACTATTATTAGAGAGTTAGCAAAGTATAATACAGACTTATCCAAGTTTGTACCAAAAAGTATTGAAAAAAGATTGATTAAAAAAATGAAAGAGAAAAATGGCTGATAAAATAAATTATAAAGACGAAAAGTTAATAGTAAGTAACAATCCAATTATTCCATTTATTGAAGGTGACGGTATTGGACCAGATATTTGGAATGCTGCACAAAAAGTAATTGACGCTGCAGTTGAGCATTCATATGAAGGTTCAAGAAAAATTGAATGGCTTGAAGTCTTATGCGGAGAAAAGGCATTTGACAAAACAGGAGAATGGCTTCCATCTGAAACGCTTGATATTCTTAGATCCCATTATGTAGGAATTAAAGGTCCATTGACTACACCTGTAGGCGGTGGAATGCGCTCATTAAATGTTACCCTAAGGAAAGAACTAGATCTATATGCCTGTGTTCGTCCAGTAAGGTGGTTTAGAGGCGCTCCTGCAGCAATTTTAGACCCTTATAGGGTTGATTTTGTTTTATTCAGAGAAAATACAGAAGATGTATATAGTGGAATAGAATTTCCAAATGACTCTGATGGGGCAAAGCAAGTCATTGATTTGTTAAATGAATTAGGAGAAGGGCATAAAATTAGATTTCCAGAATCTAGTTCTATTGGAATTAAACCTATATCAAAAGAAGGTTCAATAAGATTATTTGATGCTGCGCTTAAATATGCTATTAAGCATAACAGAAAATCTGTTACTATTGTTCATAAGGGTAACATTATGAAATTTACGGAAGGTTTCTTTAAAAAATGGACATATGAACATGCCGAAGCTCATTATGGCGATAAAGTTTTTACATGGATGGAATATGACAGAATTAAAGAAGAAAAAGATGTTCATGCTGCTAATGCTGCTCAATCACAAGCCGAATCAGAAGGTAAGATTATTATTAAAGATGTAATTGCGGATGCATTCCTGCAGCAAATTCTATTAAGACCTGATGAATATGATGTAATAGCTACTATGAATTTAAATGGAGATTATTTATCAGATTCTGCAGCAGCAGCTGTTGGTGGTATAGGTATTTCTCCTGGAGCGAATATTAATTACAAGTCTGGTCACGCTATCTTTGAAGCAACTCATGGAACAGCTCCAAAATACGCTGGATTAGATAAAGTAAATCCGTCATCTGTAATTTTATCTGGTGTCATGATGTTGCAACATATGGGATGGACTGAAGCAGCCATTCTCATTGAAAGAGCACTTGAAATGGCAATTTATAATAAGCGAGTTACATATGATTTTGAACGTTTGATGCATGGAGCAACTCTATTAAAATGTTCAGAATTTGGCGACGAAATTATTAGCAACTTCTAAGTTCTTGTTATGTTTATTGATTATGCAAAAATAAGATTGCGAGCTGGAAACGGCGGAGCAGGCATTGTTGCTTTTCATAGAGAAAAATATATAGATAAAGGCGGCCCTAGTGGCGGCAATGGCGGAAGAGGGGGAAATATCATTTTTTCAACCAATCCCAACCTACATACACTTCAAGATATTCGATATCGCCGTCTATATAAAGCTGAAAATGGTAATTCTGGTGGTGCAAATAAACGTACAGGTAAATCTGGAAAAGATCTTATTATTCAAGTACCTTGTGGAACCATTATCAAAGATATAAATACAAATAATATTGTCATTGATATGGTCAAAGAAAATGAAAATCACGTTGTATGTCAAGGTGGTATTGGAGGTAGAGGCAACTATAATTTTAAGTCTTCTGTTCAGCAAACTCCAAGGTTTGCCCAGCAAGGAATTCCTGGTGAAGAATTACATGTAGAGCTAGAATTAAAAATCTTAGCAGATGTAGGTTTAGTTGGGTTGCCTAATGCCGGAAAATCTACTTTATTATCTGTAATGACCACTGCAAAACCAAAAATTGCAGACTATCCATTTACAACATTGCAACCTCATTTAGGTATTGTAAAGTATGGAGAATACCAATCATTTGTTATGGCAGACATTCCTGGACTTATTGAGGGGGCTAGTCAAGGTAAAGGGTTGGGGCACCAGTTTTTAAAACATATAGAACGTAATAGAATTTTATTATTCTTGATAGATATTTTAGAGCCTAATCCACAAGATGTATTTGATAAACTATCAAATGAGCTATCTAGTTTTAATAAGACATTGATGGATAAGCCAACATTAGTAGTGCGCACAAAGCGCGATACAATGGATGAAGCAAAAAATTTAGAAAATTGGAAGAATTTTTCAGAGGAGTATATTGATATTTCATCAGTAAGTAATACAGGTTTAGATATATTGAAAGATCGACTTGTATCTTTTTTATCGAGTTCATAGTATTCTTAATGTAAATTCCGCATATTGGAGAGGTGGCTGAGTGGTTGAAAGCGGCACCCTGCTAAGGTGTTATACGAGTAATCGTATCGAGGGTTCGAATCCCTCTCTCTCCGCAGATATAAGTAGAATTATCAAAAAGTATCTTATTGAAATAATTTTTTAATTTTGTGAATGAAGGCTTTTCCCAAATCTCTCAAAACAATAAACATTAATCCAATAATCATAAAACTGATTATACCAATAAGTATTTTTTCTATAATAATATTCATATTAGAGTTTTGGTTTTGGATTAAAATTATTTAACTCTTCAAAAGAGTATGCATACTCTATTAATTGTTTATCGGACCATGCAGTTCCAATAAATGACATTCCAATAGGAAGTCCATCAATATAGTCTAATGGAACAGTAATATGAGGATATCCTGCCATAGCAGCATAACTACCATTTACCCAAAATCTATATGCTGCAATCGCTTCATCATCGCCACCATCATGGTTGATTGCCCAAGCAGGACTCCATGATAAGCCAACAAGCGCATCAATATTGTTTTCTTCAAGCAATTGATCAATACCATTTCTAGTATCTATTATTTTTTTTAGAGCAAGAAGATATTCTTCTTTTAAAGAGCTAGTTTTGTCACTATCAATAAAAATACTTTGATCAAAGTATTTTAAAACTTCTTCTTTGTTAGTATCATTGAATTTGATGAGCTCTGAAAGAGTTTTATACGGTGAATTAGAAGTAGCTAAATATTTTTCAAGGTTTTCTTTGAATTCATACATCAAAACAAGTAGTTCTGCTTCTCCTGGATATTCTCTTTTATCTTCAACATCTATAACAATCGCACCGGCATTTTCAAGTAATTCTCTTATTTTTTGAAGCGCTCTTTTACCATCTTCATCGCTTGATCCTGTTGAAAGAAGTCCAAATCTTTTTCCCTTTAATGATTCTTTATTTAAGTCAGACGTAAAATCAAAGTTAAAATTTTCAGGGATATTTAGTGTAGCAGGATCGTGTATATCTTTTCCTGCAATAATTTCTAATATTTCAGCTGCCTTTTCAACAGAACTTGCCATCGGTCCTGCAGTATCTTGTGTATGTGAAATAGGGATGATGCCAGATCGACTAACAAGACCTACAGTAGGTTTAATTCCTACAATACCATTAACAGAGGCAGGACAGCTTACAGACCCATTTGTTTCTGTTCCAATGGCTACATCAATTAATCCAGTTGCAACAACCACTCCCGACCCAGAGCTTGAACCACAAGGCGTGCGCATTGATCCGTAAGGATTAATCGTTTGACCGCCCATGCTTGACCAACCACTTGTTGAGGAAGAAGAGCGGAAGTTTGCCCATTCAGATAAGTTAGTTTTTCCAATAACAAAATATCCGTTATCAACAAGCTGCTGAATGAGAAATGCATTATTTGACGGAAGATTATCTTTCAATGCTAATGATCCAGCAGTATTGGCAAATCCTTCAACATCAATATTGTCTTTGATAGCAATGGGCTTTAGTCCTCTATTTAAATTCGCTTGAATTTGTTCATTGGAAAGTTTGCTGATATAAATATTATATTTTTCTTCCATATCTTTTGTTGACAATTCTAAAGACTGATTACATCCATAAATAATTAATAAAATTAGAATAATTAAAGTTTTTTTCATTTTTTTCCTCATAAGTTAAGCTAGCTTGACATTTTCATATGTAAAGCTTACTTTACATTAATTACTAAGTTAAAATAAATTAAGGACAAAAAATGACTAAAATAACACATAAAGGGTTATGGTTTAAATATTCTTCATTAAGCAAAGAAGATAAAAATATTACCAAAAAAACTTTGTTATCAGCCATCCTTTGTGGCTTTTTTGTAGGCCTTTCTATGGATAAACAATCCCTTTTAATGTGGTCAGAAATATTTCATCCTTATCTTTTCTATATTTTACCAGCTAATGCGTTGATTGCTGGCATATTTACAATAAAATACTCTTTTAAATTGTATCAAAATCAAGATGAGTTATTTAAAAAATATCATGATTTTTCATTAATGTCAGGTTTTATGGGCTTTGCCATTTTTGGTCTATTATTAAGCTATTTATCTATTTTCGTTGATTACCAACCACAATTTATGGATTATTTTTTCTGCTCAGCTCTTGGAATGGCGATTGGTCAAATGTATTTTTATAAAAAATTCTATCAGTAATGAAAAATAATATTAAAAAGTTAAGAACTGAAAAAAGAATTAGTCAGCAAAAACTTGCTGAAAACTTAGGTGTTAGTCGACAAACTATAAATTCTATTGAAAAAGGTAGATTTGACCCTTCACTGAAGCTAACAATAAAAATAGTTCGCTTCTTTGACAAAGACTTAGAATCAATTTTTAAAATCGATTAAGTAATTTTGATTAATTAACAAAAAAGGAGTTAAAAATGGAGCCAAGAATTAAAAACGGATGGCTAAGAGCAATATTATTTATGCCAATATGGTTTTTTGCACAAGCAATCGTACAAGGTTTTGGGGTTGTAGCAATAATGATTTCTAGTGGAGTTAATATGGAAGATCCCGCTGCCGTAGAAGCATTTGGAACAAGTATGCAGGGAATGGGCTTTGGATCTTCAATGATGTTATTGATGTCAGTCTTAGGTATTATATCAAGTTTTGGCGCAATTTGGTTTATGATGGCTGTTGTTAATAGAGAGCCATTAATGAATATTGGATTATCCGTTGAAAATCGCGGTAAAGAAATGTTAGTGGGACTAGGAGGCGCTTTACTGTTTATTGGAGGAATATTCCTTATTTTATGGACTTTAGGCGCTATTACTGTAACAGGTTTAGTTGGTTTTAAATCCGAAGTGTTTATGGTAAGTATGATGTTATTTGTAGCCGCATTTAATGAAGAGATAGTTTTTAGAGGTTATCTTTTAAAAAATATGATGGAAGAAACGGATAATAGATGGATCGCATTAGCAGGTTCTTCAGTTTTCTTTGCACTGGTGCATTCAGGAAACCCAAGTGTTTGGAGCACGTGGGTTCCAATGACAGAGCTATTTGCTGCAGGTTTTATTCTAGGAATTAGCTATACATTTACCAAAAATTTATGGCTACCAACATTTTTTCACTTTGGATGGAATTTTTTCCAAGGATTATTTGGATTTGAAATCAGTGGAATGGGTGTGGATTCATGGAAAGTCTTAAGTCATGAAAATACAGGTAATGTACCAGATGTTATTTCTGGTGGAGCTTTCGGTATTGAGGGTTCTGTGATTTCTTTATGTTGTACTATACTTGGTACTTATTTAATATATAAGTACTACAATGATCAACAATAACAAAATTATTTCATTATGCTTAGCAATTGCTTGCTTTGCATTATCTTACAGCTTTCTTACATCTTCAAACATCCCAGAAGGGATGTTTGAAGATCCTAATACTGGAAAGGCAATGCTCTTAGGTGAGATTGCAATCAATGAATTAAAACAAGAACCATTTAAAAGCTGGTATTTTGAAGAGTTTAATAGCTACAAAGTAGATCAGGAATTAATTGCAGCAATATCTAATCCAAGTCAGTATAGCTATGAACTATTTTTAGGAACTTGGTGCGCAGACAGCAGAAGGGAGGTTCCTAGGATTGAAAAAATATTTACTGAACTTGACATCAACCTTGATAAAGTAAAAATTATTACAGTTGACAGGAATAAAGTTAGTCCTGAAAATGAGCAGGAAGGAAAAGATATTCGCTATGTTCCAACCTTAATTGTTAGAAAAGAAGGTATTGAGGTTGGCAGAATTGTTGAATCTCCTTCATCTGAATCGGCTTCATTAGAAAGTGATTTGTTTGAAATCTCGTTAGGGATACCACCCGCACCAAATTATAGTGAAAATTAATCATGCTGCATTTTATAAAATTTCTTCTGTTTTCATTGGTTACTTTTGGTATATATCCATTATATTTTTATGTTACTAGACAAGAAGAAACAAACGAATTATTAAAAGAGATTATCGAAGAATTAAAGAGAAGGAAAATTCAATGAAAAAAATAAATATGCTAATATTGCTCGCAATTATTACAATTGGATGTAGCCAGCAAGAACCTGTGAATTTTGGATTGCTTGAAAATAAAGATGGAGTCTATTATTTAAGAAATGAAAACAAGCCTTTTTCAGGTCCTGTTTTTAGTATTGAAGGATATCCATCTGGTAGCACTGGATTCATCTTAAAAGGAAAATTTGACGGTGATTTCATTTCTACTTTTGGAGATGGACAGCTCAGATCATTAGATACTTATAAAAATGGATTAAGAAGCGGAAAGTTTGAATACTATCATTCAAATGGGCAACTATCTTCTCAAGGTATGTTTGTTGAAGATAAGCTGGATGGTAAAGTTGAAAGTTTTAACTATGAAGGGAACCCTACTTCGATTGTAAGCTATGATAATGGTGTAGTTAATTCTGCTACTAATTACACGTATTTTGAAAATGGCAATCTTAGTTATGTAGAAAACCTTAAAGATGGAATTAGTTTAGAGGAAGATGCTGTTCTTGATGGTACAATTACTTCATATGAGGAAGATGGTAATTTGGATTATATTGAAAATTACAAAGATGGAAAAATTCATGGTCTAGTTGAAGAGTACGGTGAAAATGGTTTACTCTTTATTAGAGATACTTATGCAAATGGAGTTTTAAACGGCGAATCAACCATGTATTTTGAAGACGGTTTAGAGACAATAGCTTTGCAAGGTATATATGAGAATGGAAAGAGAGTTGGAGTATGGAAAAGCTTTGATAATGACGGAATTTTAGAAGAAGAAATAACCTACGATAATGGAAAAAAAATTTCTGTTAAAACCTATTAGTCTATTGAATGTTGATTTTTAATATTGAAGTTGTTGGTTGGATAGGCTCCACGCTCGTTATTATTTCTTTCTTTTTTGACGGTCCTAAAATGAGAGTGATTAACGGATTGGGATGTCTAGCATGGATGTTTTATGCAATCGTACAAGGGAGTATGAGTTTATTGTTTGTAAATGCAGCGATTGTTTTTGTCCACATCTATAAGACTTTTTCAAAATAAATCTTCTAAAAACTAACTAGTTTTTTCTTCAATAAATTTATTTGCAGCACTAAAAATAAGTTCAGTTCTTTCAGGTTTTAGTCTTTCAAGCGCTCTGGGCATAACTGCTAAACGAGGATTAGTTTTAAAGTAGTCTAAATTATTTTTAATAAATGACCAGTATAGTCCATCAACAATATCGCACCATGGACCTTTTTTAAAATTACTCATGCGCATGATATAGCTTGAACCGCAGATATATGGTTTTGTAGAGAAAACACCTCCATCTGCATACGTACCCATGCCATAAACATTTGGAACCATTACCCATTCTGATGCATCAATATACATTTCAAGGAACCATCTATAGATCTCATCTGGATGAATACCTGAAAGATTCATAATGTTTGAAATTACCATCAATCTATTAATATGGTGCGTATACCCATATTCTGTAGTGAGCTTAATAGCGTCATCAAGCGGATCTATACCCGTGGTGCCTTGATACCAATCACCAGTTAATTTTCTCTGATTATCAAAAAAATTATGACCCAGCTGTTTATGACTCCTTGTTTGATAAACACCTCTAATAAATTCTCTCCAACCCATAATTTGACGTACAAAACCTTCAACAGAATTGATGGAGATATTATTTTTTTTGCTAAAATTAATAGCTTCATTAATAACCTCATTGGGTGTTAGTAATCCTAAATTGAGTAAAGGGCTGATTGCTGAATGAAATAAAAAGTTATGATCTTGATAAATTGCATCTTCATACGGTCCAAATAACTCAAATTTTATGGATAAAAAATCGTGAAAAAATTTGATTGAATCTTTTCGAGTAAGTGGAATCCAAGAATCATCAGAAGTTTCACCGGGATGATCTGAAAACGATTTAGTAACAAATTTATTAACTGTTTTTAAATGATCGCTTTTAAAGGTTTTTTTTGAAGGAATTTCTAAACCTTTTGGTATCTTTTTCCTGTTAAGTTCATCGAAGTTCCATTGACCGCCAACGGGTTTATTATCTTCCATTAAAATATTAAATTCTTTTCGAGATTTTCTATAGAAATTTTCTAATAATAGTGTTCGTTTTCCTTGTTGATAATTTTCAAAATATGATCTACTATGCATGAACATTGGTGAATCAAGAATTTCATAGTCGATAGATTGATTATCAAGAAAGTCTAAAATTACCGACTCAACATCCTTGTCTTCAATCTCATAGAGATAGATTTTTTTAGGCTTAATGCTTTTAATGCATTCTGCAAGTTTATATGAAATCGATTTTTCAAAAAGGTTATTGAAGTCATAGTAGGAAATATTATAGCCAGACTTAGTCATTTCATCTTTATACTCTCTCATTGTAGATAAAAAGAAGGCTAATTTCTTTTTGTGGTGCTTAACATTTGTACAAAGCGTTAAGTCTTCGCACATAAAAATATTAGTTACATCATCTGGATGATTTTTTTTATCAAATAATTGATTACCTAGAACAACTAATAAAGAATTCATTTATTGTTGACTATTTTTATACTCTTGAGGAGTCAAGGTTTTCATGGTCAGGGCATGAATCTCAACATGCATATACTCATCAACTGCTTTATATACTAATTGATGTCTTTCGATTAAGCTCATTCCTTCAAAATCTGGACTGACCAAAGTCATACTGAGATGAAAGTTGCCGTCAAATGTTGCATGATTCTCGTGCTGAGCAGTATAATCATAGACATTTATTGACTCAACCGTAATCGCGTCAGATATTTTTTTAGAAATTATGTTCTGTAATTCTTCAAGCTTCATTGTAAATTTGCATTATGATATCTGAATTTAATTCAAAATTCATAAAATACTTATGTCTTTTAGTATTTTTACAGGCATGCGCTTATTTTAACACTTTTTATAACGCAGAAGAACATTATAATAATGCTGAAAAATTAAGAATTCAGAGCCTAGGAAGCTCATTGCCAGCAAAAGCAATTCAAGAATATGGTAAAGCTATTGAAAAATCTGACAAAGTTTTAACTGAGTATAGTGATAGTGATTATGTGAAAGATGCTATGCTTGTAAAAGGAAAATCTCATTTCTTTCGAAGAGAATATGATAGTGCCAGAGAAGTATTTTTTGAATTACAAGAATCAAAAGAAAATTTTTTTATCGACGAAACAAAATATTGGTTGGCATTGTGTAAATGGAAAGATTTTAAGCCTCAGCCAGCAATTAACGATCTCAAAGACCTGCTTTCTAGTACAGATTCAATTGAATTGCAGTCACGTATTTATTTAGTTCTAGGTGAGATATATCTTGAAAATGAAGATTCTGATAATGCATTTTACTTTCTTAATTTAGGAGCAGAAACGAGTAAAGATCGTCTTACGAGAGAGCAAATTTATTTTCAAATTGCGGAGCTATCATACGAAAAGAAAATCTATGAACAAGCTTTAGATGGTTATAAAAAAGTTCTTAATAATAGTATATCAATAAATAGAATTCGTGAATCAAACTTAAAAATTATTCAAACATATCGCTTGTTGGGTCAAATTGAACAATCTAAGAGTAGAATCGAGAAACTTTTATTAAACGATGATTTTTCATCAATAAAGTCTGATCTTCGATTAGAATTGATCAAGATAGAATTAGACCAGAGTAACACACAATTTGCCATCGAAAGCTTAGACATTATTGCTCAAGATTATCCGAATACAAAAATTGCGATTGAGGCATACTATATTTTATCTACATTGTACTTAGAAAGTCCAAATTTGGATTTTGAAAAGTCTAGTTTTTTTATGAATGAAGCAATGAAGCAAAATGCAAATTCTAGCCATAAAGTATTGATTTCAAATAAGCGCGATGCGGTTGCAAGCTTGATTAAGCTAGACCAATCATTGGAAAAAGAGGACAATACAGATAAGTCTATAACATTATATAGACTAGGAGAAATATTAGCCTTTGATTTAGGCAATTTGAATGATTCAATTAGTTATTTTGAAAATATTGTAAATAATTTTGAAAAATCGAACGTTTTTCCATCGGCAACATTTGCACTCTACTCTATATATGATACGCAGAATGATAACCGTAAAAATGTGTATAAAGAAAGAATTTTGAATACATACCCTGATTCAGATTTTGCAAAGTTTATTATTGAGGATCAGAACTTAGATACAGCTCATAAGCCATCAGAAATGCTATTAAAGGCAGAAAGCTTATGGTCTATAAACTCAGATGAGTCTCTTAAGATATATAGAAGTATTCTAAATATAGACTCATCTACAGAATCTTCAAATATTGCGGCATATTTTTTAGGATATCATTATGATTATGAACTATCTAATGCAGATAGTGCTGTCGTTTATTATAAATGGTTAGTTAGTAAGCATCCGAATTCTAAGCAAGGTGAGTTGGCACAAAAAAGATTAGAGAGTTTAGATGTTGAATAAGATGAGAGCACGAATTCTTTCTTTAAATTTTAAAATCATTCGTAGAGCTGTGATTAGTATTTTTGCAAGTTGGCCAAAAGATTTAGAGAGGGCAATTATCCTAGGAGACTCCTTAAATCATTTATTGATGAGCACTCCTCTTAAATATTTTTTCAAATTTAAAATTCCAAAAAATATAGGTACAAAATTATACGATTTATCTTTTCCGTCTCCAATAATAGCGGCATCCTTTAAAGATGACGTAAGTTCACTTGTTCAGTGGCAATTAGTTGGTTTAGGCGGTATGACATATAAAACAGTGTTGAAAACACCGTCAGATGGCAATAATAGGCCAAGAATACAAGAAATTCAGTATGATGGTGGGTATGGTTTAATCAATTCACTTGGACTTCCCACAAAAGGAATTGAATATTTTGTCAATAACTTTGAAAATCCAAAACTTTTATCATTTAATAGGCCTATTGGGATAAGTGTGGGAGGAAATAGTATTGGTGAATATTTGGACGTGTTCAATCAGGTTAATACTAAAGTATCCCAATCAATATTCGATCAGTTCTTTTATGAGTTAAATATAAGTTGTCCTAATACTGATGATGGAAAATGTCTCAGTGATGATATAGAAGGTTTAAAAGCCTTGTTAATAGAAATGAGAAGTTCTTGTTCTAATGTTATTGTTGTGAAAGTTTCTCCCGATAGTAGTAAGCAGAATATGTTTGAAATTTGTGAGACATTAGCTAGTGTTGATAAATGTGCCATTAATTTAGGTAATACAAAATTTATAACAGCGACATCTGTAGGACTAGATAAGAAAACTTTTTCAAGAGATGGAGGAGGTTTGAGCGGAAAAGGACTATTCAGCG
>Ga0209666_1002122_pt1 | contig 14916 bp, 8 predicted proteins | sample SaaInlV_125m_DNA_FD_184679 | JGI IMG/M metagenome (GOLD analysis project Ga0209666, IMG submission 184679) | Marine microbial communities from expanding oxygen minimum zones in the Saanich Inlet - Saanich Inlet SI037_S3LV_10m_DNA (SPAdes)... | ecosystem: Environmental > Aquatic > Marine >...
CTCCGACGCCCCCACTGAACCGACCGCGGCGAGTGTGCTCTACGTCGACCCGAGCGCGCACGGCGGCGACATCACCGCCGCGCTCGACGCCGGCGCGGAGACCCTGAGACACGGTTCGCACGGCGCCGAGGTCGGAGCCGTCGTCCTCGGTAACCCTTCACCCGCCACCGGATGCGCCGCCGCCTCCGGCGCCGTCCTCGCCGTCGCGCGGTGGTGTCAATCGCACTCCGACGACGGCGTCCACTTGGTCGCGGACGAGACCGGCGCGTGCGGAGTGTACGTGTCCAAGGGGTCGGTATCGTCCTCGGCCGTCGCGGGGGTCGCGGCGGCTGTCGCGGCGGGCGCGGCGGCGCCGACGTCAAAAAAGGCTAATAAAATTCAATCTGGCTCGGACTCGGGGCCGGACTCGGAGGACGAGCCCGCGTGGGGTCGCGCCGCGGGGTTCATGGGCACGTCCTCGCTGTGGCGCAAGGGCGACACGCGCGCGCACGTCGTCACCTCATTCGGTCCCTCCGCGGGGATCGCGCGGGGAAAGACGACATGCCTCCTGTTGACCAGGGACGAAAAGGTGCGGAAAAACTCGGGCTCGGACCCTTTCGCAGGCGGCCTCCAGGCGTTGATGGGGGACGGGGGAACCGCGGCGCGTGAGGCCATCGGTCACCACAACAAGCTGCTGCGACGACGGCAGGCGACTGTGCGGACGGCGTTGGCACGGCTCGGGGTGGCGACGGGACCTGCGGAGAGCGGCGGTGTTCCCGCCGGTAGGGCGGATGGCGGCGGATTCGTGTGGATCGACCTGACCGACTTTGTCTCCACGTTCGAAGAGGAGACGCGGCTGTGGGATTCGCTCGCGAACACCCACCGCGTGGTGTTGGTACCCGGACAGCTGTGCGGTGCCGCCACGCCGGGGTTCTTCAGAGCCGCGGTGGCGGGGACGGAGGAGGCGCTGGAGGCGGGTTTGCAGCGTCTGGAGCTCGGAGTGAGATCGGCAAACGACACTGGGTGCGGGTGAACGATACGGTTATAAGAGTTAAAGTAGTCTAGTCAATCTGAATAACACAGCACTAGTACTAGTGTTAGGATAGGTCGGTGATCGGCGGTCGCAACACGAGCTGCGCCGCCTGCTCCGCCGCTTTCCGTGTCCCCCGCGGCAGCTCCCTCGCGCGCGGCATCTGCGCCAACAGCTCCGACGTCCGCCTGAACACCCGCGCGATGTCCCCTTCCTCCAGGTTGGTATCCCCCCGGACCTGGTCCCAGCTCGCGCCCGACGCCCACGACTCCACGAGCGCCGCCACCGCGTGCGACATGTTCACCGGCGAGGTCATCCCACCCTCGAACTGCAGCGACATCACCTCGGCCATCTCCGGCTCCAAGTCGGCTAAAGCGTCTGAGAGCGCGGGGCTCGGACCGTAGTCGCAGCTCGTCGGCCGGTTAGAATCGCAGCACAACGCGCCCGCCAACCCCGCGATCTGCGTCGGGTCCAACGCGCTGAGGCACTCAGAGGAGAGCGCAACGCCGAGCCACAGCTCGTTCTCGCCCCGTAGTTTGGCGCAGCACTCGCCGAGCGGCGTCAGCCGGAGCGTCTCTTCGGCTCGGTCGGAGCCGCCGTGTTCGACGTCCCACCGCGCGAGCCTTCGCGCGTCGCGACGCCTGCGCTCGGCGGCGAAGTCCACGGCAGGCTCGACGTCGAGGTCCTCCTCGTTGTTGATCAGGCCGTCGAGACCGTCGAGCGCGGAGGCGAACTTCGAGCCCGGACCTGGATCGTCGGGTTCCCACGGATCGTCGAGAATTTCATCCACGATGGACCTTCGCGGCGGCCTCGAACTCACCGCGCGCTCCGCATCCTCCGCCGCGCACGTCTCCTCGATCTGTGCCAGGGTGATGTCATCGACCGGGTCCTCCAACGCGCCCTCCTCGATCAAGATGTCCACCACCCGCGTGAACTCTTCCCAGCCCGCGGCCCGGTACTCCGCTACCCGGCGCTCAACCTTCTTGGCCCTCTCCTCGAGCTTCTTCAGCTTTTCACGTTTGCGGTTGGTCTTCTTCACCGCGCGTCGCATGTCGGAGAACATCTTCATCTCGTGCAGCTCAGCCTTGGTGCCCGCGATCTTACGACGCTGCTCGTGAAGGAACGCCAACGCATCCGCCTCGCCGTCGGCGGCGGAGGAACCGTCGGCGGAAGATAACGCAATCGACGTCCTCGACGCCGCCTCCACCGCCTCCTCGTTCCCTTGCGCGCGCCACAGCCCGCCGCTCGCGCGGACCCAACGCAGGGAGTTGGGCGTGGGCGCCGGCGGCGCGTGCCAGCGCCCGTCCGTCGAAGCCGCGTCCAACACCGGGTCGACATCGGCGACGGCTCCGACCCGCGAGGCGTCGAATCTGTACCAGGTTCCGTCGGCGGCGAGCCCGACAAACTCGCCCAACGGGTACATGGCGGAGCTCACGCCGGTGGACTCGTACGCCTCCACCACCGCCACGGGCGTGAGCTCCACGCTCTCGCGCACCGACACCGGCACCGTGTCGCTATCGGTATCGCTATCGGTATCGGCGTCGGCGTCGGAGGCTTCGTCATCGTCGAAGATCTCGTCGAGGTTCGCCGCGACGTCGTCTTCGTCGTCTCCCTCGCGCCGCGCGGCGGAGGACATGGACCACGACCCGTCCGGCATCAACGCGACCGTGGGTGACTCCTTCTCCGCGCGGATCACCGCCTCCTTGATGGCGCGGTTGGCGGTGACGGTTTCGCCGTCACGGCGGTTCTGCTCTACGTCGCTCGACCTTCGTACGTCGACGCCGACAACGACGCATCCGCCCAGCAACTCGAGCGCATCCCGTACGTTCGCCCGCGCCATCTCCGCCAGCGCGTCGTCCGTCTGCCTGCTGATGATCTTAAGGAGCCGGCGCTCCTCTTTCAGCCGCTCGTCGAGCTTGATGAACCGCGCCCACTCCTCGGGCTCGACGCCGCAGTCGCCCGTGGCGATTTGCTCCCTCAGCGCGTCGCTCTGCTCCCGTATCCGCCGCAGCTCGCGCACCTGCTCGCGTCTCGCCCTGCCGCCGAGGTAGTTTCCGAACGATCGCTCCACGATGGATCGCACCGCACTGAGCGGCCGGCCCGCCCGCAGCAAGTTCAGGACCATCCCGTACGAAATCGAAAATTGCGACTTTAGGTTCTCGGGGGGAGCGATGACCAAATCGAAAGCCTCCTCGCATCCCTCGAAGGGCGACTGGCAGCACACGACGTGCCCGACGGTGTCGTAACCCCGTCGTCCCGCGCGCCCGCACATCTGCATGAACTCGTTGGAGGTGAGCATCCGCGGGCCCTCGTCACCGCGCTTGCTCAACGCCGACATCACCGAACACCGCGCCGGCATGTTCACGCCAGCCGCCAAGGTTTCCGTGGCGAACACAACCTTCAAAAGCCCGCGCTGGAACAAGTTCTCGACCAAACCCTTCCACCCGGGTAACAGCCCGGCGTGGTGGGACGCTATGCCCATCAGGAGCGGGTTCACCGCCTCGGGCCTCATGGCGTCGGGGTTGTTTTTTTCAAACTCGTTCAGCGCCGCCGCGATCTCCGCCTCTTCCCGCGGCGTCACCAGCTTGGCGCCGCAGTCCGCGAGGTAGAACGCAGCCTGGTCGCAGCCTTTCCTGCTGAATATGAACCACACCGCGGGTAACATGGACGCGGCGACGAGCTGCCCCACGGTCGTCTCCACGTGCGGGACCAGCCGTCGCCGCGCCTGACGATCCGTAGCCGGCGACGGCGGCGCTCCGAAGGATCCGCCCCTCGAGCCGTACCTGCCGCCGCCCCTGCCGCCGCCCCGTTCCCGTGCGTCGCCGCCTCTGCCTCCCCGCCCTCCTCGCGTGGCACCGGATTTATACGATTTACCGCGTCCCCCGCCCGCGCCGCCTTTCCGTCCGCCGTCGAACTTTGGAAATTCGTTTTTTGACTTTTTGCGGAAGAACCCGCCTTCGTACTCCCCGTCGTCGTTCTCTGACTCGTATTCGCCCCACTGGTTGGGACCTCCGGATCGTGGTCCTCCCCCGTTCGCCGCCTCCCATTCCCGCGCACCCTCTTTCGTGAACGGGAACAGTTCGTAGTTGAGCTTGGTGCCGTTGCGGTTGAGCAGAGGTCCGAGGCCGGGCCACATTCGCCCGGGCCGCATGCTGAAGTGCCAGTTGAGCGGCACCGGCCTGTAGTCCGACACGATCGTCCGGCACCTCTGACCGCGAACATCCCCGGCACAGTGCACTTCCTCGATCCATCCCGCCAAGTCATCCGGGTTTCCCACCGTCGCGGACAGACACAGCAGTTGCACCCGGGGCGGGCAGTAGATGATGGTCTCCTCCCACACCGTGCCGCGGTACGCGTCGGAGAGATAGTGCACCTCGTCCAGGACCACCACCCCGACGTCGTCCAGCCGCCCGTCGCCGTCGCTGACTGACTCGCCGATGGATGTGTTGGTACCATCCGACTCGGTGGCGCGCGGGTAGAGCATGTTGCGCAAGATCTCGGTGGTCATGACCACCACGTCCGCATCCGCGGTGTTGATGTCCACGTCTCCCGTCTTTAACCCCACTCTGCGCACTCCGAAGAGCGCCTGGAACTCCCGGAGTTTCTGGTTGGACAGAGCCTTGAGCGGGGTTGTGTATATGGCCTTCTGCCCGCGCGCGAGTGCGGTCATGATGGCGGTCTCGCCCACGAGGGTCTTGCCCGATCCCGTGGGTGCGGACACCACGACGCTGTCGCCGCGGAGCAGCGCGGTGGTCGCCTCTCTCTGGAAGCCGTCCAGTGGGAAGTCGTAAACCGCCGCGATGTCCTCCGACGTGACGGCTTCGCCGGTGTCGCTGGGAAACCGCGCTAGGAAAGCCTCGAGCGCGGGTTCCCCGTCGCTCGCCGCAGAGTCCGGGGACGTCTGGTGGTCCATCAACTCCATCTCCGAGGCGTCGTCGTCGAGCGAGCCGTCCACCGTGGACTCGTTCGTCAGCGCTCTTGTCATCGTCACCGACGACGGTATCCTCCGACCCGACACGAGACGCGCCCTGAGACGGCCCGAGCGGCGAAGCCCGGTGACGCACCCGCCGCCGCCCGACCTGCTCGTGGGTCCGGCGTTTTGGGCACCCGGGACCCATTCGACGTGTCCGGCGCGTGCGAGATTACCAAGTGCGGTCGACGCCATCGCTCCCTATCGCGTTCGCCTATCCTCCCGAGGTAACCGTCTTGAATCCCTGGCGAATCGTACGACTCGCTGTATCGAGTGGAGAGCCGAACGTGATGTGTGCGCCTAGGCGTTGTGCGGCCCGCCGCTTCAAACAACAAGATGTAAAACCCAAGTGAGAGCCTGTCGAGTCGAGCTTGAAACGCCGGGTTTTTTTTGACCTCCGAACGTCGGCCCGATGAGGGTAAATGCCCACTTGCAGCTTTTTCGACCGTCGCTGCCCACCGCGCAAGCGGTTCGGGCAGATAGAATTTCACTCGAGAGCCGGCCGGCGAGACGACAGAAAAAATCCCACACACGCGGGCTTTAGTCTACTCGCGCTGACTATGCACTCACAGAGAGGAGGGGTGTTCGCAAATGCAAATAATAAAAAAGATCGTGGTCCGAGCGCCAATTTTGAGTTTTAAAAAACTCGGTTTGAAAGCGCTGATCGTGAAATGCTGACGAGGCTCGCTATCGGATACGCCACGTTTCAAAGGTGATTCGGCAAATCTTTTCACGGTCAGCGCGCAAACGGAAAGTGCTAACCGCAAATTGGCCAAATCGCGCAAATTGGCCAGTCCACGTGCGTCATGGGCACTGGCTTAATTTTCTTACGTGGAACGAATCCGACGGTTCGAAATTAAACGACGGTTCGTGAACCGCGCATGTCGCTCACATATCTTCACGATTCACAGGAAGTCAAACCAATCCCAACGGTCACATTTGTCATTTACGAGCTGGTATCCGAAATCGGGTGACGTGTGCGCGTTTCTGCAATTTGATTGGCTCGTTGCCAAAACACGAGTAATGAAATTTTCGCGACGCACAACTCAGCAAACTTGGGTCAACGCCAAATCCGGTGCGCGAACAACTGGCGAAACAGATCACCGTTTTAGATGAGCTTTTTAACGACGTGGACCAATCACGTCACAGATAAGCGTGGCCGTTTCAGCCACGTGATTAACGCCCGATCTTTTGTCCCCCTACTTTTCGACTGCACCCAATCTCGTTTGTGTCCACTGGACCGTATGCGAACCAGGCTAAATGCGGTCCCACATTGCCGCCAAACTCGTCAATAGTTTCTCGCCAAGCGTTGTTTTCTCTGCGTATCGTCGTCACAGCGGCCGCCTTTCGGGGGTTCCGATCAGAACTAACGCGCACGTGAGCACGGGACGATCGCGAACGCGGCCGACCCGACTCGATTGTATCGCGCGAGACACGCACCCACGTCGCCGAGGCACCGCGCGCGCATCGCACGCGCCGTCCGCAAGGTGAGCGCGCGCCCCGCATCGTCACCCGTCCCCGATTATCGCGTGGAAAAAAACCAGGGAAAGAAGATGGCCCCGGGACGCTTTTCACGCGTCGCGGGCGCGCGCGTCCGACGCCGCGCCGCGTTTTTTTTGCCCGAACCGCCGATGAATGGCATCGTGACGGCGTTTTCTCGCGTTCGTGCGGTGCGCGTCTCGTTCGCGCGTCACCTCGCTCGTCACGGCGCGCCCGCACGCAATCGCCCGTCGCCCGGTTCCCACACCGGGAGGGGAACTTTTCGGTAAACGTTCACGGTGGGTTTTTTCCGAGAGATTCCGGGCGACGGCGCGCGGGGTGTTCGACCCGCGCGCGCGATCATTTGAACCCCGGTTTCTCCCGGATGAACCCCCCCGGGGTTCTCCGCGCGACTACGCGATTTTCGGCGTATTATACACGACATCACCGCACCCGCCGCGGTGACACCATCGCTACCCCTTGACCACCCCCGTACCTTCCTCGATCTCACCGCCCCCCTTCCATCTCCAATTTCTCAGAGGAGACAACTTGAAAAAGAGCCCCGAGGCCAAAAGGCGGGAAGACTTCCTGCCCTCGGACCAGACGCGACCGGGCGCCGTTCGCGTGTTTTTGTAGGCGTCTTCGAGTGATCCGGCCATGTCGGGACAGCTCATGACGGGAGGCGTCGCGGCGCGGCCCGTGCGCGCGCCGGCGTCGGCGCGCGCCGTGGGAGCCGCGGTCAAATCCAACTCAGCATTCGCCCCCCGCGCTCGGCCGGCGCCGCGGAGATCGCTGAGATTCGCCGTGCGCGCCGGGGTCAAGGGCCCGACGTTCATCCCGGACCCGGGAGGTCCCAAGGGGCTTCCTAAGAAAATGCCCGTGGCGACCGGTAAGGCCGCGGCGGTCATGGAGGAGCCCGTCGCCGAGACGGCCGCGAACTACCAGAACAACCTAAAGCAGCGGATCTTGGCGCGCGGGCCCCGCGAGACGTTCTTCGAGGAGGACTACAACGTCACCATCCGCGAGTACGTCCCGACGCAGGTCAAGGTTGCCGTGGAGTGCAACGGCCCACGGTTTCGGGTTCGCGTCGAGACGGACAGCGAGGCGGAGCTCATCCTGCACTGGGGAGTGGCCACCTCCAAGGCGCCCGACACCTGGGTCATGCCCCACAAATCGATCATGCCCGCCGGAACCAAGGAACTCGCGGAGGTGTGCCAGACCCCGCTCATCGTCGAAGAGCTGGACGACGGCAAGCTCGCGTACACCGTCATCGAGGGCGACGTCGAGCACGCGCCGGCCACCCTCAACTTTGTCCTCCACGATCCCAAGTACAACCAGTGGTACAACATGGCCAACGGCGACGCGTTCCGCGTCAAGTGCCCGTGCCTCCCGGAGCCGGAGCCGGAGCCGGAACCCGAGCCGATCGTTGACCTCACGTCCGCGGTGGCCGCCGCCGGTGACGCCATCGCGGCGGAAGCCACCGCGGTGAAGACCTCGCCAGCGCCAGCGACCCCGCGCAAGCCCAAAGGGATGTCCTCGCTGCTCGGAACCCTGAACTCGTTCAAGCGCAACCCTGCGTCTCCATCCGCGAAAAAGGCGAAAGAAGAGAAGGCCACCAAGGCCAAGGGGGGGAAGAAGCGACGGGGTAAGAAGGCGGCCGCCAAGGCTAAGGGCGACGAGTCGGACACGGAGGATGACGACGACGACTACGAGATGGAGGCGTCCAAGAAGAGCGGCGTGGCGGAGCTGCTCATGTCCAAGGCCAAGGGCAAGGACGCCGCCAAGGTCCCCGAGCCCGTCAAGGTCCCCGAGCCCGTCAAGGCTTCCGAGCCCGTCAAGGCTTCCGAGCCCGTCATCGCCCCCGAGCCCGTCAAGGCTGGACCCTGGACCCCCTTCTTCGACCACACCGAACGCGTCTTCACCGAGGTTGACAAGGTTACCAGAGTCGGCGTCAAGGTTGACGTCGAGGCGGGAATGCCCCCCGGGTCATCCGCGCGAGTCCGCGTCGAGACGGACCTCCCGGGCGACCTTCTCCTCCACTGGGGCGTGGTGCCCCGCGGCGCACGCGCTGACATGTGGACCGTACCCCCGCCGCCCATGCGACCGGAGGGCACCAAGGTGTACGGCGACCGAGCCGTGCAGTCGCCGCTCAAGAAGGTCACCGGCGGGCTGGCCGGGGATTTCGCGTATTGCGAGGTTGACCTCGGGTCCGCGCCCGGTGGTTTGCGATTCGTCATTAAAGAGTCCGGCGGTCGCGATCGCTGGTTCGACAACTACGGAGCGGACTTTGTGGTGCCCCTGCCCGAGCAGGCGGTGTCCACGTCGCTGAACGGTAACGTTCGCAACAATTCGCAGACGGCGACGGCGAGCCCGACGAAGAACGGGCCGAAATCGATGGAGGCTGCGCAGATGGCGTTGGGAGGCGCCGCCGCCGCCACCTTCAGCGGGATCAAGTCGAACATCGACGCGTCCATCGAGGAGGCTATCAAGGAGGCTGCGATCGCCATGGAGGCTGCGAAGATTGCGAGGGAGGTTGCCGAGCAGGCCACCGCCGCGGCGAAGGACCTCCCCGAGGATGCCGGCGCGAGCACCAAGGCCAGGAGGCTCATCGCGCAGGCGAACGCCACCGCCGAGCGCGCCGCCATCACCGCCAGGCGCGCTGAAGCCGCGGCCATCCGCGCCAAGGCTGCGAAGGATGCGTCCTTCAGCGACCTGACGTCCACCGCAGCCGCCGCTAACCTCATCAAGAAGGCTGAGGAGGTTGAAAAAATGGCTGAAGAGACGTGGGCGGGCGCGGACGTCGAAATCTCCGAGGATACCCTCAAGCGCTGGCGCGATGAGATGGAACTCGCGGTGACGAAGGAGGCTGAGGCCAGGGCGGCTGAGGCTGAAGCCGCGGCCAGGGAGCTCCTCGAGCAGCGCAAGGTGGAGGCTGAGCAGGAGAGGATCGAGGCGCAGGCGGCTATCGAATCAGCCGCCGCCGCCGCCGTCGAGGCCAAGGCTGCCGCCGAGACTCGCGCCGCCGAGGCCAAGGCTGCCGCCGAGGCTTCCGTCGCGAAGCTGGAGGCTGAGCAAGCCGAGGCGGCCAAGGTCGCGGCTGACGCGCAGGCGCAGGCTGAAGCCGCCCTCGAGGCTGAGATTGAACAGTCCATCCAGGATAACATGTCCGCCGCCGTGGAGGAGGGCAACTCGAAACTTGCGGAGATTGAACGCGAGCTGAAGGAACGCATGGACGCGCTCGAGGAGATGAAGCGCGCCGCCGCGGACCCCACCATCGAGCGATCCACCGACAAACCGTCATGGCTCGTCGACCCGGAGGCTACCATCGTCATGCCGGATCCCGTGGAGATCTCCGAGCCCCCGCGCACGTTCGCGGAGCCCGTGACGCCGCCCGTGTCTTCCTCGGTCGTGCCGCGAGTCCCGGTGGCGCCCACGCCGGTGATGCCCCCCTTGGACCCGTCCACGCGGATCCAGACCCCGACCGGCACCGGCGAGGAGATGCTCCTCCAGGGCTTCAACTGGGAGTCCTCCCGCATCGAGGGTGGCGGCGCGTGGTACCGCAAGATGACGGAGATGGCGCCGCAGATGGCGGAGATGGGCATCACCGTCGCGTGGCTACCCCCGCCCACGGACTCGGTGTCCCAGGAAGGGTACATGCCCCGGGACTTGTACAACCTCAACTGCAAGTACGGAACCAAGGAGGAGCTCAAGACGTGCATCGAGGCCTTGCACAAGCACGGCATCAAGTGCCTCGGCGACGCGGTGTTGAACCACAGGTGCGCTCAGTTCCAAGGACCCGACGGGCTTTGGAACCAGTACGGCGGCAAGCTCGACTGGGACGCTCGGGCCATCGTGAGCGACGACCCGCACTTCGGCGGCCAGGGTAACCAGAGCCAAGGCGACTTCTTCCACGCCGCGCCCAACATCGACCACTCCCAGGATTTCGTCAAGAAGGACATCACGGAGTGGATGCAGTGGATGCAGAGCGAGGTTGGATACGACGGGTGGCGTCTGGACTACGTCCGAGGTTTCAGCGGAACTCACGTGAAGACGTACATGGAGAGCACCAACGTGTCCTTCGCCGTCGGGGAGTTCTGGGACACCCTCGAGTACGACTACGACTCGCCAAAGTACAACCAGGATGCGCACAGGCAACGGATCATCAAGTGGATCGACGACGCGGGTGGGCTGGCGGGTGCCTTTGACGTCACCACCAAGGGAATTCTCCACGCGGTGTTCGAGCGCCAGGAGTACTGGCGCCTCTCCGACGAGGACGGCCAGCCCCCGGGGGTGTTGGGACGGTGGCCCTCGCGCGCGGTGACGTTCATCGAGAACCACGACACCGGCAGCACGCAAGGGCACTGGAGGTTCCCGGAAGGGTCCGAGGCGCAAGGGTACGCGTACATCATGACGCACCCCGGCACGCCCACGGTGTTTTGGGATCACGTGTACGAGTGGCACGATCAGAATTTGGTGAACGACATCAAGAAGCTCATCGCGTTCAGGAAAGAGTGCGGCATCCACTGCAGGTCTTCCGTGAACATCCTCAAGGCTGAGGCTGGGGTGTACGCGGCGCAGATTGACGACCGGGTGGTTATGAAGATTGGCCCCGACGCTTTTTCACCCGACGAGACGGAGTGGGAATACGCCACGCACGGCGATAACTGGTGCGTGTGGAGGCACCGGTGATGACATGTACGGGAAGATAGGGGAACTGAGGGTGGTAATTGGGATTAATTAGACGACGTCGAGCGCTGTCTGGCATCACATTCGGACCGGACTCCGTCGAGGGAAGAAGGGTAACAACAGGGACTACCGAGGGTCATTCATCTGTACGAGTATTGGGGAACGATCGAGCGTTCTACTTATATATCAAATTGAATCGATCTCTTCATCACGACACCGTCGCCGTCTCTTCTTTGGCCGTCTCCTTCTCCACGGGCGTCTCCTCCTTCTTGACGTTGACGGGCTCCTTCTTCTTCGTCGAACCTTTCTTCTCTCGTTCCGCCGCGATCTGAAGTATCATGTGCGACGGCCCGACCATCTTGGGTTCCACCTCGACTCTGTGCGCGTTGAGCAAAGCTCGGAACTCCGCGTACAGTATGGCGCCCGCGTCCGGTCGCATCTTAGCCTTGACGCCGTCGTTGGATTTGAACTCGATCCTCGCCGTCACCTTGTGCCCTTGCTCCAGGAATTTGTTCGCCTGGTCCGCCTTGGTCCCGAGATCGTTGGCGCTGATCCGGGCGCTGAGACGAAGTTCCTTGACCTGATCGTGCCGTCTGCGTTCCACCGCCTTCTTGCGCGCTTCTTTCTCCTTGAGCCGAAGCTCGTATCTGAAGGCGTCGTAGTCGAGCATGCGGCACACGGGGGGAACGGCCTTGGCGTTCATCTCCACGAGGTCCAGGCCGGCTTCTTTGGCGCGCTTTCGCGCCACGATGGTCGAGATGACCTCGTGCGATTTGGACGACGATGATTCGCCGTCGCCGCCGTCCCCGGAGTCAATGACGAGCCTGACCTGACGTGACTCGATCTGCTCGTTGATCCTGTGCGCGGGTATCAGGTTTTTCTTCGTCACGTCCTCCCGTTTACCGCCCCTCCCGCCGCCCCTCGACACCCCCCGGAGCTGGGCGCTGATCGCCCACGGCATTGACGCGGTGATCGACGGAGAGCCCGGCGCGGCGACCCATCGTCGCCACCCGACGCCGACGCACGATGACGCGAGGACGACGGCGGTCGCATCCCTCGACGACGACGATAACGCCCTCGATGTGATCGCCAGGGATGACGCGAGGGCGCGCAGCACAGCTCGAGATCCCCCCATCCCGTCCTCGCGCGTGTCGTCAGTGCCGAGACGTCTTCTGCGAATTGAGCGAAAAGACGATTTATCGGCGCCGAGACGGATCAGTTTGCGTGCAACTCGGGGTGGGCCATGGTGAAGATCGTGGAGCTCGAGCAGGACGCCACGAGCTGGAAGAGCAGCGCGGGCATAGGCCTGGCCGGGAGCGACTTGCCCCGGAAGCGTCCGAAGAAGAAGAAGTCCAACGCGGACCTCGCGGGGATGGGGGGGATGAACACGGGCGGGGACGAAAAGGAGGCCGCGGAGAGGGAGGCCGCGGCCCCGGTCGCGGACACGGGCGTGGAACTCGCGTCGAAGCCTGGTTTCGCGGAGAGGGTGACGATGAGCGTCTTGAACATCATCGTCATGGGGGTGTTCACGGCGGGGTTCTACTTCGTCGCGCTCATTCTCTTCAAACCCGAGGCCCTGGCGGAGTGGGGATTCCCGCAGTAATAGAGTAGTAGCGTCTTCCGGCGACGACGACGAGAGGAGGCCAAGAGAAAGCCCTTCAATCGGCTGGTTTCGTATTCACAAGAGTAATATGATAATCGATGTCGCGCGCAAAGAATAGAAATCGAGTCCGCCCACGCGGTCACGCCAGAGAACGGAACTCAGTTGGACATGCCCTCGAGCTCCTCGACGAGATCCTTCTCCTTGCCGCTCACGTTCTTCGGGATTGTAACCTTGACGGTGACGTACTGGTCACCCCGGACGTTGGGCTGCCCGAGCTTAGGGACACCGCGCTTCGCCATGAGCAACGTGGCGCCCGGCTGCACGCCCGCGGGGATCTTCAAATCCACCGTGCCGTCCACGGTGCGCACCTTCTGCGTGGTTCCCAAGATGGCCTTGGTGTACGGGATGGACACGGTGGAACTCACGTTGATGGACTCGAACCGCTTGAGGTCAGGGTCATCCTTGACGCCGACAAACACGTAGAGGTCACCTGGGGGACCGCCCTTCCGCCCCGCGTTGCCCTCGCCCCGCACGCGGAGCCGAGAGCCCGAATCCACGCCGGCGGGGACGCGAAGGGAGATGCGCTTGGAGCGCCTGACGCGGCCGTCGCCGCCGCACGCGGAGCACGGGGTAAACGACTGGCCGCTGCCGCCGCACGCGTTGCACGCGGTGACCTGCTGGAAGTTCCCGAGCGGGGTCCGTACCGTCGCCACGACCTGGCCCTGCCCGCCGCACGTGCCGCAGGTCTTCGGGGAGGTGCCCGCCTTGACCCCAGAGCCCGTGCACTCGCCGCACTCCTCCAGGCGCATGCAATCGAGCTCCTTCTCGCAGCCGAAAACCGCCTCGAGGAACTCAATCTGCAGGTCGAAACGCTCGTCGTCGCCCTGGGTCGGGCGGTTGCGCTGGGACTGGCGACCGCCCATGCCCCCGCCCATGCCGCCGCCGAAGAACGACTCGAACAAATCGAAAGGATTCGAAAACGGATCGCCGCCCATGCCGCCCATGCCTCCCATGCCGCCCATGCCACCCTTCAAACCAGCCTCGCCGTACTGGTCGTAAACCGCCTTCTTCTGGTCGTCGCTCAACACCTCGTACGCGTTGGAGATTTCTTTGAACTTGTCCTCGGCGCCGGGTTCCTTGTTCACGTCGGGGTGGAACTTGCGCGCGAGGGTGCGGTACGCCCGCTTCATCTCCTTGCCATCCGCTGCGCGGGAGACGCCCAGGACCTCGTAGTAGTCGCGCCCGGCGAAGACTTTGAGCGATCCGCCGCGTACGGGGCGGCGCGCCTTCACGGTCGCGCAGCACGCGGGCATCGTCTTGCCCATGAAGGCGGTGCTGTGGGAATGAACGGCGAGTGGGAACGGCGACGTGGTCAGAGGTCTCTCTCGGGGTTGGGTGATTTTGGAATTCAGAAATCAAGTCGTCGCCCGCGTTCGAAGCGCCGGCGGGGAGTGGATAAAGGTGGTTCGAGATGGCGATCGTGCGGTGGCGCGCGCGGGCGTTGGGGCTCCGATGCCGCGGATGCCGCGAACCCCGGGTACCCGGGGCGCGGTCGAAGCGTACGCATCGAGCCGCGCGAGGGCCCGATGGGGTCCACCGTGACGGGCGTCGCCTCGAGTGGACGGGCGCGAGCCAAGACGGATTTGCGGCGGCGGGTCGTCGGTCTCTCCTCGCGTGCCGTGTGGGTGGGTGGGGAAAAGGCGGGCGGCTCTCACCTGCGAGCGTGCGCGGCCCGAGTGGCGGGCGCGGCCGCTGCGGTCATGTTCATAGCCTGCGAACGGAACGGGACGGCGCGGTCAGTCGGCGATACGGTGCGCGAAGCGGGACGACGCGGTCGAAGGCCTCTCAGCGCGTAGGCGGGGACGACACGGACACGTCGCTCGCAGCAGAGGGGAGGAGAAGAAACATCTCTCTCCCTCTGCCGCGACCGATCGCGCGCGGCGGGACACGGGCGCGGGGAATTCGCCGGATGGCCGAACGTGCTGGGACACTCACCGCGTGCATCCTTTGACACGAACTGTCGAGTCGCGTGACGTCAGAGTGGGTCGGGGAGGAGCTGAGGCGCGAGCTTCGTCGGCCTTCCTTTTTTCAGCCAGCGCGTTTTCGGTGGTGCCCAAACCCTGAACCCTCATGAAAGAGGAAAGACAGGCACCAATTTGGACTAATTGG
>Ga0209666_1002124_pt1 | contig 14892 bp, 9 predicted proteins | sample SaaInlV_125m_DNA_FD_184679 | JGI IMG/M metagenome (GOLD analysis project Ga0209666, IMG submission 184679) | Marine microbial communities from expanding oxygen minimum zones in the Saanich Inlet - Saanich Inlet SI037_S3LV_10m_DNA (SPAdes)... | ecosystem: Environmental > Aquatic > Marine >...
CGCGTCCATCATCGGCGCCAACCCCAAGGAGATCATCTTCACGTCGGGAGCCACCGAGTCCAACAACATGGCCATCAAGGGCGTGGCTAACTTTTACAAAGGACGAAAGTCGCACGTCATCACCACGCAGACGGATCACAAGTGCGTTTTAGACTCGTGCCGCTACCTCGAGCAGCAAGGGTGGGACGTGACGTACCTCCCGGTCAAGTCCAACGGTCTGATCGACCTCGACGAACTCAAAGCCGCGATCCGACCGGAAACCGCGGTGGTGTCCGTGATGGCGGTCAACAACGAAATCGGAGTCATCCAGCCGCTGAAAGAGATTGGCGAGATGTGCCGCGCCAACAAGGTGTTCTTCCACACCGACGCCGCGCAGGCGGTGGGTAAGATCCCGATCGACGTCGAGGACATGAAGATCGACCTGCTCTCCATCTCCGGGCACAAGATCTACGGCCCCAAGGGCGTCGGCGCCATCTACATTCGCCGCCGCCCGAGGGTTCGGATGGAGCCGCTCATCTCCGGCGGCGGCCAGGAGCGCGGCCTGCGCTCGGGTACCCTCGCGCCCGCGCTCTGCGTCGGCCTCGGGAAGGCGTGCGCGGTCGCGGAGGAGGAGATGGAACACGACCGCGTTCACGTCGAGATGCTCTCCAAGCGACTCATCGACGGAATTCGCGCCAAGTGCGAGCACATCCAGCTCAACGGCGACGCGGACGCTCGGTACCCCGGCAACGTCAACATGTCCTTCGCGTACGTCGAGGGCGAGTCGCTGTTGATGGGTTTGAAGGAGATCGCGGTGAGCAGCGGGAGCGCGTGCACCAGCGCGTCGCTCGAGCCGTCGTACGTTCTCCGGGCGTTGGGCGTCGACGAGGAGATGGCGCACACGAGCATCAGGTACGGATTGGGTCGGTTCACGACGATTGAGGAGGTGGACAAGGCGATCGAGCTGACCGCGGAGCACGTGGAGAAGCTGCGGGAGATGTCGCCGCTGTGGGAGATGGTCCAGGAGGGTGTCGACCTCAAGTCCATCCAGTGGAGCCAGCACTGATGAACGGTGTCATCGAGAGGAGCAACGGAGACGAATAAAAGAAGAGCTAAAACTTTTTATCGCCGTTTGTCACGTATCGTTACGTATCGCTACTGCTAAGGGCCTAATCTTACTGTGTTCGCCGGGAGTCACGTGACGGGAGGCGGCGTCTCCAGGTGTTTCTTCCTGTCGCGTCCGCGCAGGTTCCTGCCGAATTGTTTCCCCCGTTTCGATCGTATCCGTTTCTCACCCGCTTCGTCTTGTCCCTCGTCCCGAACTTCCCGGAGTCCGACTTTTTTCAACTCGGCCTTCGTCAGCGGCGCCCTCACCGAGTCCTCCGGCACGGGCTCCGCGTACCCCACCGCGGCGGTGTCCATCCGTGAGACGTCGTTACATAGCGTCACGGTCACCGCGCTCACGTGCCGCCGTCTGTGGACAGTGTTCAGACCAAGCTCCTTGGGTTCGAAGGTTTCGTCCATCGTCAGCGTGTGAAATTCGGTGTGTTGATGGAGACCCGCGACGCGATGCTTGAGGATCTCCGCGACGGTCACCGCCTTCGTGATGGCCTTGCCCACGCCCGCGAGCGTGATGCGACCGCCGTTCGTATCCTGCGGGTTAGCGATGGAGGGCAAGGCGGAGTCAGTGTCGAGCCGTGGGTGTGGGCGGATTCGGTTGTTGTCGTTTAGGGCACACGAGAGCGGGTGGCGGGCACGCACCGAGAGTCGCGCCAGGCTGAACTCGACGTAGTCCCGGATCTTACCGCCGGTCGTCACCCTGACCTCATCGGCATCCGCGGGAAGGGACGGCGACGGCGCGTCGACCTTGACGTATCTGTCCATGGTCGACACCGCGCGCGCGCGGGAGAAGTGGAGGTGGCGCGCCCGCGCTCTGCATTCTTCTCAACTCGTTCGTTTTGATTCGTGGATGTCGCTTCGTTTCCCTCCGGTAGAATCTCTCACACCGGCAGCGTGAAGACCATCTTCCCGCTGGTGTCCCCGAGGCTGACGCGCACGCTCGTCATCCGCTCGCACACCTTCGCCGGGAGCGCCACGTTCGCCCTCCATCGTCCGGGCACGCGCAGGTGGAAGGTGGACTGCGTCACGTCGATGAGCCCGAACTCGTGCGCGAACTTGAAGGACTGGTTCGAGATCTCCGGAGAAGCTTTGCAATCCACGAGTTCCGCCAAGCTTCGCAGGTCGGCGAGGTGGAGCTCGACGAGGATCTCGCCGCGTCCGTCGTCTCCCCTGCGGTCGATGATGTGGTGCTTAGGCTCCACCTCGCGCTTGTCAGCCTTGGTCTTGACGGCGCGGCGGGAGGGGTTTCCCAGCGGCAGCGTGACGGTGGTTTGAAGTTCACTTTTGAGCTCTCTCCACTGCACTACGCTTTTTCCCGCGCAGCGTCCGGGACCCTTGCGCCTGCCATTCGGGAGCGTGACGTCCGCTGATTCGTCGCCGCTGGAGCCGGTGGATTCGCCGTCATCGGAAGACGTGAAGATGGACGCGCCTTCGAAGTTGCGCCTGCGAACCATGGTCGCGTCGTCGCGCCCGCGACTCTGAGATGCGACTCGTCGTTGTCTTCCTTTTCGATCTGAAGCGAGAAGCTGCTGCTGACTTGGACTGCTGGATTGGACTGGATTGGAGACGGTTCGGCTCTTTCGATATTACAGCGGGGTCGGGGTGGGGGCTACGCGCGCGCCGCGCCCGCCGCGGAGACATCCACGGCGCCGGCTATCGCTATGAGATCGGGCCGACGTGCGCGTCTTCGTCGATTGCAATCGAGATGAGGATCTCGCGTCTCGTCAGTCTTCCTTGAGCTCGACGTCATTCATGGGGACGAATTTGGTCACCTGACGCGTGGACTTGGTCGGCGACGCTTGTAAACCCACCGCGCAGGATCTGCGTCTGATGCGACGCATGGTCTTCGCGTCGACGGAGGGAACAGAGGTCATGAGGACGCTCTTGGCGCCGTGCTTGGCGGTGGATGCGCCGCAGCCCATGTTATGTGTGACGCGGTCGGTGTGTGGCCGCCGCGCGCGTGGGAGTGACAAGGCGCGCGGCGACGACGTCTCCAACGAGAAGAACAAGAAGCTCGGCCGTTTCGCATTCCGGTGAAAGCTGAAGAAAGAATAAATGAATAAATTGAGTCGCAACCCGATCTCGAAGGCGCGCCTAAGCCGACTCCTTGAGCCGATACACACCGAGCCGCATGCCCTCCCACACCGCGCGAACACCCTCGCGTTTATACGCAGCGACGTACGACTCCATCTCCTCGCCCGAGAAGTGCGGCCCGAACGCCGCCACCTCCTCGACGACATTCTCGAGATGCGAATCCGACTTCACGGCGGCGACTGGCGCGATCAAGAGCGTGACGCACGCCTCCCCGCGCTCACCTAAGCCCTCGCACCGCCCGTGGCGCAGGGCGTACCGCACTCCATCCGCGGGTAGGCCCGATAGATCCGCGGTGTGTACCCTGGGAAGAGTCTTTGGATCGAAAGCGGGAACCGTCTCGTCGATGCCGACGCTAAAATCGTCGTCGTCGTTTGAGGATCCGGACGAAGTCGTCGCGAGTTTGTTGCGTCGGCGCCACGCGGCGAGCGGTTTAGTCGCGCCGATGCTCGCGCCGGGCGACCACCTGTGCTCCGCGGGTGATTCACGCGCCAAGAGCGATAACGGCGGCGTGTACGTTCGCCAAAACGCGGCGTGAACCTTGGGCGGCGTGGACCTCGACGCCGTCTCGAGACTTCCGAGTAGGTCATCCGCGGCATCCGGACCGCCCATCGTTCCCCCGTTGGATATCGCGAAGGTTCGATGCCACTCGTTCGCGGCGATCGTGGGGATCGCGGCGGTCGCACGCGTCACACCGCCCTGGTGCGCGATGCCAAACACGGCGAAACCGACGAGGTTGAAGACGACCCAAATCAATCGCCGCGTCGGCGTTTTCAAAGCTTGTTTACCGAACAAGGAACAGAGCGGGACGATCAGCGGTAGCAAGAACCGCGGCTCCTGATGCGGCGCGAGGGACAGTCCGCTGATATAAAGGACCGTGACGAGCCACAGCGTGCGCCGCGCGGCGCGCGCGGATTTACCCGAGCGGGAAGACTGCGACGTCCGGGGTTGCGGGCGTTGCGTCGGGTGCGGCGACAACGACGACAACGAGATCCGCCCCGGGTGGTCGGCGCCGGCTTCAGTGCCCTTTTCGTCCTTTTCCTTTTCGTGTCCCGCCTTTGGCTTCCCAAAGGCGAACGCGAACAAGGTGCCGAACACAGCTGTGTACGCGAAGAACACTAAGGGCCCGAACATCATCGGCGCGTTCAATGCGACGTGGGTACCGCGCGGGTGTAACCCGTGCGAAGCCAAGTTTGCGACGTCCGAGTTGTACCGGAGCGAATTATACGGCGCCGCCACTAACTGCCCGTACGCGTTCAACGGGTCCATCAGCACCTCCACGAGCGCGCCGCCGCCTTTATAGTACACCGTGTCGAGCGCCACGAGCGCTAAAGCGGTGGCGACGAACGTGGATACACCGACGCATGTGACCAAGATGGACGACGCCAGCGGATAGACCCGAAAGTTCAGCGCCGACGTCAGGGTTCTCAACGCCAGCGGCGCGAAAAGGAGCGCGGACGTGAACCGGGTCCATATCCCGATCGCCGATATGAACCCCAAGGTCCCGGAGACCCTCCACCGGTACCAACGCGGCTTCGCGAGGGTCACCACGGCGGCGACGGCGAAGAGAACCGCCTCGAGCGAGTTACTGAACGGTCGAATCGCGAGCACCAGAACCGGCCACGACGAAGCGCACGCCAGTTTGGCATCCATGCCAGCCGTTTTCCGAACCGTTTTTTTACCAACCACGCACGCCCTGGCGCACAGCTCCACGGCATCGTCCAGCAAGAGCGATCCGAGGAACATGCCGAGCCTCGGCGCGAGGAAGACGACGGCGGGGGCGATTTTTTCTTCGTCGAGTTGAATTTTGGCGACTCGGCGGAGAATTTTGAAAACGAGCCCCCACGCGCCGTAGGTCCACCCCGCCGCGAGGTGCGGCGCGATGGCCGACCTCGCCGGTGACTTACCCGTAAACTCCCACGGGTGTGTCACTTCGTATCCCAGCACATCCGCGGCGGCCACCTCCACGCTCTGGTGGTATTCATCCGGGTGCACGTACCCGGGAGCGGCGCACGCGGCCAGTCGAACTAAAAGTAAAACAAAGTACGCCCGTCTCCGCCGCGCGAGCGCCTTTCGTTCGACACCTGTGTTCGAGCGGGAGGATACAGAAGGCGAGTGCGTGGATGATCCGTGGGGAAGGGTCTGGCGCTTGCCACGGACGATGTGCGTACCGCCGCGGGTGTGCATCGGATCCTCCAGCGCCGAGTCGTCGTCGCGGTCTGAATCGTCGTCTGAAGATTCAGAATACATCTCATTCGCGATTGAAGCGCCGTCCTTAGCGCTCATTCCTTCGTTCCCCCCGGTGTTTCCGTCGTTCGCGGTGCGTGTGGGCTTTGCGATGGCTCGCGCCAACGCTGACCACGGCTCGTACGGCTTGGAGTAGAGTAACCTCGCGGCGAGTTCGGGGTTCCGCCCGGGGTTCATGAGTTCCCCGCCGCAGAAGATGACTCCCGGCATGCGGTCGAGCCTCGCCCTGGACCGCAGGCATCGCACCAGCCGTGTGAACTCGTCTGCGTCCAGGGCGCCGCTGGCGTCGGTGTCGAAGCGGCGGAAGAGCGCCCTGGCGTCGGCTTCGCGCGCGGGGCGACAGCTGTGCGGGAGTGTGTCCATCGCGCGGAGGAGCTCGTGAAACTCGAGGCGTCCGCTGCCGTCGGTGTCGAACGCGCGGAAGGCGCGCGTCGCCCTGGTGTTGAGGACGTCGTCTGAGAGCTCGTGCCCGAGGTCGGAGATGATGTTGCTCATGACGTCGCCGAGGGCGCTGTCGAAGAGGCCCTTCATGAACGAGGGCGGCTTGCTTGGGGCCACCATCGTTCAAAAGAATATATCGTGATTCAACACTCGCACGACGTCACCCCTGTAGACGCGCCCGTCGTGTGCGGTGATCTCACGCCGCGCGCGCGGATCTCGCGCCCCCTCGGCGGGCGATCGATCCACGAAGCGGATCCGGTGTGTGCGAACGGCCTCGCGCGTCTCAGTGTGTCGCGACGGCGGCGACGGAGGAAGGATACGCGGTATCTGTCGTCTGCTGACGGTCAGCGCGCTGGTTCCGAAGGTTCCTCACGTGAAGTCAAGTTTCCGGCCGCCCCGCACCTCAGTCTCGCACGCGCCCTCGAGCGACTGACGCGCCGTCCCACACACGATGGCGCCGACGAGGCTCACGGTCATCCTCGTGGGCCAGACCGGTAACGGGAAGAGCGCGACGGGCAACTCGCTCCTCGGCAGGGACGCCTTCGTCGCCCGCCGCTCCTTAAAATCGGTCACCGAGAGATGCAGGGTGCGATGCGCCACCTTGGACGCCGACGATGAACCCATCGTTCCGGGCGACCCGGTCGCCATCGACGACGACGCGGGCGCGATGCGCAGACCATCCACCGTGCTCAGGGTCGTGGACACCCCGGGAACATGCGACAGCGGCGCGTTGCTCGAGGACAACCTCAAGCACATAAGCGCCTTTCTGCGGGGCGAGGAAAAACCCGGACCAGATGATGACGAGGACGACGAGGCGGACGCGGGCGGCGAGGGGTTGCACGCGCTGGTTTTAGTGCTATCCGCGGCGACGAGATTCACACAGGAGGAAGCCGTCGCGCTGGAACGGCTCGTGCAGCGCCTGGGCGAGGGCGTCATGCGTCACTCCATGGCCGTCTTCACCAGAGCCGGCGAGCTCACCGCCGACGACATCGATCTCGACGAGTTCATGGAATCCGCGCCGCTGACGCTCCGTCAGCTCCTCAAACGCATGGGCCACCACGCCGACGGCACCCACCCCGTCTGCGTGGAGAACATCCCGACCGACGGATCCTCGCGGAGTATCACCGCGCGAGCGCCGTTGCTCACGGCTGTGCGGTCCTTGGTGGCGTCAGTAGCGGGTGAGAAGAAATGTGACGTGAACCACGCGTCGTACGACGCGAGGGCACTCGCGGCGGCGTCCAAGGCTGCGGACGCGGACCCGTCCACCGCGGCGCTCGCCATGCTTGACAGGTTGAAGCAGCAGATCGCGTCCGGGCCGATGGCGGCAGGTATCGGGGGTTCGGATGACCCGCAGAGACGGGCGATGGCGGAGGCGGCGATGAGAGCGTTTGGGGATTTGCAAGCGCAGTTCGCGGCTCGAGCGGGTCTTCCGGTGCATTCGCCCGTGGTTCCAGATGTCGGCGCTGCGCAAGGGGCGTTCGGTGGGGTGTTTGGCGGGTCCGTCGCGGGTGATGGGATAGACAGGGTCACCGACCGTGAGTTTACCAGATGGGACGATTCGTACGGTGGCTTACCCATGGGACTGAACAGAAGTCGCGACGGCAGGATGGATTGGATTGTTTTGGAGGGCGCGGGCGACGTTCACCCGGACACCGCGTGCTCGTTCAATTGCACCTTTAGTGACCCTGGCATTCAGCATCTCCGTTTGCAAGTGCCGCCCGAGTGTAAGGGTGGAAATACGGCCGTTTGTGACCTCCCCCCCGATATGTACCCACCGGGGATGGAGCCGGGCAGGTTTCGCTCGTCGGGGCGATTTACACATCAAGGCGGCGGCTTTGTGAACATAACCGCAACCGTCCCAGAGGGCACGAATCCCGCGGACGCCCCGGCGGTGACGTTTCATTCGCCGATGTTCCTTCAGGGTCCGTGTTATTACAAGCCGAAAAGAAATACCGTCACGGACGATGATTGGGTGGAGGAGGGAGTGTACAAGTGCGTCCTCGCGCCTTGCTCCGATTATTGCGCAGAGCTCGATGAGAAATATGCAAAGCGAAGAAGACTCGATGGGCCGGAGGTTGTATGCATGCTTCGCGGCGTCAAGCCCGGTGATGCCGTGGATGTATCAGCAATCGTGAGCGAGATGTCGACGCGATTCGAGTTGCAGGGTGGATCCATGTCCCTCAGAGCGTGCAGTTTCAGCACGTTGATTGACCAGGATTCATTCGCCGTCGACGGGGTCCTGGACGTTACGCCGCTTGTTGAAATGAGCTTCAAAGCAGACGAGCCGAAACCGGAGGGAACGACCGTGACTGTCCATAGAGGCCACGAGTGGCCTTGGAAACGGGGTGAGCCGGGGAAATCCCTTAAGGACCTATTGCATCGCCGCTAATCGAGGCACTATAGAGAGGCACGGGGCTGCCGCGTTTGAGTCCAGCCGCGCCGACATCAAACGCCGCCGCTATTACAAGTATTATTACACGAGTACACGGTACACCACGATCACCTGTGCGGCGCTATGTTCTGCCCCGCCGTCGCCCTGTCCACGCCGTCGTCCAGCCCCCTGCTCCCCACCATCGCGCCGCCTTGGATCTTCTTACCGTGTTTATCCCGCACCCGAGCGGCGTACTCCGCGAAACCCTGCAAACAAAACACGACGTCAAACTAATTGCCCATACACATACAAGCATTAAAATAAACTCACCTCAGTCTCCTCGATAGCATCCGCTCGCACCGGACACCCGTGCAGGGACATCGTGACCAACGAGGCGCACCCGATGAACACCTCGGGGGGCACGCCGCTGACCAACGTGCCGTCCACGTTGAGCACCCTGAGCCGGGTGAGTGCGCCGAGGGATGGATCGACGGCGCGAATCGGGTTATCGCTCGCGTCCAGCTCTTCCAGCGACGCGCATTGGGAAACTCCGTGGGGCAGCGACGCGAGGGCGTTGCCCGCGACGCTGAGTTTCTCCAGCTTGACGAGCGACGATACGGACGGCATCGTTGTGAGTTTGTTGTGCGCCAGGGAGAGCGTCTGCAGCTTGGTCAGCGCGGCGAGGACCGAGTCGGGAACGTGCGAGATGGCGTTGCGGTCCAGCACGAGCGTCCGCAGGTTGACGCACCGCGCCAGCTCATCCGGCAGCGTCACCAACGCGTTTGAGGTGAGCGTGAGCCTCTGCAGGTTCACGAGCGTGCCGATGGACGGCGGCAGGGACGCGATCTTGTTGTTCGAGGCGTCCACGTTGCGGCACTTGGGCGCCACGTCAGACGAGAAGATCCTGGCGGGCAACGATGTCAGGCGCGCGTCACGTAAACCGACGATGCCGGTGGTTCTCCACGCGTTCTCCCGCTGCGACGCGTTCCGGTTGACATTCTGAGACACCCCACCCGTGCTCTGCTTCGAAAGACAGCAGCCCATGACGACGAAACCTGCGTCACGACGCTCGCGCCTACAGCTGTGCCGAGGATACCAAAACCACACTGTGGGCACAAAAACAAACAACCAACGCATCGGCGCCGTCACACAAGTAGCCGTGAACGCGCCCGGGTGCCCAACGCAGGTGGTTTTACGACTACCGTACGATTCCAATCGTGAACTAACTATACCCCAAATAGGAAATCGTGCTCCCCCCCGCCCCCACACGCGATCGCTCACTTCTTCGCGCGCTTCCCCGCCGGCCCGTCGTCCCTCGGCGGCAACTTTCGCTTTTCCTTGTTCGACTTGTTCCGCGATCGCTGCCGCTCGCGCTTCTTCGCGTTCTGCGCCTGAATCTGCCGCATCGCGCGCGTCGTGTCGATGGGCTCGCGCCGTGGGTTATCCTCCCGCCCGTCCTTGCGCTTCCGCCGCCGTTCCTTGGGATCGCGCGACCCGGACGCGAGCATCCAATCCGGGACTTCGCACCCGCTGTTCTTCATCACGTTGGCGATCGCTCTTAGATCCCCGCGGTCGGCGTCTTCCTCGGTGAATAACGTCACCGCGCTTCCCGGCCGCCCCGCGCGCCCGCTCCGTCCGATGCGGTGAATGTACGAGTGCGGCGACCCCGGGAAATCGTAGTTGACCACGGTACTGACACCGACAAAGTCCATCCCTCGCGCCATGAGGTCGGTGGCGACCAGCACCCAGGTATCGCCCGCTCTGAACCTGTCCACCTGAGCTCTGCGCTTGGTATCCGACATCGCCGCGTGTATCAACCCGAGGTGTAACCCGTGCCCCGCGAGCTCCTTCGCGAGCTGCTTGGCGCGGTCTTTGGACTGGACGAAGACGATGATCGGGGGTTTGATGCCGTCGGCGATGAGCTGTCGAAGCGCGAGTAACTTTCCGCGTTCGTACCCGCAAAAAACCAGCCGCTGCGCGATGGACCCGCTGGCGCTGTTACGCTCGCCGACGGTGAGCCGGATGGGTTGGGTCATGACGCTTCTCGCGAGGTTCTCGACGGTTTCTGGAAGCGTCGCGGAGAACAACGCGCGCGTGATTTGCGGTCCGTCGCACGCAGCCACCACGGCGTCGACTTGCTCTACGAAGCCCATCTCGAACAGCTTATCCGCCTCGTCCAGCACCAGGTACTGAACCGCGCCTAGGTTGATCTTGTTCTTCTCGATCAGAGACTTGAGACGGAGCGGGGTGGCGACGAGGACGTCCACCTTGTCGAACTCGTTGTTCTGCGTCGCCTTCGTCAGCAGACACGGCCTGGTGGTGAGGTGAGTGGGGAGGGGAAAGGAGCGTGAGTGAGCGTGAGTGAGCGTTTGGATTGAAAGCGCAATAATTCAGGGTACATAAGTCGGGGACACACGCGATGGATCAGCTTTGGTCGGGTGGCGCGTTCATCGGCTGTGTAATAGCCCGGGGGAGGAGATTTGACCGCTCCGACCCCCAAGTGCCTACGACATCGAAAGCGGGGGCTTAATCCCGCCACCACCCAAAAGTTGCATCACCTCCAATCGCGCACCGCAAACGTAAACTAGCGCCGAGAAATACAAACGAAGTCGGGCTCGCGTGTGAGCAAATACCCTGAACGCACCTGAGTGAGTTGGTCCCGCGGCATAGCAGCTTGAGAATCCTGAACGACTGCTGCGCGAGCTCCTTCGTGGGCGACAGCAGCAGCGCCCGTGGGCCACCCGCGGCGTCGTCCTTGCCGCGAAGCCTCGTGACCATCGGGAGTAAAAAAGCGAGCGTCTTGCCCGACCCCGTCGGCGCCACCGCCAGCAACTCGCTCCCTTCCAGTAAGATGGGTATCGCCTGCCGCTGGATCGGCGTGGGTGACTCGAACCCAGCCTCCGCGAGCCGTTCGAGCATCTTGCGCCCAAGGCCGTGTTTGGTGCCAAGGTCGTCGAAGGATTCGAGCGGCGGCGGGCACGAGTTGACGGCGCCCGCGACTCGAATCTTGTGCCGTTTGCGAAGGACGTTCGCGGCTTCCTCCAGCGCGCTCCTCGGGCCTTTATCGCCCGTCGCGTCGTCGGCGGCTTCCTGAAGCGCGGACTTGCGCCTTCGTTTCTCCCCCTTCTCCCCCGTCGCGTCGTCGCTCTTCTTACGGGCGGAGCCGCCGAAGACGTCGATGTCGCCCTCGCCGTCGGATGATTCTTGGCCGCCGCCGAGTTCGTTCCAGTCGGCGGCGTCCTTTCCGTCGGACGCCTTTGCGTTTTTGGATCTCTTCGATTTGGATGTGGTCGAGGCTGCACGCGCGCGGCCGCTTCCGGACGCGCCGGCGGCTCGGACGCGAGCGTCGTCGTCGTCGCCCGTCGTCCCGACCGCGCCGCCGCCGCCGACGCCGCTCTGCGATGTTTTCTTGCCGCGGTTGAAGACGGCCATGTCGCGGCCGTGCTTCCTGCCGCTGAACCTGACGCCGCCGGTGAGCTCGGCGAACGCGAGCTGCGCCTTGGCGGCGGCGAGATCCGACATGTCGTGTACGGTTCACGCCGTCCCCCGTCCCCTAACCGGCGCCTTCTTCCTATGCGCGGGGCGATTGCGGACGGAATAGTAGCACTACGACACGAGGTTTTTACCACTGGAGCGCGCTACGAGCGCCAATTTCCGAGAGCCGCACTTTATACGTGTGGGTTATGCGCTCTGCGTCCCGCCCAAAACGCGCGGCGCTCCTCCTCGAACGACGCCGAATTCCCCTCAAAGTCTCTTTGGTGTCATCTAAGAGACGAACGAACGCGGGTTAGATCCACGGCGAGAACCAACGTCGGCGTCGGTCCCGCGCATTAGGTCCCCCGGCATTCCGCCTTTTTATCCACTTTACGTGGTAAAGGGATTCGCTCGCGTCACCAGCCAGAGCGAGAGCGTGGACATACACGGACAGGACGTGGAGTAGGACGATGAGCGCGACGACGAGCGCCCGCGCGTCTTGCACCGCCGCGATAGTCTCGCGAGCGGCGCCCAAGGGATCGTCCGCGAGGGGGGGAACCACGACGCTCGCGCCCCGCCGCGCCGGCATTAACTCGGCGGCGGCGGCGAAACTCACCCGGGTCAATGGCCGCCGCCCGCGCACGCGATTCGCCGCCGCCGCCTCGCGCGCCGACCTCGACATGAACGACGACCTCATGGACATCGCCGACGACGACGAGGACTACCCGGGCTTCATGGGACGCGCGTGGGCCGACGACGACGCCGACGACCTCGGCGTCTCAATCACACCAGACCAGCGCAGAGCCGCGATTCGCAACGCCCCCGACGACGCCTCCACCCAATCCGCCTCCTCCGACGCCTCTTCCGACCCCTCGAGTGAGGAGGCGCCGAAGGAGAACATGTGGATCGACGCCGCGACGGAGATGCGCAAGCGCATCGACGACCAGGACCGCGACCGCCTCCTCCCGCAGAGGGGAGACCGCGACTGGACCCAAGACGACATAATCGCCGACGCCGGAGCGTCGTGGTTTGAAAACGACGAGGACTGGTACGAACCAGAGTACACATCCGTGGACGCACCCGAGGGCTCGGTGCTGGAGAAGGTCCAGCGGCTGCACCTGCGCCAGCCCAAGGAGTTTGGGTTCGCCGACGGCGAGTACTTTGACCTCACGGGGTACGTGAAGGACAACACCGATAACCAATTCGCGCTGGTGCTGGAAGTCGCCGAGCGAGCTCGCGAACGAAGGATCGAACACTTGGAGTCCATGAACCCGGCGCCGCCCGACCAGGTGTTACCGCCGATCCAGCAGGCGATCGTGGACCTCGCGCTGGAGGTTGAGACGAGCGGTGGTAAGACGTCGGCGTTCCTCGCGATGAGGGAAGCCGCGGACCGGGCTCGGCTCCGGTGGGAGCTGCAGGAAGCGGCTTGGGCTTGGGACAACTACTGCGAGGAGCAGATGCCGGAGCTCGGGGTGAGCGAGCGCGCGGCGAGGTTGTTGCACATGGGTAAGAGGGTGGAGGACGCCATGGACTTTGAGAAGGATCTCAACCTCTACAACGACGACTATAACATTCGAACCAGGTAGAGACGGAGGAAGAGGCGGTATCGTCGAGATTCTTTCTTTCGCGTTGTAAACTCTTATTTCATTCACGTTGATGAGTTCTACTCCTTGTCCGCCGCTTTCGCCTCCGCCTTGACCGCCGCGTATTTCGCCGCCGTCTTCTCCCCGTTCACCGTCTTCGCGATGAACTCGACAAACGCCGGATCGTTCGCCGCGCCCGTGAGGTATACCTCGCACGCGTGCACCGCTCGGAGGCACGACCGAACGAGATCCTCGTTGCGGTCAATCTCCTGCTTCACCGCGTCGCTCTTGAGCTTCTGCGTCAACGTCTTGGCCATCGGGTCCACGAGCTCTTTCAGCCTGCCGAGGAGCACGGCGTGTGCGCCTTGACGCGCCGCGAGCTTGGCGAACAACGCGTGCGACGTCATCTTCACGTCGTAGTGGTCCCCGAGGCCGGTGACTAAAACCTCGGCGTATCCGGAAGCCGCTCCGGCGACGCTCTCGTGCTCGCCTGGAAGGCACGCGTCGAGCAAGGTATCGCAGCACTCGAACGCGGCTTTGCGGAGCTCCAGGCCGTCGTCCACGGTGTGCTTGAATGGCCCGAGGTCGACGATTCGCACCAAGGATTTGTCAATCGCCGTCTGCTCGAAAACGGCGGGGAGCGCGTCGGACAAGATGGGCCTGGCGAGCGTAGGGTTGGCGTGAGCCGCCGCGCTGAGCGTCTGCACCGCCGCGCGTCGCACGTCCAGGTCTTCGTCCCTACACGGAATCGAACCCACGAACGCCGGGAGCACGCCGGCGACCACACCGAGCGCCCCATCGTCACCGGCGCCCAGCGACAGCACGGCGTACTTCACCGCTAAGACGGCGGTGGCGCGCGTCTTGGCGTCGCCGCCGGTCACCTTCTCCGCGAGCCTCGGCACGAGCGATTCGGCGTCGTTGACCGCCAACAGGCCGAGGCACTCGGCCACGACGTTACGCACGCCCTCGTCTTCGCTGCCCGCGTTGGCGAACAGGATATCGAGCGTACGATCGGCATCCGCCGTGCGATCCACCCCGCCGTTGCGAATCACCTCTCGGAGGGATAGGAAGAGCGAGTACTGGTGCTTGTGCGACTCGTTGGACACGTGGCCTAATATGATTGGCAGGAACTTGGCCCGGCCTCCCGTCGCGACCCCTCCGAGCGCCACGGACGCCGCGGACTTGAGCTCCTCGCCCGGGACGTCCAGCGCGCCGAGCAGCGCGGCTTCGATACCGGCCACCGCCGATAAATCCGCCGCCTTGCCCAACTCCCCGAGGCAAAACAGCGCCAGGAGGTCTTTTTCCGATATACTCGCGGGGTCACCGAGCTGCGCCACGAGGGACGACGCGGTCGATGCGGTGTGCTTCGCGTCACCGACACCCGCGCAGACGGCGGCGACGCAGACGGCCGCGGTGCGACCCGCCGTCGCCGCGGCTTCCCCCGTGTTTGAACCGTCACCGCTTCCCATCAGCCGCGCCAACAAGTCGTCGGAGGAGGCGCCGGCGACGGAGAGCTTCGCGGACACGAGCGCGGTGAAGAAGGACGTGAGCGCGTGGAGCGCGTGCGACTGCATCAGCGGCGAGCGC